>Ga0182021_10004966_pt1 | contig 15700 bp, 14 predicted proteins | sample 612E3MmetaG_FD_120493 | JGI IMG/M metagenome (GOLD analysis project Ga0182021, IMG submission 120493) | Permafrost microbial communities from Stordalen Mire, Sweden - 612E3M metaG (Illumina Assembly) | ecosystem: Environmental > Terrestrial > Soil > Wetlands > Permafrost | place: Sweden... | reverse complement strand
TGCCAAAGCGCGATCACCTTCATCGACGGCGACAAGGGCATCCTGCGTTACCGTGGCTACCCCATCGAACAACTGGCCGAGAAGTGTACTTTCCTGGAGGTGGCCTACCTGCTTCTGTTCGGGGATCTGCCCACCGAATCCCAACTGAAAGAGTGGGTGAGCAACATCACTCACCACACCATGATTCACGAGACCACCAAGAAATTTCTGGAGGGGTTTCGCTGGAACGCCCACCCCATGGGAATGCTGGTCAGCACCGTGGCGGCGCTCTCCACGGTCTACCCGGAGGCCCGCAATGTCCAGGACCCGCAAAACCGCAAGTTGCAGATCATGCGCCTGATCGGCAAGATGCCCACCATTGCGGCGTATACCTATCGGCACAGTCTGGGCTTCCCCTACGTCTATCCGGATAACGACCTGGGCTACGCCGAGAACTTCATGAACATGCTCTGGAGAATGATGGAGCCCAAGTACCAGGCCAATCCCGTCCTGGCGCGCGCGCTCGACATCCTGTTCATCCTGCATGCCGATCACGAGCAGAATTGCAGCGCCAACGCCATGCGCGCGGTGGGCAGTTCCCTGGCCGATCCGTTCCTCTCCACCGCTGCCGCGGCCGCCGCCCTATCCGGCCCGCTGCACGGCGGCGCCAACGAAGAAGTCCTCAAAATGCTGGATGTGATCGGCTCCAAGGACAAGGTTCCCGCCTATATCGAGAAGGTCAAGGCCGGCCAGTTCAAGCTGATGGGATTCGGACACCGGATTTACAAGAACTACGACCCGCGCGCCAGCATCATCAAGTGGGCCGCGGACAAAGTGTTCGAGGTCACCGGCCGGAATCCCAAGCTCGAGATCGCGTTGGAGCTGGAGCGCATCGCCCTCGAAGACGACTACTTCGTCAAGCGCAAGCTCTACCCCAACGTGGATTTCTACTCCGGGATCATGTACCAGGCCATGGGCTTCAAACCGGATATCTTCACGGTGTTGTTCGCCATTCCGCGCACGGCCGGCTGGCTGGCCCAGTGGCAGGAGCTGCTGGAAGACCCCGAGCAGAAAATCGCGCGCCCGCGCCAGATCTATACCGGCCACATCGTGCGGGATTTCGTCCCGATGGAGCAGCGGGGCGTGCCGGCCGCCCCGGCCACGGCGTAAGCCAACCCCCTTTGGCGGGCGACCGGGTGTTCGGCCCGCGAAACCCCACGAACCAGTGCAGCCGCGACGAATTCCCGAGTCGAGGCCTCGGCTCCTCGTGGGGCAGGTTGCGCCGCGACCGCGGAGAATCGTCTGCCCTGTTTGCGGCTGCCCGCTATGTGGGGCAGGCAATCTTGCCTGCGGACTCGCTTTCACCGGGTCCAGCCGCCTGTCAGGCGGCCTGCTTTTTCAACCCGGCAATCGCTACTCGTCCGCGATGGGCAGCCGGACCGTGAACGTGCTGCCTTTGCCCACCTCGCTCCGGACGGAAATCGTGCCGCGGTGCGTGGTCACAATCCCGTAGGCGATCGACAAGCCTAGCCCCGTGCCTTTGCCGCTGGCCTTGGTGGTGAAGAAAGGATCGAAGATCTTGTCGATCTGGTCCGCTGGGATACCCTGGCCCGTGTCCGAAATCGCCACTTCGACCGAATTGGACGCGCCGCAACGGGTCGCGATGGCGATGGTGCCCCGCTCATTCATGGCTTGGACCGCATTCATGAGGATGTTCATGAACACCTGCTGGCATTGCGATCCGTCCGCCAGAACGCGGGGCAGGTCGGGAGCCAGGTTCTGGACCAGGTTGATGTTGAAGAACAGCGCCTGCTTGGTCACCAGGAACAGGGTGTCCTCGATAACCTTGTTGAGGTCCAGCAGTTGAATGTTGCTCTTCGACTGGCGCGAGAATGCCAGCAGGCCCTTCACGATGTCGCGGCATCGTTCGGTCTGCCGTATGACCTCCTCCAGATTTTCGCGGTTGGGGTCGTCCTCGCGCATGTCTTCCACGCTAAGGCCCGTCAACGCCAGGATGCCCCCCAGCGGATTATTGATTTCGTGGGCCACGCCGGCCGCCAGCATACCGATTGAAGCCAGCCTCTCCGATTGCGCCACCCGGGCCTGCATGGCCACCAGTTCTTCGGTGCGCTGCCGCACCTTTTCCTCCAGCGTCCGGCCCCATTCCTCCAGGTCGCCCCGCATCTGCCGGAGACTCTGGAGCATGGCGTTGAACGACTCGGCCAGTAAGGCGATCTCCGTGTGGGAATCCGATGGCACCTCCTGGTCGAAACGCCCCGCGATGATATTATGCGTAGCCGCCACCATCTGGCCGATGGGGCGGGTGATGTTGCCAATCATGTAGTAGGTGATGCCGATGATCAGCAGAAAACCGCCCGTGGCAATGCCGAAGAACAAAAGCACCACGCGGTTCCGGATGGACGTGTAGGTGTTCTCCGGAATTCCGACGGAGAGCATCCCGACGACGTTCCCGTCGTAGTCGCGAATGGGATCGTACTCGCTGATGAGCCAGTCCTTCACCACAAACGCCCGCCCGCGCCAGGTCTCTCCTCGTTTCAGCACCGCCGCACTCACGTCGGGCGGTGCCGTCGTGCCCACTGCCCGGCCGCCCGCCGCGGTTCGCACGCTGGTGGAGATTCGCAGGTCCTTCTGGAAGATGGTGACGGCGCCGCCATCCACACCCCGATACCGGTCGCCGCGAAAAAGCAGTTCCCAGACGCGGTCCACGATGGCAAAGTTGCCGGTGAGGAGGACGCCTCCATAGAGGACGCCCAGCGTCGGACTGCCAGCGGCCCCCACGGGAGCGGCCGCCATGAGCGTCATGCCGGCGGGGAGAATCTCGGTGCCCGCGACAACTTTGCCGGAGAGCGCCGCTTTGACAATGCCGGTGGAAGAGGCATCGTCCATGGCGCGGCCGGGCTGGGACGCCCGCAGCAAGACGCCTCCGCGCGGAACCTTAAGGGCGAGGAAATCGAAGCCGGCGTCCTGGCGGATCTTTTCGAGGTAGTCGTTGAGCGAGTGCCAGTCGCCACTAGAGATGTACTGCTGCACGGTTGTGCCCGACGCCGCGAACTCGACCGGAAGCTTGAGCGCCTGAAGCTGCTGTTCGTAGACCGTCCTGGCCGTGGCGAAATCGTGATCCACCGCGCGGCGCGCCTGCGTCATGATGGTCGAGCTGACGATCCACGAGCCCACCAGCGACGTGGCGAATCCTCCGATGCCCAGAATTATGAGGTAGCTCGAGATCAGCCGCGCCTTGAGCGACAGCCTGCGGGTACCGAAGCCAAAGCCCATGGAGGTCGGCGCCTTCACGCCGCCTTTCCCAGGCGTTGCCGGACTTTCTCCAGCAACTGAACCAGGTCCACCGGCTTGGAGAAGAACATGTCGTGCGCCATCCAGCCGCCGCTCTCGGGGAGTTCGAAGTCGGGAAGGTGCGTGCAGAACGAACTGATCACGAAGATCGGGACATTCTTCAGGTCCGCGTCGCGGCGCATCTCCTGGATGGTGAAGAACCCTTCGGTCCTCTCGTTCATCATGATGTCCATGAGAATCAGGTCCGGCCGCTCCAGTTTCGCGCGCTTGACGCCTTCCTTGCCGTCATGCGCCTTGAACACGGTGAAGCGGTTCGCCTCCAGGAAACACGCGACGGCCTCGGCGAAGTCCCGGTCGTCGTCCACTATCAGGATTCGTTTTTCTTCCATCGTCATTCTCAACTCCCCATCTTCGTGTTTTCCGCCGGTGCGCGCCACGCCGGCAGGCGCACCCGAAAAGTCGAGCCGGTTCCGGCATGGCTCTCGACCTCGATACTCCCACCCATTTCCGAAACGATCTTCTTCGAAATATGCAGTCCCAAACCCGTGCCCTCCGTCCGCTTGACGCCTTCCCCCTTGATGCGGAAGAATTCGTCGAAAAGAAACGGCCGGTACTGTTCCGGGATGCCCACGCCCGTATCCGCGACGGCAATCGTCACCTCGCCGCCCGAGAGGCTGCCGGTCACCGTGGCCCTTCCACCAGGCTTGTTGTACTTGATGGCATTGGCGATCAGGTTGTCGAACAGGACGTTGATGCAGTTCCGGTCGCCCGATACGCACAACGCTTCTTCCGGCCAGACCCCTTCCAGCGAAACCTGTTCGGCCGCCGCCATCTCCTCGTAGCTGGTTAGGATGCCCGAGACGATGGGTTTCAGGTCCACCTCGACCCTCTCGTTTACCAGCGTGCCCCCCTCCACTCTGGCCAGGGTGAGCCAGTCCCGAATCAGCTTCTGCAGTTCCTCGGTCCGCTTGAGGCAGCGGTCGATCCACTCCTGCCTACGGACCGGGTCGTCTTTGGTCTGGTCGAGGTGCTTGAGCACGTCCAGGTACTGATGGATGGCCACCAGCGGCGTCCGCAGTTGATGCGACACGAAGGTGACAAAACGCCGCTTGAGAAGCGCGCGATCGACCTCCGCCCGCTGCGATTCGAGCGCCAGCCGGCGCCGGTCCAGCCCGCGGTTGATGATCATCCGCAGCTCATCCGGCGAAAACGGCTTGGGCAGAAAATCGTATGCGCCCGATTTCATCGCCTCCACGGCGGTATCGATGGTGGCGTAACCCGTAATCACCACCATGACGATCTGGGGGTCGATCTCGTGGACCCGGGCAATCACCTCCAGGCCGCTGATGCCTGGCATCTTGAGGTCCACCACGACCACGCCCGGCTTGAGCTCCGCCACGCCCTCCAGGCCGCGGGCCCCATTATCGAAGGCCGCCACGCGAAGACCCATCTTCGACAGGATCTTGCTGCACGAGAGCCGCATCGCGTAGTCGTCGTCGATCACGACGATCATGTCCGCCGCCGCCGCTTCACTCATGGCACTATTCACCGTCCTTGTGGCCGCCACGGGGAGCCACTCCGCTTGATTATAGGGTAAGTACCTCCGAAACTGAAGCGGGGCAGGGCCACGGGTTTCCCCGAACTTTCCGCATCTCCCCCGCGTATGAACGTTGAGGGCATCCGATGAACCTGTGGCAAGACATCCGATACGGCGAGCGCTTGCTTCGCAAATCGCCGGGTTTCTCCGCGACCGCCATCCTCACCCTGGCGCTGGGAATCGGCGCCACCACCGCGGTCTTCAGCGTCTGCGACGCTCTGTTGTGGAGTCCCATCTCCCTGCCGCGCCTGGACACCCTTGCCATGGTGGGGCAGCGCGTCGGGGACGATCCCGACGAATTCGACAACGCCACGCCGGCCGACCTGGAAGACGTCCGCCGCGGCCACACGGCATTCCAAAGCATGGCCACCTGGGACGACGGCCTGGCCAACCTGGCCGGCGCCGGCGGCGAGCCGGAGCGTGTGGTCCAGGCTCTCGCCAGCGCCAACTTCTTCGACGTGCTGGGCGTGCAGCCGGCGCTCGGCCGCGCCTTTCAACCAGGCGAGGATCAGCCCGGCCGCGAGCGCGAGGCGATCCTCAGCCATCGGCTCTGGCAGCGCCGTTTTGGCGCGGACGCCGGCATCGTGGGGAAGATCATCCGGCTGGACGACCAGAACTACCTGGTCACCGGCGTCATGCCCGCCAGTTTCGATTTTCCGATGGCCACGGAAATATGGACCCCCTACGCCCTCACCGGCGAGCAGCGCGGCTCGCGCCGATCGAACCTGCTCGAAGGGGTCGTCCGCCTGAAGCCGGGGCGCACCCTCGAGCAGGCCGCCGCCGAACTCTCCAACATCTCCGCCCGCCTCGAGAAGTCCTACCCCGATACCAACAAGAACCGCCATCTGGTGCTCTGGGATGCCCGCCGCTACCTGGTGGACCGCACCACCAGCCAGTACCTGATCATGCTGCTGGGTTCCGTGCTCTTCGTCCTGCTGATCGCCTGCGCGAATGTCGCCAACCTGCAATTCGCCCGCGCCACCGCGCGGATGAAAGAAGTGGCCGTACGGACCGCGCTGGGCGCCTCGCGTTCCCGGGTGATCGCGCAACTGGTCACCGAGAGCGTTCTGCTGGCCGTGGCCGGTGCGGCGCTCGGACTGCTGATCGCGCTTTGGGGCATGAACGCGATCAAGGGCGGAATGCCGCCGGAAATGGAAAGATTCATCCTGGGCTGGAAGGACATCCAACTGAATGGCCGGGCGCTGCTCTTCACGCTGGCGGCCGCTTTGCTGGCCGGCATTCTGGCGGGCCTCGCTCCTGCCTGGCAATGCTCGCAGCCCGACCTCACCGGCGCGCTCAAGGAAGGCGGCCGTGGCGGGTCTACGGGCGGCTCGCGCCGGGGTGCCCTGGGGGCCCTTCGCAACATCCTGGTGGCCGCCGAAATCGCCCTCGCCGTGGTGCTGCTGGTCGGCGCCGGACTCATGGTGCGAGGCTTCCGGACCATGGTGTACACCGGCGAAAGGATCGAGCCGGCAACCCTGCTGACCATGCGGCTGGCCATCACCGATAATAAGTACCATCAGCCGCACCAGGTGCTGGCCTTCTATCGCGAAGTGGTGGACCGGATTCGCGCGATTCCCGGCGTCCGATCCGCCACCGCGGTAACCGCATTGCCGAACTTCGGCCACTCCAGCGGGCGCAGCTTTACCATCGAAGGCCGGCCATTCGACCCGGGCAACGTGCCCACTGGAATGTACCAGGTGGCCAGCCCATCCTATTTCGAGACCCTGCGCGTGCCGTTGCGCGCCGGGCGTCTGCTCAGCGAGAGCGACGGCGCCGACGCCCTCAAGGTGGCGCTCATTAGCGAGGGCATGGCGCAGCGCTGGTGGAGCAACCAGTCGCCGCTCGGCAGGCGCATCCAACTGGGCCGGCCGAATTCCGAGAACCCCTGGCTGACGATCGTCGGCATAGTCGGCGACATCGCATACAACCCCTACGACCGCCAGCCGCGCCGTGCGATCTACGTTCCCTACCAGCAGGCCCCCGCGCTGTGGATGGACATCGGGGTGCGCACAACCGGCGACCCGTTGCGCGTGGCCCCGGCCGTGACGGCGGCCATCCGCTCGGTAGATCGCGAGCAGCCCATCACTAACATGCAGACCATGGCCAAGGCCATTCATAACCGCGCCATCGGGCTGAACTACATGGCCGTTCTCATGGGCGTTTTTGGCGCACTGGCGCTGTGCCTGTCGGCCATCGGCGTCTACGGGGTGATGGCCTATCTGGTCTCGGAGCAGACGCGGGAGATAGGCATTCGCATGGCCTTGGGCGCCGAGCGGCAAACCGTGCTCGGCATGATATTCCGCCGCGGCATGACCACCGTCGCCGCCGGGCTGGGCGTCGGCCTGCCGGTCGCTTGGGTATTCGCCCGGCTGATGTCCTCGCTGGTCTTCGGCGTGACCGCCGGCGACCCGGCCACCTTCGTGGGTATCCCCGTGGCGCTTATCGCGGCGGCGGCGCTCGCCATTTACGTACCCGCGCGGCGGGCGATGCACATCGACCCCATCGTGGCGTTACGCTACGAATGATGCCCCGCACCCTCATCATCGGCTATGGCAACCCGCTCCGCGGCGACGATGGCTTCGGCTGGCACACCGCCGTCCGGTTGCAGGACCTCATCCACGATGACGGCATCGAAATCCTGCCCGTCCACCAGCTCACCCCCGAGCTGATGGACCCGATCAGCCGCGCCCGCCGCGTGATTTTCATCGATGCGGCGGTGGGCGGCGAACCCGGCAAGCTGACGGTGACTACCCTCGAGACCAGCGTCGGCCCGCCCCCGGCATTCACGCATTTCGCGACTCCCGCCGCCCTGTTGGAAGGCGCCCGTTCGCTCTACGGCGCGAAACCCGAGGGGATTCTGATCACCGTCGTGGGTCTCGATTTCGAGATAGGCGAAGATCTATCCGGACCAGTGCGCCTGGCGCTGGAATCGCTGGCCGGGACGAAGATTCGCGAACTGATCGCCGCCGCTCCGCCCGAGTAGGGCCGGGCACGCCCGGCCCGCAACGAGAAACCAGTCGGACGGTCGCGCTACCGGCCCGCCCACCTCACACGCCACCATCCGACGTGGCGTAGGCACCCGCAACTCGGGCTCGGGCGGCCGCTCTGTGGGCGCCGCCGCCGGCGCGCGGTCATTCCTATTTCTTGGGCTGGACCGCGGCCTTCGGGACGCCCTTTCCCTTCGGCACCGGCGAGCCTCTGCCCATCAACTCCGCGATTTTGTCATGGAGGTTCCTGGCCATCCGATCTTCAGCAAAGAATGGCTCCATGCCTTCGTACTGAGCCTGGAGAATGCCGTGCCTGTCGATGAAGGCTATCACCGGCATGTGCGGCGTCGATTTAGGCGGGTGCTGCATGAAGTCCATCGACGGCTTCAGGCCGCTATAGCCCACCGGAAATGGCGGGTTGAATCTACGGATGAAGTCCGGCACGCTAGTCTGCGCCTGTTCTTCAATGGCCGATGCGATCGCCTGAAAGCCGCGAGGCCCGAACTCGTCCTGGTCTTGGATCAGGCATTGAACCGCGACCTCGCAATGATGGCAGGTGGTCAGGATGAAAATAACCGCCACCACCTTGCCTTTGTACTGGCTCAGCGTCACCTGCTTGCCGCCGGGGAGGGTGATGGCCAGATCGTCCGGCGTACGTGGAATGACGGCCGATTCCAGGGCAGGTGCGGCCAAGGCCAACGCCGCGAGAGTCGCGAGGACGGAACGGCGATCCGGCATATGTCCTCCAGTTTACCTGGAAATCGCGATTCTGGAGATGACGAATGCGGCACATGGAAGGCGTGAAAAAGACGCCCGCAAGCGGGCGAGGCAGGCGGAACCGCCCGCCCCACCTCTGAAAATGCAGGACTTGTTGTGGTGGCGCAGGCGATTCCGCCTGCGTAGCTGGATTCTTTCACGGCTTCATGGCCACGCGGCGCGTTGAAGACTTACTCGAACGGTTGTCCGCCTTGCACGACGCTCCGGAATTGCAGGCCGCCCCGGCCCTGCGGAAGAGTCTGGCCGACCGGGTCAACGTCGCCACCCCGACCCTCGCGGGCCGCGCGATCAGACCGGCACGTTTACCAGGCGCGCATCCAGTTCGCGGCGGGCGGCTTCGGGGGACTCGCCGAGCCAGGAGGCGGCGTTAGGCAGGAGGGCGATCAGGCCTTCGTAGGTCCACTTCTCCTCGGCGGAGAACGCCGCGAAGCCTAGCGCGTCGGCCAGCCGCCAGCTCACTCTGACCAGGTTATCCAAGCTCACCTCGCCCGCGACGGGCTGGTCGTGATGGCCTGCAATGGCGGCGGCCAGTTCGTCGGGGAAGTCCCAATCCTGCGCAAGGTAGCAGCCGGCCAGGCAGTGGTCGATCTCAAAGAGGTCGCGCTCGGTGCTCAGGAGATCGAAGCCGTACTCGCCGGACACCTCCAGCATACGCGTATACTCGTCCGGGTACGCCGCCATCAGACCGAGAGCTCCCAGGTTGTGGAGCAGGCCCGCGGTGTACGCCACTTCGGGGGCCAAATGGTTGAGACGAGCAGCTTCTTCCGCGATCACCGCGGTGACCAGGCTGTGGATCCAGATCTTGTGAAGCGTGCCGACGCGCACCGAAGAGCGAACCATGCGGTCGACAGCCACGAAGGTAGCTATGGTCTTGACGCGGTCGAGACCCACCAAAGCGATGGCGTGCACGAGGCTCTTGACTTCGTGGCGCACCCCGAAGAGGGCCGAGTTGGCGAAGCGCAGCAACTCAGCCGAAAAGGACGGGTCCATCTTAACAAGCTCGGAGACCTGGCGGACGCTGGCGTCCTCCTGGCCGACGAGGCCCAGAACACGCTGTGCAACGGCCGGGAATGGCGGTACCAGGCGTAGCGCCCAAGGCGCCTGAGATCGGGCTGTTTCCTGCATGATCGCTCCAACCGGGATTCCTGTCCTGGATTCCCAGATCTGAAGTCATTCTACACCCAGCCGTCATCGTTCCAGTCATAGCCTTTGGTTAACACGGGAGACCATCGCCGTCACGCCAATCCCCTGCCCCGCCGATGCGCGCCGGAAGCCAGTTCGCGACGGTAGCGGAGGCAATGGCCGATGGAACGGCCGTCACACAGTATCCCAGGGATTGAGAAGAACCAGACCGAGACCGGCGAAGTCTTTCACGTTCCGTGTGACGAGTGTCAGACGGTGTTCAGTGGCCGTTGCGGCAATCATGCCGTCGGCAATGTTGAGTGGCCGGCCGGCAAGTTGCCTCTCCCCATCGAGCACACCCCATTGCTCCGCGATCATCCGCCCGCCGCGAACTCCGCTCGGTGAGGAGTGTGATTCCCCGGCGCAACTCACCCATCGTTACGACGCTGACAAACAACGTCTCGTTGGCGTGCCGCTTAAGCCAGGCCGCGACACTTGCGTCCGGACGGGGACGCAGCATTTCGGAAGGACTGTTGGCATCGGGGAGAAACCCCCTTATTACAGGTCTATGGGACGGCCAGTGGAGGGATTGCGGCTGAAATCAAGTTCGCCGTCCGCAAACAACCCGCGAACCGGCGCGAAGAGTTCCACAAGGTCGTTTGCCTCTGCCGGTGCGGCGGGCTTTACCGACGCGGCCGGAAGATGAGCCGCCTCTTCGAGCAAGCTGGCGGCATGAGCTTCCAGTGCGCGGCCACAAGCGGCGGCCTGACGGGCGAGCACCGCCTCAACTTCAGGCCGGACCTCAACGGTGACGGTCATGGGCGCGCCACGTCGGCGGGATGGATCGCGCGGAGCCCTTCGAATCGTCGGAAATCCCGGACATTGACGGTCAGCAATTGCGTAACGCCGTGAACGTACATGCTCGCAGCCAGGCGGGCATCGTGGACCTGTACGCCCTTGACGTCGTGCGTGACGAGAAGCCGCCTCCAACGATCATGCACGTCGCGGCCGTCCGGCAGAAGCTCAAAATCCCGTTCGATGACGCGGGCGATCCGATCCGTCTCGGCGGTGCTCAGGCCGAACCCATTTCGATCAGGGGGAGGAGTGGAAGCGTTCCAGAACTCACCGAGGATCTGCGAGGTAAAACAGAGCCGTGCGCCCTGAGCCACCAGCGCCCGAAACGCCGCTCTAATCGTCGGGTGGTGCGGATCGTCGCTCTTGCTCATCCGCAACAGGATATTGGTATCGAGGAGCCACGCGGCGGCATCCGGCATCAGTCGTGATCCCGATACAGACTCTCGCGCGTGAAGGCCTCGTCGGGCAGAACCGGGACCTTATGCGAGAACTCGGCCATCTCCCGAAGGGTGTTTTCGAGCCGATCCTGGCTCAGCCTGTCGGCGCCGGCGGGAAGACGGACAGCCCCTTCGAGCAGGCTCGCGGCATACGCCTCCATCGCCCAGCCGTGGGCCGCGGCCTGGCGCGCGAGCTCGGCCTGAACCTCAGGTGTGATGGCAACAGTAATCGTCATGGGCCGTCTCTTTCAAACTATGCCCCTACCGTATCCCACCATGCTCTCCGGCGTCAACCATACGCTCCCGCGCGGACCAACGGGAAAACCGCCGTCGCCAGGTCGCCGGGCATCGGCGACAATGAATAGAGGAATGCCATGGAGAGCTTGAGCGATTTTGAGAAAATGTTGCCGGCTTTGTCGCGTGGGGAGAAGGCGCAGATCCTCAAGTGGATGGTTCGGGACCTTGATGACGATTTTCCCGGTATCGACTCGCGGCCGGATGTGTGCGGCGGTGAGCCTTGTATCGTTCGAACCCGGATCCCCGTTTGGCTTCTCGAGCAAGCCCGCCGCCTGGGCTCCAGCGAGCAGGCCTTGTTGGTTGCCTACCCGAACCTGTGTGCCGAAGATCTGGTGAACGCCTGGGCCTACGCGCGCTCTCATGCCGAAGAAATCGAGTCTCAGATTCGCGAAAACGAGACCGCATAGAAAACGGCCCGTTTCTATACGAACTAGAATGTCCCGGTGCAGGTGGTCGCGGAACTGCGGCGGCTGGGACATGACGTCGTCACCTCGTTGGATGCCGGAAAGGCGCATTCCGCCATGCCGGATGCCGAGGTCCCGGCGTTCGCGGTGGCTGATGGCCGGATTCTCCTGACCCACAATCGCCACCACTTTCTTCGCCTTCATCAACATCGAACTGCGGACCATGCCGGTATGGTCCTCTGCACATTCGACGCCGATTTCTGTAGACAGGCGCAACGCATCGACACAGCCGTTGCGGCCAACACTGGAATGACGAACAACCTAGCACGCATGAACCGGCCTGGCTGATGCGGCCGAGTTCCTGGGGGAATCTCGCGGACCGGTATGGGGCTTCCGGCCCGCGTGGGTTCACTTGAACGGCTCGCGCGCAATACGCCAAGTGATGTCACGCGGCGCAAGTTCTGAGTGCTGTTGTTCGCGCGACATCCGGCCCTGCCATGGCGGAGGATATATGATCGCAAGGACTGCTAGCAGCCCGTGGCAGAAGTAACTTCTTTCGGCATGGCGCAAAACCGCCGGAAGGGCGACGCGCACAGAGGCGCTACAACGCGTTCCCGAGGCCCGGTTGAGGGTTTGGGTACCCCCGCAACAGCCTCGAAATCGTCCGTTTCTGCCGGGACTTACTATTACCACGGGCTGCTAGGCCGTGATGTGGTCAAGCGCGAGACGAAGCCAGCCCAGATAGAATTCGCTGGCGGCGGCGAAGACACGGTTAGTGAAATCCCCGATTTCGTCAAGGTAGCGGCCGCTATTCTTCCCCGCGCACTCTTCGGCACGCTTGCGGTAGTTCTCTTGATCGGGTTGGATCGCAGGGTCGAGCGGCACGCCAAGGAACTTCCGAGCGGTTTCAGGGTGCTGAAACGGGTCAACATCGGAAGTCGGGATCGCCCCACCACTGATGGTGTGAATCCAGACTTGCCGGTACCTATTCGTCTCCGCGACGAACACGCGATGCTTCTCAAGCTCCGCGTGTGCGGGAGGTAGTTTCCGAACTAGTTCTCTTGTGAAGCGGCTGGAAAGGAAGTGCCGGTCACCGCCAGCCACGGGCAAGGATACGGCATCGCAGAGCCAGACGGCGAGGTTGTCGATCAGAGCTTGCGTGAAGAGAACAATTGCCACCGAATAAAACCGACCGGGGGTGATGTGCGTCAGGTCCAGGGCACTGCCAGTTGGTATTTCTCTCGCTGCCCGATCAGCGAAGGCGACGCAATCAAGATACTGCGAAAGTCCTTGCCAACGGCACCAGGGCTGGACCTGCTTGACCCCTTCCGGTACCGGCTCGAATGCGCGCTCGGCCAGATCCGTGAAAACCACCCGGTTCATGAACCCGCGGCGCTGAAGTTCGATCGGAACGAACAGTGCGGTACGGCATCTCTCAAGTCCCTCGTCTGGATCACCCATTTGTTCACGTTATCAGGTGCATCCATTCTTGGCCACAACGGCCTATCCCCAATTCAGTCTCCGGTAGAATCGTCTCCCGCTCGGGAGTATTCCATTTAAGTGAGAAGTCGTCGCCCGTACTCGCGCCGGCTGGTTGTTCCGAACCGCGCTGTATGAAAAGCCCCGTCGCCGCCAGGCCCCTCAGCCGATGCTATCCAGCACTTCGCCCCCCGGCCCTCTCAGCGCGATCTCCAGCGCCGGCGTGCCGTCGGCGTGCGTCGAGCAGCTCAGGCACGGGTCATACGCGCGGACAACCGCCGAGACCCGGTTCAGCATGCCTTCCTTCATCTCGTTGCCGTGGATGAAGTGGCGCGCTACCTGGCTCACGCTGTGGTTGATGGCCAGGTTGTTGTGGCCCGTGGCGACTATCAGGTTGGCCCACTTAATGGCGCCGCTCTCGTCCACTTTGTAGTGGTGGATCAGGACGCCGCGCGGGGCTTCGATCATGCCTACGCCTTCGAGGCGGTTCACGCCGGCGTGGGAGCGCACATGCGTGTCGAGGATCGCCGGGTCGGCCAGCAAGCGCTCGATCTTTTCGAGGCCGTGCAGCAATTCGATCAAGCGCGCGTAGTGATAGTGGAAGGAGCTGTGGACCACCTTGCCGCAGCGCTGGCGGTATTCGGCCAGCTCGCGGTCGGCTACCGGCGTTCCCGTCTGCTCGGCCACGTTCAAGCGCCCCAGCGGGCCGACGCGGTAAATGCCCGCGGGGAATCCCAGCGGCTTGAAATAGGGCGCTTTCAAGTATGAATCGCGCAGCGCCGCTTCTCCGATGTACTTGGCGTAATCGGCCGCGGGAATATTCGCCACCACCGTGCCGCCTTCGGCATCCTTGAATTTCAGTTGGCCGTCGTACCACTCCAGGCCGCCGGCGGGGTTCACCAGGCCCGCGCACATGGTGGGGTCGGTGCCGAAGTTCTCGATCTCTTCGGTGAAGCGGTCCAGCACGGTTTTGTAGAAAGCCAGGGTGCGTTCCGCGATGGCGCGCGCTTCGGGCAGGCCGGCTAGCGTGCGTTCGCGCACCTCCGGGGCCAGCGGCGCGTTCACACCGCCGGGAACGATCCAGGAGTTGTGTATGCGCTCTTTGGCCAGGCCCTCAATGAGCTCCTGGCCGAACTTGCGCAGTGCCACGCCTTGTTTGGCCAGCTCGGGGTTTTCTTCGATCAGGCCGAAGATGTTGCGATGGGCCGGGTCGGAATCGAAACCCAGCAGCAGGTCGGGCGCCGAGAGATGGAAAAAGCTGAGGGCGTGCGACTGTACGAATTGCGCGCAGTGAACCAGCTCGCGCAGCATCACGCCGGCCGGCGGCGGCTCCACCGCCATGATGGCGTCGCACGCTTTGGCCGAGGCCAGCAGGTGGCTCACCGGGCAGATGCCGCAGATGCGCGCGGTGATCGACGGCATTTCGTAGAACGGCCGTCCTTCCGTGAATTTCTCGAATCCGCGGACCTGCGTGACGTGGAAGTGCGTGTCCGCGACGCGGCCCTGGTCGTCGAGGTAGATGTCGATCTTGGCGTGCCCCTCGATGCGCGTGACGTGGTCGATCGTGATCTTCTTCATAGGACGGTTCCTCGACGGCTCCGCGACGGCCGTTGCCGGGCCGCCATCGCTAGGGAGCGGTGCTTTCTTCTTCTTAGCCAAACTTCACCTTCGAACTCAGATCCGGCACACGGCCGTCCAGCAACTCGCCCAGCACGAACGCGATGGCCGCGGCCGGCGGCGGACAGCCGGGCACGTGCAGATCCACCTTCACCACTTCGTGCACCGGGATGGCGTGGCGCAACAGCGCCGGAACACCCTCGGTGGGAATCCCCGGGTTTTCCTGAACGCCCTCGATGTAGATGCGCTCCAGCAGTTTTCGCGGAACGATCTGATTGCGCATGGCGGGAACGTTGCCGGTCACCGCGCAATCGCCCAGGGCGACCACCAGCTTGCTGCGCTGCCGCATGAGCCGCACTTTTTCCAGGTCTTCCTGCGAGCTGATGGCGCCTTCGATCAGCACCACATCCACGGCCTTGGGAAACTCCTGCGCGTCCACCAGCGGGCCGTAAACCACTTCGATCCGCTTGGCGATAGGGATAATGGCCTCGTCGATGTCGAGCACCGACATGTGGCAGCCGGAGCAGCCGTCCAGCCACACCGTCGCGAGCCTGGCCCGCTTCATTGACGGCCTCCCCGCCTGCCCGCCAGGCAGGTAACCTTGTTGTCGTGTTTGACCATTTCTTCCACCGCCTGGCCCTTCTCCGCCAGCGCGCCGGTGGGGCAAACCTGTACGCACTTGCCGCAACTGGTGCAGGTGCGCGCCTCACCCCACGGCCGGTTCATATCGGCCACCACCATGGACCGTATGCCGCGCGAGCCGATGTCCCACACCCGCGCGCCCTCCACCTCCGCGCACACCCGCACGCAGCGCGTGCACAGGATGCAGCGGTT
>Ga0182021_10004965_pt1 | contig 15700 bp, 12 predicted proteins | sample 612E3MmetaG_FD_120493 | JGI IMG/M metagenome (GOLD analysis project Ga0182021, IMG submission 120493) | Permafrost microbial communities from Stordalen Mire, Sweden - 612E3M metaG (Illumina Assembly) | ecosystem: Environmental > Terrestrial > Soil > Wetlands > Permafrost | place: Sweden... | reverse complement strand
TGTGTCGAACCACGGCGCATACGCGAAGCACTTGAGGAAGGAATTTGGGCAGCCGCGGATTTGAAATAAATTACTATTTTTGCGGAAAATAAGCTCTCGGAAACAGAGAGAAACTAGTTCCTTAAAATAGATTCTATGATTTTGGCTAAAAATCCGGTAACTATAAGAAAATTTTGAGAAATTTCTGCCGACCATATAATATTGATATCATCTTTAACAAACCAATATAAAATGAACCTGGATTTTAGGAGGAGGATAATTCATCCTAGATCTAGTATTTACCCGGTTCTCTTTAGTGATATACTCAATCTCACATCCTGTAATATCATTCTTGAGAAGTAGAGCGATGAAAAATCGCATCTCTCCGATGGAGAAAAGTTTATAGTATTAGCCCAGGTCAGAACTGATGATAAAATTCTCAGCACCAATATATTTAAACGCTTCCGCCATTGGATTCAGGACGTTTCTGAAATCGAGAGTTAAGAATCCAGTAGTAGCGTTCAATATAGTCGCCTTAGTCCCGCCAACAAAGAAGTGCTACAAATATTTCATTCCTGGTTGAAATAAACAATTCGTGATTTTGGGAGGAATGAATAAATTGACTGAACATAATGTCAAATTGCAAATTGTGATATATGGAGCGGGAGCAGTTGGTGGGGTAGTGGGCAGTCTGCTGTCACTTTCGGGTACTCCTGTAGTTCTAATTGGTCGTCCCAGTAATGTAAAAGCTATTAAAGAACATGGGATACTTTTGATCACACCAAGTGGTAGTTTTACCTTCAAATTGGCAGCAGTCACTACGCCTGCTCAGATAGAATTCGGGCGGCACAGCGTAGTCTTTCTTTGTGTAAAAGGTCAAGATACTGAGAGAGTGATACATGATCTCTATGCCGTAGTGCAAGATGTGCCCATTTTCTGTTTCCAGAATGGCGTGCGTAACGAGGGGATTGTCAGCAAGTATTACCCAAGGGTTTATGGAGTTATGGTAAAAGCTGGAGTTGTCTTCATGCATGATGGTGAGGTGATAAGTCGAGACGACCCTCCTGGACACTTAGTAATCGGTCGTTACCCCAAAGGCAAGGACGAATTGGTCGACTTCGTCGCAACAAAACTCCGTAATGCAAGATTCAAAGTTGTTGTTACCCCAGAAATAATGCCTTACAAATGGGGTAAATTAGTGCTTAACTTGACCAATTCGATAAGCGCCATTACTAATTCTGACGGGAAGGAGGTTAGTCGCATTGCCGCAGCTGTGCAGAACGAAGGCAAGGAGATTCTTACGCAAGCTCAAATTCGCTGGATACCGATAAAGGAGTCGCCACCTAGATGTACAAAGAGCAATGAACTTGGTAATATCGAGTTTTGCACACCATTGGGGTCGACTTGGCAAAGCTTGACTCGGCGTCAGGGTACTGTAGAGACTGAATTCTTGAATGGAGAGATTGTCCGCATCGCTAAGAAGTTAGGCAAGGCAGCTCCAATTAATGAGAAGCTCCTGCTTATAACATCAGAAATGGCGGCCAATCATGAGGGACCAGGCAAATATACGGCAGACCAACTTATCCAAATACTAAATCTGGACAGAATCCCGGGATAAAACAATAGAGACTAGGAGATACTGAACATGGAAAAAACCATTATAGTGTATAACCCTACAGCCAAATACAACTGTAAGCGAATCAAGGTAAACGATAAGGTCAATGACCTGAACGGGAAAGTGATTGGTTTTTTATGGAACCATAAACCTAACGGTGATATTCTGCTACTTAGCATTAAAGAGAAACTATCCCAAAGGTTTCAGTTAGCAGGGACTGTCTGGCACCATTTCGAAGGAGGATCTTCAATGCCAGAAGATACAGTCATAGATGAAATAGCCACAACTTCTGATATGGTGGTGGTGGCGATAGGTGACTGAGGGGGTTGCACGACGTGGTGTATCCACGCTTCAGTCCTACTACAAAAAAGGGGCAAACCTACGGTTGTTGTCTGTAGCGATCGTTTTAAATTTCTCGCTGAATATACCGCCAAAGGTCTCGGTATGCCTGGTCTGCCGCTAGTGATTGTTCCTCACCCTATTGGGGGTATCAGTTCCGATGAGGTAAAAACTAAAGCTGACAGCATCATTGACGCGGTAATCGCCCGGTTTTTGGGATAAAGCCAAACATCAAAATACAGAAGATTTCAGAAATTAGACATTTTCTGACATCTTTGCAGCCGATTCTTCAGTAATAGAAGGAGGCGGAATTGAGTAAAAGATTGATTTCAGAGGAACTGGTGGTGCCTGATTCAGCTGAGGCTGTCAGCAACTTTTTTTTTGAAAGAGGATGGACCGACGGACTTCCTATAATCCCCCCGACAGAAGAAGCTGTTGAAAGGATGCTGGCCGCTGCGAAGCGAGAGCCTACCGAAGTTGTAGCTAAAATACCCCCAATTTGGGGAGAGGCAACGGTAGAGAAGATTGCCATCAATGCCGTGATGGCCGGTTGTCTTCCCGATTATATACCTCTTATCATTACCGCTGTTGCTGCTATGTGTGAAAAACAGGTTAATTTGAGCGGCATACAACCGACCACGCACCCGGTTGCACCTTTATTGATTATTAATGGACCAATCGTTAAAAAGCTGAATATTAATTGTAAGTCGGGGGCCTTTGGGCCGGGGTGGCGGAGTAACGCTACCATCGGGAGAGCCATCAGGCTAATTCTAATGAATATAGGAGGAGCATTTCCAGGCAAGACAGACATGTCAACTCAGGGTCAGCCAAGCAAATACATATTTTGTATTGGAGAAAACGAGGAAGATAGTCCTTGGGAACCTCTTCAAGTTGAAAACGGGTTTGATGCTTCGACAAGCACAGTAAGCGTGGTAGGAGTAGAAAACCCGCACAATATTAATGACCACGATGCACTCACTGGGGAAGAAGTTTTATCCACAATTGCCGGCAGCATGACTACCTTGGGGAATAATCACGTGCGGGGAATAATCTCAGGTGATGGAGATGCTATTGTCGCTCTAGGCCCCGAGCATGCTGAGACCATCGCTAAAAGTGGTTACTCTAAGAACGATGTCAGGGATTTTCTCTATAAGAATGCTCGAATCCCTATAAAATCGTTTTACAAACGAGCCAGAGAGAAGAATCATCCTGATATGGATGAGGCCGCCCTTATACCGCCCACGATTTTGAAAGAAAACTTAAAAATTATTGTGGTCGGTGGCCCTGGTAAGCATTCCTCATATTTACCCGGCCATACTTCGCACCTGGTAGTAAAAGCAATTACATAACGCCTGATTTGGAGTGCTTAATATCAGTTTCACAACGAAGAAAATGCGGTGATAATGTCCGTCTGCTTGAGGGATTTGCTCCGGTATTACTGCATCAATAGGGCAGGCGATAAATTCTCGCTGCAGTATCATGAAATAGGCTGGCCCTCTCCTCCGGAGAAAAGCCATTGACGATACGCTTAAAAGTATTCCAAAGCACAGTATACGAACACGACCACTTATCTACCGGGAAATTACTCTCAAACATGCATCGGTTCGCTCCGAACTTTTCTATGCAATAGAGATAGTAGGGTGCTATAGCCTCAGCTAATTCTAAAGAGTTTATTGGAGGAGTTCGCTCATGCCAGTTAAAACCACTGATTGGCATTCCGAGACCTCCCAGCTTCACTACGACATTGGGACAAGTCGACAATTTGGAAATCTCGTTCCTCCATTTTATAATTACATCCTCAATTTTCGTAGTTTTAGATCCAATATCGAAAGGTCCTCCTATATGATCTAGAATGATGGTTGTATCAGGGAAAGCCCTTGCGAGATTTAAAAGACTTGGCAGTTGGAAAAAGTATAGCCAAGCATCAAAACTCAGATTATATTTCCTGAGTTGGGCAAATCCTTCCTTGAACTTAAGTGAGGAGAATAAACTTGGAGCATTTTTGTTGCTGATACCATCCCAAGCAGTCGTGAAGCGAATCCCGCGGAAACGATTGCTCACTGTTAAATGTGCCTCCAGAACGCGTGCGACGCAGCTTCCTAAGGTCAGATCGGCAAAGCCTACAATTCCAGCAGCAACCGTGATATTCCTAAACTGTTTGCTACAACTCCGGGACGTGATACTTTCAACAAACTCCGTTTCGCCAACAGGTTGAAGTTCCTTTGGCCCATCTTTTTTGTACTTTGAACCACATTGAATGAACACAGTCTCAACAATATTATGACTGGCTGCAGCGTCTTTTAGAAAGTGTTCAACGAGATAATGACGTGTAGGCCTTGCTGATTCCCTGACAAGATTTTCCGGCAAAGAATCAGGGTAGTCCCACAGGTGATGGTGCGGATCACATATCGGAAGGAGGGGGTCAAGAGGTACCTCTTTTGTTAAATTAAGCCATTCTTCGAGTTGAGTTAACATAATAAATTCCGTGTGGCAATTGACATGAAAAGTTTGGACTCAAATATTATAACATTTTGTTACCAGACTTTATTATTATGGCTTGAATTGAAATATGACTGCAGTTGGTTTCCGGCTAAATATGCGGGAAATGAGATGCTTGGCGGTTGACAACTAAACGTAAACCGATATATCATTGTTGCCGAGATTGAAACTTAAAGAGATCCTTTGGTTGCGAGTCAAGAAGAAGATCCCATTAATTAAACTGTCCCGCTAAACCGTTACTAGTCTGAATAAGGAGAAAAAGATGGACAATTTTGAGATTATTGATTTTCATACACATCTTGCCAGATCAATGACTGAGGAAGAAAATCGAATGGCTATCCCCGGCCGTCGAAGACGAGACCGGTGGGCCACCCCGGAGACAGCACTTACATTTATGGATTGGGAAGGTATTTCAAAGTCAGTGGTAATGCATCTGCCACCACTACCGCCCAGGGAACTCAGAATGGAGGCTGAAAGAGAAAAACTGCCTCAACTACAACGTTCGCAACTGGACAAACTTCAACGGATTACTCTACAAACAGGTGAAATAATCCGGGAATTCAACCAATGGGGATGTGAGGTCGGACATACCTTTCCCAAGTTGCTTCCGTTTATCTGTCTTGCTCCAGATCTTGGCGACAGCGAAGGCATGGTTGAAGAGTTACTCCTAAGAGTTAGTCATGGAGCGAAGGGGGTCAAACTCCATCCTGGTGTATTTTACTTTTTTCCTGCTGATCAGAAATTATGGCCGGTTTACCAAAAATGCCAGGAGTTAGGTTTGCCTATCCTCGCTGATTCAGCCCCTTGGCCAGGTTTCCACATTTCAAATGGCTGGAGAATACAAGTACCTGAAAAGAAAATACAATATGGAGAGCCTGATAATTTCGCCAAGGTACTCGAAAATTTCCCGAAACTAACATTTATCCTTGCTCATTTAGGTTCTGCCTGGTGGGACGAAAGGGTAGAATTAGCCTTGAAGTATCCTAATGTCTATTTCGATACAGCTCAAGGATTCCTGTCTCCCGACCAGATTCCTTACAACCCACACCGTGGCCTCGCGGAGGAAGACGCTGTGCGGATTATCCGCAAGATTGGAGTTGAAAGAGTACTGTTTGGTAGTGATGCACCTGCTCATGACAGGCTGCCCCAGTTGGAACAACTATTACGACTTCCTCTAGGCGATCAAGAAAAACAATTGATACTATCAGGAAATGCCAAGCGCATTCTCCACCTATAGGCGGTAACATTCTTATCGGGTGTGAATGATTGGCTGGAACAACAACGCCCGTTTTATAACATGACGTTTACAGTTTCCGGAGATCGGCATTTCTTAACGGGGACCTAATGCTCAAGATTAAACAGATATAATAAACACCTTATACGCCGTTAAAACAAATCTTTATACAAAATACGGTATTATCTATAAAGACGAGGAGGTAATCTGTCACTAATCTACCGAACGAGTACATATTTTGGACAAGAGTGTTATAATAGTTGCACTAAAATGATTTTTTGTCCACTAACATTGAATGCCGATGATATAATATTTGAGTTTGATGTAAAAAGTAAGGTCAGGTATAAGTGATTAGATGCAGTCAGGCCGGCCTTACCAGGGGAGTTCTAGGGTACTGGTAGTTAGAAGTTGAATTCACAGCTAAGTGACGTTGTTATCCCCTCTCGAGATGGAGTCCTGGAGTAACCGTGGTTAGTGGTAAGGCCAGCCTGACTTAACGATTCTGATGTATTCGGGAGAGGATAATATTTTGTATAGTTAGTACCAAAAAAGTATCTATAAAAATGAAAAGAGATGCAAATGAAGAGAGGATTAATCTGATAGCATTAACTTGTCTCATAACGACTTGGTTACTAAGCCTTGGCCGATGCCAAGACGTGAACGTTGTATGCAAGCAAGTCACGGAACAGCATTACGTAATATCGGTGCTTCAAACGGACGTCTTCAACTTCTCATGGCCTTGGCTCAAGGGTTACAACGGTCAAATACATGTGATCTAAGTCAGGTGCAGGTGCACACAATACCTTGGCTTCTATTATGCGCAATTCTAGATAGACCAGAGCCTATAAAGGAGTATAGGATATTAATACCACTACTACGTTTAGTCAAGATAAGTCCTTGCTCCAGCGTATAAAGGGACCAAAGTGGGAACATATCACGGATACCATTAGTGTCATGACTAAAGAGGGACGAGGGTCAGTTCACTACGAGTTAATATGGGAAATCCCGTTTAAAATACAAATATTAGGGGGATAAGCATGAACGAACCAAGTTATGCAGTGGTGTGGCCTCGTGGCAAGAGAATTAAACAAGAAGTCCGCTTTGCTAAGCGGTTGGACACTTTGGAGGGCAAAACCATCGGTTTCATGTGGAATGGGGTTTTTCTTGGGGACAAGATGTTTCCTGTCATTGAGCAGGAGTTAGCGAATCGATACCCTCGAATTAAGTTTGTCAGCTTTGAGGTGTTTAACATAACACATGGACAAAAGGATGTAGCAGACGTGTTAGCTGCTTCTCCGGATAAACTTAAGCAATATAATTGTGACGCTATAATATCCGGTGTTGGTTGTTGAGGAGAATGCACACCCGCCGTGATGCGGGCAAGCATAGCCGTTGAGAAGTTAGGCATTCCCACTGTATCCATCGTTTGTGCCGGTTTTGTAGTGCAAGGGAGGCTCACAGCTGCCGGTTCAGGGATGCCTAATCTACCGATGTCAGCCTATCCTGGACCTGTCAACCTTCACTCTCTCGAGGAGTTGCAAAAGAATGTGAGAGCTATTATGGTTGACCAAATTATCTCTGGCTTGACTGTCCAGCCAAAGGAAAACAAAGCTGTTACATCTCCTGAGCCAGAGAAGAGAGAGGTAGTATTCCAAGGGGCGTTTTCTGAAGTGAACAGCTTCTTCTACGATAATGAATGGAGTGACGGTTTACCTATTGTTCCACCCACCGTAGATACAGTTGAAGAATTTCTAAAGTATACAGACCGTGTGGCTGACGAGGTAATCGGTGTGCTACTACCTGATAAGCGAGAGGCGACTGTGTGGAACATTGCGGTCAACGGGGTAATGGCTGGTTGTCGTCCTGAGTATATGCCGGTGTTAATAGCGATTGCGGAGGTCATGGCTGATCCCGAGTTTGGTCAAGAGCACCTTGGGAATACGCCGGGGACAGAGGTGTTAATTACCATAAACGGGCCGATTATAAAAGAGTTGGGATTCAACTATGAGCAGGGGGCTCTTCGTGTCGGGTTTCAGGCGAACACCAGCGTAGGCCGTTTTTGGAGGCTATATTTAAGGAATATAGCCGGATTTCTACCTCACAAAACTGATAAGGCTACGTTTGGCGGAACCTGGAGGGTAGTTTTGGCAGAGAATGAGGATGCCGTTGCTAAGATAGGGTGGGAACCGATGAGTGTAGACCAGGGTTTCAAGGCAGGCGACAATGTTATTACTGCCAACTCCTGTACGTCGACGGATTCGATATTTTCGGTTGCAGAAGCCGCAGAAGGGACGGATAGAGTGGAGGTGATTCTTAGTAAACTCGCTGCCCGTATAGTTGATATCCAGCTATATCTCTTTGTCAACTGTATGCTCAGTGGTCGAAGTATAAGGCCGCAGATATTGCTTAGTCCCAGCGTTGCAGAAGTGATCGCCAAAGGTGGCTATTCGAAGGCTAAGATGAAGCAGTTTCTCTTCGAGCATGCTAAGTTCTCAATAGATCGTTACGAGGCACTTTGGCCAATTCTTGGCTCGATGAGTAAAGCTGTTGAGGATGGTAAGTTGCCAAAGCTCTACTACGAATCTACAGACCCCAAACGGCTAGTTCCAATAGTCATATCACCTGACGATTTTCTGATTACCGTGAGTGGCGACCCAGGCAGAGATAATTGTTACATATGTGCCCAGAACGCCCATATTGGTCATCCGGTAACCAAGAAGATCCAACTACCAACAGATTGGAGGGATCTGCTAATAAAGGCTAAAACACGGTAACAGCAGAAGTTGTGGGCGTAAACATGGATCGCATCAGATTAGCAGACAAGAGAAGGTTGGATCGGTAAGATTATAGGTCAGGCTAGACCTAAATGATCAATTTACCGCACCCTTAGCCAAAGTATGTGAGATTTTTGATTGCCCATTCGGTTAGAACTTACTGCCTAGAGAGGTAAAAGAACTTTTGTTTTCATGAGGAGGTAAAATAACAATGACATACTCGATTCGCCCTATCCCCTTGTGTAAAGGGCCAAGGGATCTTTCACAATACACCTTCGGGACGAATTTCGGGAAAAAATGTGATTCTATCTGGTATACATGGTATATCGAAGGTTCAAAGCCTAGAATATTGATAGATACCGGTGCCTTTGATCCTGGAATGCAGAAATTAAACACGGTAGAAGATGGCCTAGCAAAACTTGGCACGCGTTTGGAAGATATCGAGATTGTAATTGTTACCCACCTGCACTCCGATCACATTGCCTTAGGTTACCTGTATAAAAATGCAAAGTTTATCGTCCAGAAAAAGGAGCTTGACTACGCTCTCAAACCGCATCCGCTCGATGCCTCCTTTTACAGTAAGAGTACCTTTGAAAACCTGAACATGGAATTGATTGATGGAGACAAGGAAATTATTCCTGGTATATCAGTCTTTCTTACACCTGGCCATACACCGGGCGGACAATCAGTTGAGATCAAGACAGCATTCGGAAAAGTTATCGTCGCCGGATTTTGTTGCCAGCTTGCCAATTTCGAACAGGACGAGAAAATGAAGGACCGGAATTGGGAAGTAACTGCCCCTTTAATTCATCAGGATGTTCGTCAGGCTTATGACAGCGTTCTTAAGATCAAGCATATGGGTGGTACCATTATTGCTCTACATGACTCCGCATTTATGTGGAAAGATAAAATAACATAAAATCTTATATAAATATCGTTAGATTGACCAATGTAAAATTTACCATCGTTAATGTTAAAAATATATTCAAAAAATTGCGTGGGTTCTTTTTTCTCTTTTTAAGTTGAATACATACACGAACGACCACCGCGAGCTTCCCGCGAAACTCCAAATTGAATAGTATAAAAGGTAAATAAAAAGGGTAATTACCCCATCCGAATCTGGTAAAATAGCTTTGAAAGAAAGTCCAAAATACCAGCAGGAGGGAATAATTACCCCAGGCATATTATACAGTCTCCGCTATTTGATTTTGAAGCCTTTATTAAAGAACAAAGCCAAAACCGCTTGGTCAGAGTATTAGAAGCATTGCCTGCCGAGAAACTACTAGTGGCGCTGGAGCAGGAACACCGGACGGGACGTAAAAGGTATTCATTACGGGGGATGTGGGCAGCATTGATTGCGAGGCTGCTTAATAATTGCCATTCGTTAGCTGATGTAGTCCGTTTATTAAAAAGGGATAAGACAACTCGCCTGATCTGTGGTTTCAGCAAGGATGATATGCCTGGTGAGGACATTGTAGGCCGTTTTCTGAAAAAACTGGTGAAGCATATCGACTTATTCGACCTGACTTTCCCAAATTAGTGTCCCGAAAGTAATTTACGTATAAACTGCCGCTAGCCGAAGATGTGCGAAGGCATCCCCCGATACCTAAAGAGATCAAAAAGTTTCAGAGACTTTATAAGATGCGGACGGAGGTGGAGCGAGTCAATAGCGGGGTGAAAGGTTTATTGGGAATGAATTGGATCACGGTGAAAGGAATAGCGAAGGTAACAGTAAGGTCGGCTCTCAGTTTACTGATAATGCCAGCGGTTGCGGTAAATATGACCCAATATCATAAATATGACCAAATCCGCAGTCTGGTTACCTGATTATTAAGGGAAAAAGGAGATTGGTCTCTTTAATATTTATTATTTTGGGCGTTTCGCGGGAAGCTCCGACAAGACAAACTATTGACAAGGTATAAAGTTTATGTTAGAATGCCTAACAATTCATTCTATATCGAACATATGAAATCGCAAAAATGAAATTTTAGTCCTCACTAGGGCGGGTTTTTTATTAATAGTCAGTCATTATGTTACTAATTTCTACCAAATAATAAGTTATATTAGTTCCTTATAAATGTAGTAATAACGAAGGAGGTTTATATGAAAAGAGGAACAATATGGATAGTGTTAACCTGTCTCATCGTAGCATCACTCGTTTTAGTATCCTGTAACAAAACAACCACGAATACAATAGTAACGTCGTCGACAACCAGCACCACCACTCAAACGACAAAAACAACTGCGGCAAATGCGACGACTACTACCGCAACATCAATAACGATTACAACGACCACAGCTGCAAGTGGAAATTGGTGGGATAGCCTTCCTAAACCGCAGTATGGCGGTACATTGACCATTCGCCAAAATAGAGATGTTGTGAGTTTTGACCCTTATAACGGCGAATCTGTTACGACCATAGAGTCGGCCTGGTTGGAAAGATTGTTTGCTGATGATTGGACATTAGATCCAGCAACATTTAACTACAAAATAGACTTCCGTTCTAACGAAGTTACTAAGGGTCAACTGGTCGAAACATGGGAATTTACGGACCCCAGCACGCTTGTTTTATCTCTGCGCAAGGGAATTCACTGGCAGAATATCGCGCCAGTTAATGGCCGGGAGTTTGTAGCAAGCGACGTGGTATTTCATTTTAACCGGCTTTATGGTCTAGGTAGTGGCTATACGAAAGCAGCCCCTGCGGCTGCCGCGGATCCTAAATCTACGGATATGATATCGGCAACCGCCACTGATAAGTACACTGTTGTTTTAAAATTTAAGTCTACAAATGCTGAGATTACAACAGAGACTTTGGAGGCGCAATCAGGGAATTCAATGGATATTGAGGCGCCTGAGGCTGTACAGCAATGGGGAAACCTAAATGATTGGCATCATGCCATAGGTACAGGCCCGTTTATCTTGACAGATTTTATTTCTGGCAGTTCAGCGACCCTAATCAGGAATCCCAATTATTGGGGATATGACGAACGCAATCCACAGAACCAACTCCCTTACATAGATGGATTGAGGTTTCTTATAATACCTGATGATAATACAGCCTTGGCGGGTTTGCGCGCTGGGAAGATCGACATCTTGGACAATTTGTCGCTTATACAAGGGCAGGGATTGCAAAAATCAAACCCTGAATTGTTGTATGTAAACAATTATTTACCAGATGCTAATACTGTAGATCCGAGAAACGACACGAAACCCTTTAGTGACATCAGGGTTCGAGAAGCAATGCAGAAGGCAATAGACCTTCCTACGATTGCTAGTAGCTACTATGCTGGCGCTGCTGACCCGTGGCCTTCCACGGAGATCTCAAATTATATGCCGGATTATGGCTTTCATTACAACGTATGGCCGCAAGACCTAAAGGACCAGTATACCTATGACCCGAAGGCGGCCAAGCAGCTTCTGGCTGATGCCGGCTATCCTAATGGTTTTAAGACCGATATAGTAGTCTCAAGTGATTCGGATTTGAACCTGTTGCAGATCGTACAGTCCTACTTTTCCGCAGTTGGTATTAACATGGATATACGAACAATGGACCCCGCAGCCTGGCAGAATTTTGTACGGGGAACCCGCAGCCAAGACCAGATGTCCATGCGCGCAGCGGGAGGATTAGGTCATACTTTTCAACCAAGCAGGCTGCTCATCCGATATACTGGGTCTTACACTGCTAACGAAATCAGTGTTAACGACCCTGTTTTCAATAGTTTCTACCCCAAGGCTATGGCTACTACCAACTCAATTGACTTTCGAAAAGTAATTAGTGATATGGACGAGTACATTGCGCAGCAGCATTACCATATAACACTACTGCAACCGAAACTCTACAATTTTTATCAGCCTTGGGTCCATGGTTACGCTGCTCAATCCAAGTCAATTTCAGGGGGAGGTGCTGGGCCTCAGCTTCTCTTCTTTTATCCGGCACGATTCTGGATAGACTCGAACCTTAAAGAATCGTTAGGACACTAGAGATAGGCAGGTATTTAAATAAGATATATTCGATATCGTATACTAGTTAGTTTTTAAACTTCGGTGTGTATGCCGACCTATTTAATCAAACTGCAAATGGACATTTACTTGGTTAGATAGGTCGGCTTATACTATGTTTATTCTTCATCCGGATTTTATATTACAAGTATTTCGGCATGACGAATATGATGATGCGGGCAATCCAATCAGCGATAGCACTAACTCTTTAAATACCTCAACCTTAATTTTTTGGTGGAGCTATTTGAGCTACAGGAACGTTAACACAATCTTCAGGACAATGTACAACGAGTATCCAGACCATGGTCCTTAGTGATAAACGGAATATCAGAGACCATTGAATAAGGTAGTGGGCTTATTCAATTTACAAATTTACGAATGACATTGAGAGGTAATAAACATGCAAAAGTTTACAAAACTTTTTGAGCCGGGAAGAATAGGGGGGATCGAGCTTAAAAATAGAATAGTCTTTGCTCCCTGCGGCACTCACTATTCGTCACTTGATGGCTTCGTAACAGACCAACAAGTAGCTTATTACAACGAAAGGGCCAAGGGAGGAGTAGGGCTGATAATCGTTGAGGGTTCTTATTGCCGTAAACATGGGAAGGCAGGTCGGATTCTAGCTAACTCGGATAAATGTATACCCGGTCTGAGGAAACTGGCTAACATCATTCATGAGGGAGGGGCTAAAGCAGTTTTGCAAATAAGCAGCCACAGAGGAAGCACCGACGAAGAGGACCCAGCGTCTCCATCGGGAATTCCGCATCCATTTGCAGGCTGGTCTTCGGTTATTTCACTTCACCCGAGAGTCATAACGAAGGCTGACTTAGAGGAACTTGAAGCGGATGTGTCAGAAGGAGCCAGAAGAGGAATGGAAGCAGGTTTTGATGGAGTAATGATTCACGGCGCCAACGGATACCTCGCCAATGAATTACTTTCTCTTAGATTTAACAAGAGAACTGATGAATTTGGTGGTGACCTTAAAGGCAGAGCCAAGTTTCTTTTGGACATAGTGCGAGAAACAAGAAAAAAAACAGCTGTGGATTTTCCTGTTATTCTTCGACTAATGGGAGCTGACAGAGTGTCTAAATCTTGGGAAGAAGATGGTTGGGGAATAGAAGAATGTGTGAAGCTGTGCAAAATAATGGAGGAAATTGGCGTTGCTGCGATTGATATTACCAGCGGGTCACAAGAGACTCCCGAATGGTCATGTCCTCCTTATTTCATGCCTTCGGGGTGCAACTCTGATATCACTGCTGCTATAAAGAAAGGGGGCATAAAAACACCAATTTTGCTTACCGGTAAAATTGATAAGCCGTCGCTTGCTGAGGAAATATTAAGAGATGGGAAGGCCGATTTTGTTTGTTTAGCACGGGGCCTAATCGCTGACCCATATTGGCCCAGTAAGGTTAGAGAAGGAAAAGAAGAGGATATACGCAAGTGCATTTGTGATAACAGGTGTCTTGAAACTGTTATGATAGATTTTGTTCCGATGGTTTGCACAGTAAATCCAATTGTAGGTAAAGAGAGAGAATATCAGGCAAAACTACCGCGGGTGACGAAAAAGAAAAGGGTTCTGGTTTTAGGTGGCGGGCCGGGTGGCATGCAGGCAGCAATAACCGCCGCTGAAAAGGGACATGATGTCACCTTGTATGAGAAAAGCAATAAGCTTGGGGGGCAAGTAAATTTGGCTATTATTTCTCCTGACAAAGAGGATGTAAACAGACTGCTCAATTATTTGAAATTTCAATTGGCAAAGTCAGGGGTGAAAGTAGAACTGAACAAAGAAGCAACTACTGAAGGAGTTGAGGAATTCTCACCGGATGCGGTCATTGTTGCGGTGGGTTCAACTCCTTTTGTCCCTGATATACCCGGCGCCAGAGGAAAAAATGTTGTGAATTGCCGCGAAGTTTTATCCGGAGAGAAAACAGTCGGGAAAAAGGTAATAGTTGTGGGAGGCGGGTATGTAGGCTGTGAAACTTGTTTCTTCCTTGCTCACAAAGGTGTTGATGTCACTTTGGTATTTCGGAGTTCGGAGCCGGCACTCGATGTTAAACACTGGATGTTTAGAAAATACTACCGGGACAAACTGAAGGAATATGGGGTCAAAGTAATGCCCCAGGTAAAATATGGGAAAATCACTTCAAAGGGTTTAAATCTCATTGATAAAGAGGGGACGGAAGTTTTCCTTGAAGCGGATAACGTAGTATTGGCGACAGGCGCAACTCCAAATAGAGCTTTGGGTGAATCACTTAAAGGTAAGTTCCAAGAGTTTTACGAGGTGGGTGATTGTATTGAACCACGACGCATTCTCGAAGCCATTGAGGAAGGATTCTGGGCAGCTATTACTATTTAAATTTGGGCTGCTGAAGCCAGCAGGGAATTGAAGTTAAAACTGCGGATATGATTCATCGTGGGTGGAGCTTCAAGTAAGGAAGAAACGTGCGGATAAAACTAGGAGAAGTGCGGATTTACATTCAGGGAAAAAGATCAACAGGATATAGAAAGATCAACAGGATATAGCAAGTTTCATCAGGAGGGTAAATGAGATTAAAAGGGAAGGTTGTAGTAAATACCGGAGCCGGTTCAGGAATAGGGAAAGCGAGCGCTGAATTATTTGCCAGAGAGGGCGCAAGTATGATAGTGGTCGACAATAACGCAAATACAGAGTAAGAAATCGCACAGCAGATAAATAAAGCAGGGGGAAACGCAACGTTCGTCCGGGTTGATGGTGCGCATTCAAGTGAAGTTGAACACATGATTCAAGCAATACAATTATGCGGCAGTCTTGATATTCTTTTTAATAATGCTGGGGTTCCCGGTGAGAATTTGGCTGAGACTACCGAAGAAAAATGGCGCCGGGTCATTGATGTTAATCTTACCGTGCCTTTTCTCGCTTGCACGTACGCAATACCTGTTATGAGAAAACAAGGCAATGGCAATATAATCAATACTGGTTCCGTGGCAGGGTTAAAGGCTTCACCCAGGAACCCTGCTTATAACATCTAAGGCCGGCCTTAGAATGTTGACAAAAACCCTAGCGATCATTCTCGGTAAAGATAATATTCGAGTAAATTGCATTTGCCCGGATCCAGTTGACACTGATTTAACTGATGCCTTTATGAATTTTCCTAAAAATAAGGAACAACAGCTTACAATTAAAACAGCGACAGTTCGACTGAATGCGTTGGGTAGATATGCCCGTCCCGAGGAAATTAGTTCAGTTGTTTTATGCCTCGCCTCCGAAGAATCATCGTATGT
>Ga0182021_10004964_pt1 | contig 15702 bp, 10 predicted proteins | sample 612E3MmetaG_FD_120493 | JGI IMG/M metagenome (GOLD analysis project Ga0182021, IMG submission 120493) | Permafrost microbial communities from Stordalen Mire, Sweden - 612E3M metaG (Illumina Assembly) | ecosystem: Environmental > Terrestrial > Soil > Wetlands > Permafrost | place: Sweden... | reverse complement strand
TACCGCTGGGAGCAGTCGGGCGAGCTCAACGGCATGACACGCGTGCGCGGCTTCACCCAGGACGATGCCCACCTCTTCTGCACCGAGGAGCAGGTCGGGCCGGAAATCCTCGGCTGCCTCTCGCTGGTCAAGATCATCCTCACCACCCTCGGCATTTCCGACTACCGCGTCCGCGTCGGCCTGCGCGACCCCGATTCCGCCAAATACACCGGCGACCCGGCCAACTGGGACAAGGCGGAGGCGGCCTGCCGCGAGGCGGCGAAGACGCTCGGCGTGGCCTTCACCGAGGAGCCCGGCGAGGCCGCCTTCTACGGGCCGAAGATCGACTTCATCATCAAGGACGTGATCGGCCGCGAGTGGCAGCTGGGCACGGTGCAGGTGGACTACAACCTGCCGCAGCGTTTCGATCTCAGCTTCATCGGGGCCGACAACCAGCCGCACCGTCCGGTGATGATCCACCGCGCGCCGTTCGGCTCGATGGAGCGCTTTGTCGGCGTGCTGATCGAGCATTTCGCCGGCGATTTCCCGGCCTGGCTGGCGCCCGAGCAGGTGCGCGTGCTGCCGATCAGCGACAAGGTCGCCGGCTACGCCCACGAACTGGCCGCCCGGTTCAAGGCCGAGGGCTTTCGCGTCACGCTCGACGAACACGCGGACAAGCTGGGGGCGAAGATCCGCCGCGCCGAAGTGGAGAAGGTGCCGTACGCGCTGATTGTCGGCGGCAAGGAGGCGGAGGCCCGCACGGTGTCGGTGCGCTCGCGCGCCAGGGGCGACGAGGGCGTGATACCGTTCGACTCCTTCCTCGAGAAGTTGCGCACCGAGGTCGCCACCCGCGCTCTGCCGGACAAGAAGAAGTGAGCCGGCCCGGCGGGGGTGGGCCGGGCTCGCCCGGCCCCAACCGTCGGACTCGTGTGCGGCGAAGCCCGCCGGCGCCGGGCTTGGCCGCAGTGTTCCCAGTGGGGAACGGTGAGCGCTCATTTTTTCATTGCATCTCCAGATAATCACAAATAGGACACGTGTCCTATTCCCCGTCCCCTACCCCCGATCACACCCCGTTCGAAGAATGGAGCATGGCTATGACACCTGACTACGGCACACCCCGATTCCTCCGACGGCTGATCCTGGCGCCCGCGTGCGCGATGATCGCTGTCTCGTTCTCCTGGGCGCAAACCGCGCCCGCCCCAACGGCTGGATCAAAGGAGGCGACCGGCCCATCCACGCCTCCGAAAGTCGAGGAGGTAGTCCAGTTGTCCCCCTTCGAGGTCAAGGCCGAGGCCAAAGGATACTACTCGCCGAATACGATGTCCGGCACGCGCATCAATTCCAGCATTCAGGACCTGGCGTCTTCCATCACCGTCGTGACGAAGACGCAGATGCAGGATTTCGCGATGCTCGACGTCAACGACATCTTCCTCTACGCCGCGAACACCGAGGGCACCGGCACCTACACGGACTTCGTGGTGGACCGCAACGGCAGCGTCGCGGACAACGTCCAGTTGAATCCGACCCAGGCGAACCGCGTCCGCGGCATCGCCCCCGCCAACATCTCCCTGGACAACATCCAGACGATGGGGCGCGTTCCGATCGACCCGATCGACGTCGATTCAGTGGAGATCAGCCGCGGGCCCAACGCCAACGTGTTCGGCCTCGGCAATCCTTCCGGCACCGTCAACCTGGTGCCCTCCTCCGCCAACGTCACCCGGAACGCCACCGAAGTGACCGCACGGGTCGACAGCTACGAAGGGTATCGCACCACCCTCGATGTGAACCGCGTCATCCTGCCGAACAAACTGGCGATCCGGGCCAGCGGCGTGTTTCAGCACGACGGCTACGAGCGCAAACCGTCCGGCACGAATACCGTGAAGTACAACGGCATGCTCAAATACCGGCCCTTCAAGACGACCACCATCAGTGCGTCTGTGAACTATTACCGCATGAACGGCAATCGGCCCAACGCGCTGCCCCCGCGCGATAACATCTCCTATTGGATCGCCAGCGGCAGACCGACGTGGGACCCGCCGACCGGGCAGATTCACGTCAATGGCGTCACGGTTGGTACGTACACCTCCGCCACCTACAACGGTCCTGATTATTTCAGCGCGACCGAGATTGGCGCCACCTACAATCAGATGTTCATCGACCAAGGCGGCCTCGGCTATTGGTCCGCCCCCCAGACCACGACCAATTCGACCCCCTTGGCAGGGGCGACCACGGCCGGTCCGACGTCCGGTGGCCAATACGACCGCTTCCTGTTGACGACCGGCTTCGCCGGCTCGGCCGGCACCGCCGCCAGACCCTCCGGTCAGCCGCTGTTCACCACCACCCCGACGATCAGCGACAAGAGCATCTACGACTGGACGTCGATCAACCTGTCCGCGCCCAACCGGTTGATGGACCGCACCATCACCACCAACCTCCAGCTCGAACAGGAGTTCCTCAATACCAACCGCCAGTTGCTTGTCGGCCAGGTGGCATTCATGCGGGAGGATTCGCAGCGCTATCAACGCAATTTGCTCGGCATCGCCAACGACAACGGCCAGTCGGGCCAGCTCCAGGTCGACATCAACGAGCGCATGCTCGACGGCTCGGCCAACCCGTATTTCCTGCGTCCGTTCATTGCCACCGGCAAACCCCGCACCGCTTGGGCCCCGGCCAAATGGGACACCTACCGCGCCCAGCTCGCCTATAAGCTCGATCTGACGCACGAGCAGAACTGGCTCAAGTGGCTGGGGATGCTTCAAGTCACCGGCTACGACGAATACAAATACCAGATCAACCGGCTATACTCGTACCGGGACGCGATCGCTGACAACAAGACCTGGATCCCGCCCGGGCTTTATCGCGCCAACCAGGCCGCGGTGGCCGGCACTCCGGCGCTCATCGTCCTCACCCAGGGTCTCTATCGTTATTATGTCGGTGACAACGTGGGCAACAATATCGAGTACGCCCCCCAGGAGTTCAAATACGGCACCTACCCCTTTGTGTGGGGCAACAACACGACCCACGTCTTCAACACCGAGCCCACGACGCTCGGTCTGACCGCGTCAACCGACTCCTCCGGCGGCACCAACAATCTGAAGCAGGTTCAGAAAACGGTCGGCCTCGTGGCGCAGAGCCATCTGCTCAAGGACTCTCTCGTCGTGACGGTGGGCACGCGTGAAGACCGGGTCTTTTCCCGGTACGGCAACCCCCAACCGGCCCTGCTCAACGCCGATGGCGAGACGTTCAACTACTCCCTGATCAACCAATGGGCGTTCGACTACCGTGCGAACCAGGGCAAGACGACGACAGTCCAATACGTCGCCCGACCCTTGCAGGAATTGTCGTTCCTCAATGATTGGGACAAGGGCAGTGGAGTCGGCCACTTCTTCGCCGATGTGCTCCGCGGCCTATCCGTAAATTACAACCATTCGAACAGCTTCATCCCGACCCCCCCAGCCCAAGATCTTTATCTGAATGTCCTGCCGAATCCTACGGGCCAGGACAAGAGCTACGGCATGGGACTCAACTTGTTGGATGGAAAGGTCGTCCTGCGTGTCACCCACTATGAAACGGCGCAGTATAATTCTCGCAACAGCGATGCCAACACGATCTGCCAGCGGGTGATTCGCACCGATCTTCCCCTGGCCGGCACGACTCCGGCCAGATTCGTGCTCCAGACCGTGGCCGGTGCGCTCACCGCGACCACCGGGCCCAACAACAACCAATTTGGCTGGATTAGAACGGTGAACCCAACTTTCACCGATCAACAGGTCATCGACGAGCTGGCCAAGGAAATGCAGATACCCACCGCCCTGCAGACCGCGCTGATCAACCCCAGCCCGCCCGTTGCCGCGACCAACGACGTCCTCGCCAGAGGCACGGAGGCCGAGCTCAACGTCAACCTGACCAAGTTCTGGACCGTATCGGCCAACTTCGTGGACAAGCAGGTGTATATCAAGAACGTGTCCAGTACCCTGCAAAAATGGATCGATCAACGCATGCCCGTTTGGACCTCGCTCGTTGATCCTGCCGCCAGCACCAATTGGGCTGCGACTGGAACCAACTCCGCTGCCAACGATGTTGATGCCGTCACAGGGGTTAGGGGTAATCCAAATCATCTTTGGTGGATTCACAACTACGGCGGCTCGCAGAGTCCCCAGCAGAACTTCATTGCGTTTGTGCAAGCGCCGTATGCCGTCATCAAAGCGCTCGAGGGTCAGGCTCAACCCCAGACTCGACGCTACAATGCCCGCGTGAGCACCAACGTCCGGCTGGAGGGCCTCACCGACAACCACTTCCTGCGGAATTTCAGTGTCGGCGGCGCCGTGCGTTGGGAATCACCGGGTGCGATCGGATTCTACGGCAACGCCGACGCCAATGGCGTCTACCAATCGCTGAACGTCAATGCCCCGATCTATGACAAGGCGCGTGTCTATTATGACGCCGTTGTGAGCTACAAGGTCAAATTGTTTGGCGGCAAAGTGCCCGCCTCGTTCCAACTGAACGTGCGCAACCTCACGGAAGGCGGCCGCCTCCAGCCGGTCAACGCCTACCCGGATGGTACGATCAACACTTACCGTATCATCGATCCGCGGCAGTTCATCCTGAGCGCGACCTTTGATTTGTAGTGGTCGCGGCGAAAACGCCCGCCTCCGCCTGTCTCTTGGACCTTCACCGCCATCCGCCCGGATGGCGGTGATTTTTTGGGCTCCGGTGGCGATCGGCGGACCGGACACTGATGGGCCGGACCCATCCAGTGGGAAACCCCTGAGGACGCCAATGTACACGAACCGCAGAGGAAGCCCGCTTGGGGACCAACGGAAAGGAACGGGCGACCATTTGGTGAGGCAGGCAACTCCTCGGCTCGGTCCCCTTCTCATTCGTGTCCATTGGTGCCCATTCGTGGTTCGATTGAATAGTTCAGGATTAGTGTCGCGGGTTTCCCCCTGAATTCCGTAGAAATCAGCCCATGCGCCAGCGCCCCCGCGACCCGTCTCCGGTTTCCCCGTCACCGCCGGCCGCGGAAGGACGCCCCTTTCTCCGGTGGCTGGCCGCGCTGGTTTTTGGCGTCACACTGCTGGCCTATCTGCCAGCGCTTTCGGGCGGATTCATCTGGGACGACACTGGCCACGTCACCCGACCGGAGCTGCAATCGCTGCATGGCTTGGGGCGCATCTGGTGCGAGGTCGGCGCCACGCAGCAATACTATCCGGTCCTGCACACGGCGTTTTGGATCGAGCACCATTGGTGGGGCGATGCGCCCCTGGGCTATCACCTGCTCAACGTGCTGCTGCATGCCACCGCCGCGTGCCTGCTCGGTGTCGCTTTGCGGCGACTGGCGGTCCCAGGCGCCTGGCTGGCGGCGCTCCTCTTTGCGTTGCATCCGGTGTGCGTCGAGTCGGTCGCCTGGATCGCCGAACAGAAGAACACGCTTTCAACCGTGCTCTACTTGTGCGCCGCGCTCGCGTATCTGCGTTTCGATGAAGACCGCCGCCGCCGAGGGTATGCGCTGGCGACCGGCTTGTTCCTTCTCGCGCTCCTGACCAAGACGGTCACGGCCACGCTGCCCGCCGCGTTGCTCGTGGTTTTCTGGTGGCGGCGTGGCCGCCTGTCCTGGCGGCGCGACGTGAGGCCGCTGCTGCCCTGGTTCGCACTCGCCGGCACCGCCGGCTGGGTCACCGCCTGGTTTGAGCGGACGAGCATCGGCGCCCAAGGCACAGACTTTACGCTGACGACGTTGCAGCGGTGTCTGCTGGCCGGACGCGTGGTCTGGTTCTACCTGGGCAAGCTGTTCTGGCCGTCCGACCTGATCTTCATCTATCCGCGCTGGACGGTGGACGCCTCGCAAGTCTGGCAATGGCTCTTCCCGCTCGGCGTGCTGGCGTTGCTGGCCGGGTTGTGGCTTGGGCGGCGGCGCGGCGCGGTCGCCGGTTTGTTGTTCTTCGTCGGAACGCTCTTTCCGGCGCTCGGATTCATCAACGTCTTTCCGTTCGTTTTCTCGTTTGTCGCGGACCATTTTCAATATCTCGCCTGCGTTGGCATCCTGGCCCTGGTTTCGGCCGGTTGGGTGTCTCTCACCTCTCGGCTCCCGGTCTGGAGCGGGCGGATTGTGGCTGCACCGCTGCTGGCTGCGCTCGGGGTTCTTACCTGGCACCAAACTACGATGTACCGGGATATCTTCACGCTGTACGAGACGACCTTGGCCAAAAATCCCTCCTGCTGGCTGGCCCACAATAACCTGGCCGAGGCCCTCGCGAACGCGGGGCGCGCCGCCGAGGCGATCCCGCACCTCGAACAGGCGCTCCGGCTGCGCCCGAATTTCGCGCAGGCGGAGAACAACCTCGGCGATGACCTGCGCCAGCTGGACCGCCCGCAGGAGGCGATTCCCCACCTCGAACGGGCGCTGCAACTGCAGCCGGGCTTCGCGGAAGCGCACAACAACCTCGGTGTCGCCTTGATGATGACGGGCCGGTCGGCTGACGGCATCGCCGAATTCCACCAGGCGCTGCAGCGCAAACCCCAATTCGCCATGGCCTACTTTAACCTCGGCCTCGCCGAAGCCGATGCCGGCCGGACCGCCGAGGCCATCGCGGATTTTGCCGAAGCCGTGCACCTGGATCCAGCCCACGGCCAGGCTGAGTTGAACTGGGGTGTCGCCTTGAAGCTGACCGGTCGCTTTCCGGAGGCCGTGCCCCATTTCGAACGCGCGTTGCAGCTCATGCCCGAATCTCCCGAAGCCCACACCCAGTACGGCCACGCTCTCGCCGAAGCGGGTCGCCTGGATGCGGCGATCGCCCAATATGAACAGGCGTTGCGCGTTGCGCCGGACTACGCCGAGGCCCACCTAAACTTGGCGCTTGCGCTGCGCAAAGTCGGCCGACTGCAGGAGGCCCATGCCCACTACCTCGAGGCCATGCGCCTCAACCCGGCCGGCGCACCGGCCCCCGGTGGCTGAGGCAGCATGCGATCGAGGCAGGGGCGCGTTTTCCGCACCGCGCCGCTCTTCCGCATCCAGTTGGTCGGCGCGTTAGGGATAACGCGCCCCACCATTTGGCCGTCCATTGACCCGAGGTCTTCTCGGTGCGACCCCCTCGTTGAGGTTTCGGTCGGGGCGCCCTACTCGACGATATAGCCCTCTTCGCCGTGCTCGGCCAGATCGAGTCCGACGGTCTCGTCTTCCTGGTTGACGCGCAATCCTCCGCAGACCAGCCGGACGATCCAGGCGATGGCCAACGTCGCCAGGACCGACCAAGCCAGCACCAAGCCGGCGGCTTTGAGCTGTTCGAACCAGAGCGTGCGGCCGACCAGGGCGGCGATCGGCCCCTTCGCCAGGTTGGCATTGACCGCAACTGTGGCGAAAACCCCGGTCAGAAGGGTCCCCAGCGTTCCGCCCACGGCGTGCACGCCAAAGGTGTCCAGCGAATCGTCGTAGCCAAACCGGGCTTTGAGGTGGTTGCACGCGAGATAGGTGGCCCCGCCCGCGAGCAAACCGATCAGCACCGCGCTCCCGGCGGAAACAAATCCGCTCGCCGGGGTGATGGTGGCCAGGCCCGCGACTGCGCCGGAGCAGAAACCGAGCACGCTGGGTCGGCCGCGCCGGAAATATTCGATCGTCGACCACGAAAAACAGCCGGCCGCCGCGGACAGCGTCGTCGTGACAAACGCGTTAACCGCGACCCCGTCCGCCGCCACCGCGCTGCCGGCATTGAAGCCATACCAGCCCGCCCAGAGCATGCCGGTCCCGGTCATGCAAAAAACCATGCTATGGGGCGGCATGGGTTCGCGCCCGTGCCCGCGCCGTTTGCCCACCACGAGGCACAAGGCCAGGGCGCTCCAGCCGGATGTCATGTGGACCACCATGCCGCCGGCGAAATCGATCGCCCGGATCCCCGCTCCCGGGTTGAACAGACCGTTCATCCATCCGTCGGCCCCCCAGATCAGGTGGGCCACCGGGAAGTAAACCAGGAACATCCAAACCACGCTGAAAAGCATGACCGCCTTGAACTTCATCCGCTCGGCGATTGCTCCGACCGTGAGGGCCGGTGTGATGATCGCGAACATGAGCTGGTAGACGGCAAAGAGATTTTGGGGCACCCACTGACCATACGCGCCATTGGGCGCCACACCCACGCCACGCAAAAAGGCGAAACTCAGTCCGCCCAACAGCCCGCTGCCAGGCGAAAAGGCCAGGCTGTAGCCGCAGATCCACCACAGGATGGTGACCATCCCGGCCAAGCCCAGGCATTGGGCGAGGATTGAGAGTACGTTTTTGCGGCGGACAAGACCGCCGTAAAACAGAGCCAGCCCCGGGAGCGTCATGAACAGGACCAGCGCCGCACTCGTCATCATCCATGCGGTGTGGCCGGGCCCCCCGCCCGGCACCTTTGATTGCGCCACCCCGTCGGTGGCCCGCGGCGCGTTGTTGACATAGGCTTCCAGGTCGGAAAGTCGCTGCTCGACCGTGGGCTGAGGCAGGGGTGCGGCGGGCGGATCGGCCGCGGAGAGCGACATTGGCGCCGCCAGCACAACGAGGGTGAACAGAAAGATCCAGACGATGCGTCTCATGGGGCGAACCGACTATGAAGCAGATTTCTAGCCATGTATGAATTCCGTGCATAGTCTGCTTACAATTGCCCACCACTATTTTCCGCACTTATTAGCCCAGAGGCCCAGCGTTATGCGTCGTGAATCACGGGACGGAGGGTCGCGACGCCGTGCTGGCAAGGCCGGCGTCACGTTTGGCGCGTCGGATTTTGGCGCTCTTCAGGCACTTCGCGATCAACTCGGCAGTCGATTTAGCGCCGGGGTCGTACTCTATCTCGGCGATCAGGTCGTTCCCTTTGGCGACAAGCTCACGCTTGTGCCGCTGCCGGCCCTTTGGGCGAAATAGAGACGCAGAACTGGCCGACGAACCAACGGGATGAAGCACGCCAGCCTCCCCGCGAATCGAAACCACTCGATGGAAACTTGCCGCAAACGGCGTCCCCGCCAACCCGCCGCGCCTCCTCGGCTCTGTCCCCGGCCAGCAACCGCCCCAAATCCGATTTGGCAAAAAGGTCGAGGCTATCCTTGCCACATTGCCCACGGCCGGCCCCCTGTTCCCGCACCTGCTGCCGCTAAAATCCGAACACCGTGCCACGGAGTTCCGGCAGCGTTGCCACGGCCTTGGCATCTACGGCATCACGTTACACAGCTACCGTTACGCTTGGGCCGAACGCGCAAAAGTGGCCGGCTATCCCGAACGATTCGCGCAACTCGCCCTGGGACACAACAGCCAAGCCGTCCATCGCGCCTACGCCAGGAAAGCTCAAGTCACCCTGCCGCCCTTGGAGGACTACGAAAGGAACATGGCATCAGCCGCGATTATTCCCCTCCCCTCGGCTGCCGCTGGTTGAACGGCTTGAGATGACTCCCGGTCGAGGCGGCCACCCCAGGACTGCCCTCCAGCAGAAGAGCCAGCCGAGGCCGCCCAGTCTACTTGTTGGGCTCTTCTAAGGCCAAATTTTCACAAGCGAGGTCGAGTGTTCTTTCTGAATCTCCTGTTCGCTTGTCGTGGTGGTATAAGACGAGCTTCGCTTTGATCGTAAGCGGACTATTGAACTGGCCGTAATCGTAGATCGCGAGTGTCACGAATCTCTGAAACTCCGCAGTCGTGAATGGCATCCCTACGCCATGGGCAGCCAGGCCTTTGAGAACCGCAACTCCGGAGACCGGCGCGCCAACCTCCATACTCCAATCGATCGGCAGCCGGACGACGCTGAAACTAGCGCCGCGGACTTCCATTTCGATCTCGGCGATGCGTTCTCCTTCTTCGAGGGGAACGTTCCGTAGGCTCACCTCCAGAACGCGCACTGGCCTCAAGAACGTGTCGGTCGCGGCCACCGCAGCGCCGGTAAGAGACAGGCACACGATCAACAGAAATACTCTCATGTTCTGGTGCCCAGACGTTCAGGGATGAGGAACGCCGGGCGGCTGACTCGGATTGCAGGGCGGGCGATTTCCCGGCGTTCCCTCTGGCCGCTTGTTGCGCTCGCCGTCTTTTCTTTGAAATGCGTGCCTAGCTCTCGCTAATTTGTCGGAGTCGGTGCTCATCGCTGCATGGGCAAGGAGGGCCGCGCACAGCTCATCGGCTAGTATCCTGATTTCACCCTTGCGGCGCTGAGCGAATTCCCAACTAGCGAAAAATCGTGCTACACCCTCGGTCTGTGCATCACTGAGCCGCTTGCCTTTGATCCCTTCAAGTAAGTCCGCGGTACGGTACCCGAAAAGCATCTCTGCCGGGAGATCTTCGTAGCAGGGGCATCCCGACCATGGCCCACGGCCACTCCCATACCACGAGAAGAGTACCAGAATTCGCGCATTTCTTTCCGGGATTTCTTTCTCCAGTGCAGCCGCAACAGCGCTGATATCAGGCTGCAGCTGGTCAATCTCCCGCCAAAGGGGCCGGACTGAACTAGGCATTGCACGCTCCCAACGATCCGCGGCTACCTGACTCTCGCGCTGCTCCCTCCTTGAATAGTCGACTTCTTCTTGAGGGCCATGGATTCCACGCTCGTCGAACCACCGCACAAACGAGTCGGTATCCATGATGGGCGCGTCACTCGACCATAGTTGTGTTCGTACCGCCAAACCATGGTGGTTCGTAAACCGAGCAATCTCCTTCTCTCCTTTGAACATTAAAAGTTCCGGAGATCCTAGGCATGCACACACAAAGCTTTCGGCAGGCACTCCGATCTTCAATGCTGCATTCAAGGCCTCGATATCTTCCCGCCGGCGTGTGTCTAGGAGTACCTTGGCGTCATTCCGCGGGTCTTCCCGAACCACAATCCGGTCGGCTTGCAGGATCAGAGCATGCAACTGCTCAGGGACAACCGGCCGATCCCCGGCGGCAGCGAAACCAACAGATGACATCAGAAGCAAAAACCAGAGAAAGGCCGTGTTCTCCATCTTGTTGCCCAGTGCTTGAAGGCCAGTCGCGAACTACGGTTGGCGCGCCTCCTGCCCCGCAGGGGGCGTGACATACGGGGTCGTCGACTGCGGTGTCCGGTTCGGCATTTCTTTCACTTCGCTGGGGGAACGCTCTTGCCGCGGATGATAAGCCGAAGAACTCGACGTGCCGCGATCCAATAAAAGAGGATAGCGACAATGACCGTAAAGCCACAAGCGCTCAAAAAAGACGTTACAATAGACTTCACCATCGAATATCCACTGGGTGGGCCATCGAGGAGGATGGGAGTGGCATACCCCAGGAGCGCAAAGCCAACCGCTGCAAACAAGAGCGCCCTCGTAATCCTTATTGTTCGTCGCGCACCTGACGACATCACATATTCTCTCATTATCGCGGTCCGCTCTTCTTTCGGAAGAGCATCCAGCTCATGAAACCAAGGGTATTTAAGCGAAAAGAGCATCTTCTTTGCTGAAAGATGGGTTATGCCACCACCGCGTGTACGCCCGTCTTTCGTATGACTCAACCAATTATTGGCTTGTGAAAATGTAAGGACGAATTTCTTTCGCGCCTTGCCAAGCTCCACTGTGGGCTTTTTCTCGCAGCCGTTCGGTTTTGGATCACGACGGCCAACGCCGTCATCCTGCCTGATCAGCCGTGGAACTGAATGGGCGCACCTGCCGGCGCAGCCTCGCCGTCCTTTGGCACAAACGGCGCAACGCCCTTCTTCCGCCGGTTCTTCGCTTTCCAGTGCTGACCCAGCGCGTTCGTGATCTTGGTCAGCCACGTCCGGCTTTTGGCCAATTTCCGGATCTCCGCTGTGGCGAAATACTTGACGCTATTCGGCTGCGGATTGCCCAGCGGCTTAAGCAGCCCGCGCTGCGACCAGGACGGGCACGTCATGCGCCTGGCAGTTCAGCGCCCAGGCAGCCTGCTCCGCCGTCAGACGCGCAGGCACCTGCCCCAGCAGCATCAGAAAGCGATGTTGATCGTCTCTCACGTTATCCGCCTGAAAGTCGGGAATCCACCATGCTCGGGTGCCGCGACTTGTTCTCGGCAGTCCTCGGTTGACATCGTGTGCCATGACATACAAAAGACATACTATGTCTGCCATCCTCACGGTCCGTCTCTCCAAAGAAGAACAGGGCATCCTCGCCCGGCGTTCGAAGCGGGCGGGATTGAAAAAAGCCACGTTCGTCCGCAAATTGATCCGCGACGAAGACATTGTCACCGGCGCCGACCTGCTATCGTGGGCCGGGCGCCATGCGGGTGACGAACGCCTGCGCATTACGCCGCGCAAATGAAACGCTGCCTGCTCGATTCCTCGTATGTCATCGACCTGCTCAACGAGGTGGCGGCCAATCAGCACGGTCCGGCCCGGGCTTGGGCCGCGCGCAACGCCCGGGCCGATCTGTGGGTTTCTGCGGTCACTTATGCGGAGGTTCTGGAAGGCGCGGAGAATGTCGAAGCTGTCCGGGAGGCCTTTCGCGCCTTTCGCTGGCAGATCATCGGTCGCCCGCATGGCGAGCGCGCCGCCCTGCTTCAACGCCGCGCCGACCAGCGCATGGGGGAAAACGACGCCTGGCAGGCCGCGGTCGCAGAATGCATGGACGCCGTGATCGTCGGCCATGACCCCAAGGCGTTCGCCCGGCTGGGCCCACGCTACGAGGATCACCGTAAGCCGTAGACCGGAATCCGTAGTTGGGGCACGTCACAGAACAGGATCGGCGGCACCGAAGAAAGGTCAGACGGAGACGCGGCAAAGACCGGCCGTTCAGATTCGGCGAATAGGACACCAATGTACAACGGTTAAGTCTCTTACATTAAGTACTTATCTCGCAATAGATGCATCATAGAATAGAAATATATTGCACTAAATCATAGTAATTAAGACCATTAATTCATAGAAAATGTCAGGAGGCCAAACCACAGTCCTTGCAGCCGCACTCCGCCGGGCAAATGCCACAGCCCGGGACGGGGTTGTGCACTCATCGGACATCTCAAGGCGGGACCGCGAACTGCTCGCGAACAGGGGGTGCCTCCGCGAGATCATCCGCGGCTGGTACGCGTTGACCACCCCGGATACTCGACCTGGCGATACAGTTGTCTGGCACTCGACCTTCTGGCCTTTTGTGGCTGCATATCTTTCGGAACGGTTCGGACGCAGGTACTGCCTGTCCGCTGAGGCCTCCCTTGATCTTTGGATCGGCCGAACGAGCACGCCCGAGCAGCTCATCGTCATTACGGCAACCGGAGGTGCGTCGACCATCACTCTACCGACCGGCACCTCGATCCTTTCCTATCTCAACCCGACCGGGATGCCGAATGAAACGGCTACGGTGCGCGGCCTTCAGGTCATGCCGCTCGGCGTCGCGCTGGCTCGAACCCCTCCCACCTTCTTTCGCCTGGATCCACTCACCGCGGAGATCGCGCTGCGCCAGGTGCGTCGCGAGGAAATCTCCCGTGGGCTCCTTGCCAACTGGAACGCGGCGGCCGCCGGCCGGCTGGCCGGTGGTCTGCGCCACATCGGCAGACCGGTCGACGCCGACGCCCTGGTCGCCGACTGTGAGACGGCCGGCTACGCCCTCACGCCTGAAAACCCGTTCGAACGTTCTCCGGAACTGGCTGGCGTCGCGATCGACTGGCCCCAAGCGGCCCGAATCCACGCCCTGTGGCACAGAATGCGCGGTGGCGTGCTGGGCGCCCGCCCTTCCGCCCCGGCCAGGCTTCCGTCGCTCGAAGAGTACCTCGTGCAGGCAGACGCCCTCTACCAGTCGGATGCCTATAATTCGCTCTCGATCGAAGGCTACCGGGTCACCCCGGAGCTAATCGTTCGCATCGCGGCGGGCGACTGGAATCCGGAACGAGCAGAAGACGAGAAGCAGAGGGACGCCATGGCCGCCCGCGGCTATTCTGCCGCACACAAGCTGGTCCTCGCATCCATACGGAAGGTCTTCGCCGGAGAGACTCCGGGCAAGGCCTTCGAAGACTCACTCGCCGATTGGTATCGAGCGCTCTTCGGATCTTCGATCCAAGCCGGCATCCTCGAAGCGTGGCAGATTGCCGGTTACCGGAATGGGCCCGTCTACATCCAGAACTCGGGCCACGTGCCTCCCAACCACGAGGCCGTGCCGGCCTGCATGGACACACTGTTCAGCCTCCTCAAGGAGGAGCCGGAACCATGGGTACGCGCCGTACTCGGGCATTTCGTCTTCGTGTTCATTCACCCATACACCGACGGCAACGGCCGCATCGGTCGCTTCCTCATGAACCTCATGCTCGCCTCGGGCGGCTATCCCTGGACGGTGATTCGCGTCGAGCACCGCGCTGCCTACATGACTGCGCTGGAGCGCGCTTCAGTCGATGGAATGATCGCCTCCTTCGCCCAATTTGTCGCCGGCCAGATGAGCACTCCGCCAGTCAGCAGCCGACTCGCCCGCGATTCCGAATAGAGGCCTACGCTTCGTTCTGCTTGGCAGAGACGCCGGCGTCTGCTGTTCCCACAACGATTGTGGCAGAGTGTAGCATACTTTGCTACCGGATGCTGCCGTTCCCTCCCAAACGCTACCATCTGCAACCACTTTTGCCTGGCGCTGTCGTCGCGCCGGTTCGATTCCGGCCCTCAGGCCGAGGCCGGCAATTCGACCGTGAAGATGGCGCCGCCGCCGGGATGGTTGGCCACGGCCACGGTGCCCCCATGCGCCTCGACCAGCGCCTTGACGACGCTCAACCCGAGGCCGAGGCCGCGCTGCGAACGGCTGTGGTCGCCGCGGTAGAGCCGCTGCCAGATCTTTTCCTGCTCCTCCGCCGGGATGCCGGGCCCGGTGTCGCGCACCGTGATGGCCACCCGGGCACCGCGGGTTTCCGCCGCCAGCCAGACTGAACCGCCCGGCGGGGTGTATTTCACCGCGTTGTCGACCAAATTGGCCAGCACCTGCCGCAGGCGCGTGGGATCGGCCTGTACGGTCAGTCCTGCCGCAGCTTCCAATTGGAGCGCAATCGATTTCTCCTCCGCCACCAGCGCGTAGAGGTCGGCGACGCTCCGCAGCAGGCCCGCCACGTCCACGGGTTCTCGCTCAAGCTTCAACACGCCGCTTTCGGCGGCCGAAACGTCCAACAGCGTTTCGAGCAGGCGCTGGATGCGATCGGTCTCCTCGATGCAGTCGGCCAGCGCCTCCTTCGCCGCCGCCGGGTCGCCGGCACGTTGCAGGGCGGATTCGGCGCCCGCCCGCAATCGGGTGAGCGGCGTGCGTACGTCATGCGCCACGTTGTCGAGCGCCTCGCGCATCGCGCGCAGGAGGTTGCTGTTCCGCTCCAGCAGGGTGTTGAACTGCCGCACCAGGTCCCCCACCTCGTCGTCGCGCGGCGGCGACTGCACGCGGGCCGAAAGATCGCCCGTCGCCACGATGCGGTGCGCCGTGGCCGCGACCTCGCGCACCGGCTTGGTCGAGCGCCAGGCCAGCCAGGCCCCTGCCCCGGCGGAGAGCAACACCGCGGCCGAGCCGGCCAGCCACATGGTACGGCGCAGCGGCGCCAGCAACACGGCCCGGTTGTCCGTGCTGCGCGCGATCTGCAGCACCGCCCCACCCGGTAGTAGACGCGACACGACCGCCAGATCGCGCTGCTCGTCGCGCGGCACGCGCATGGTCTGCACGCGCTGCGAACGCAACGCTCCCCAGCCGTCCGGCACCATCACCTGGGTGTCCTCGTCGACCCAGTTGTCCGGCACTTTGGCGAAGGTAACATCCCCGCCGGGGCCGAAGATGCGCACGAACAGC
>Ga0182021_10004963_pt1 | contig 15706 bp, 14 predicted proteins | sample 612E3MmetaG_FD_120493 | JGI IMG/M metagenome (GOLD analysis project Ga0182021, IMG submission 120493) | Permafrost microbial communities from Stordalen Mire, Sweden - 612E3M metaG (Illumina Assembly) | ecosystem: Environmental > Terrestrial > Soil > Wetlands > Permafrost | place: Sweden... | reverse complement strand
GGAGCTGAGAAAAACAATCGCCAACTGGTACCAGCGGCGTTTCGGTGTGTCGCTCGATCCTGAAAAAGAAGTAGCGCCGCTTATCGGTTCTAAGGAAGGTATTGCTCATATTGCTTTATGTCTCTTAAACGTGGGAGATACGGCGCTAATGACCGATCCCGGATATCCGGTCTACGCAATCGGGACGAATCTGGCGGGTGGAATACCTTACTATCTGCCGATTTCTCCCAAAAACAACTTTTTACCGGACCTCGATAATATACCGCCAAATATTCTGGAAAAGACAAAAATATTGTGGCTGAATTACCCGAATAACCCTACCGGAGCCGTGGCCGATTTAAATTTCTTTAATAAAGCAGTTGAGTTTGCGAAAAAACATGATATCTGCATTTGCCATGACGGCCCTTATTCGGAAGTAGCATTTGACGGATACGCTCCGGTGAGTTTTTTACAGGCGGAAGGCGCGAAAGATATCGGCATCGAGTTTCATTCTTTATCGAAAACTTACAACATGACCGGCTGGCGTATCGGTATGGCCGTGGGTAACGCTAAAGTAATTAATGCATTAAAGATCATGAAATCCAACATCGATTCCGGTATTCCGCAGGCAATTCAATACGCAGCGATCGAGGCTTTGAACGGTCCGCAAAATTGTATCAAAGAACATAACGATATTTATCAACGCCGCCGCGACCTGATCGTTGATACATTGAATAAAATGGGCCTTGAGGCAAAATTACCGAAAGCCAGTCTTTACATCTGGGCAAAAGTTCCCACCGGTTATACCTCGGTAGAATTCACTAATGATCTGCTGGATAAAGTCGGGGTGGTGGTGACACCGGGGGTCGGTTATGGAAGTAACGGGGAAGGCTATATCCGGCTTTCCCTGACTATTCCCGATGCTTTATTACTGAAAGGGCTTTCCCGCATGGCGCAATGGCATGACGGCAAGAATATCCTCAGACCCAAGAAAGTTTAGATTATTGAATGTCCATTTTATTAAAAGCGGGCGCTTGGCAACATTCGCTTTGTTGTTTTACACGTTTGATTAAATCTTACTTTATTAATGAGGCTGATTTTTAGTTTTTTTAGAAATATTGTTTGACACACCCTATCTTTTCGGACTAGCATAACGTTATATTAGTATCCACCTTCGCCAAGACGCATAAATACGATGGCGGAAAAATAAACAAGGAGATACTGAATGAGAAAACTGATATACCTCGGTTTAAGTATTCTGATTATTACCTGTCTATTGATAAGCGCGGGATGCGCATCTTTAAAAACAAATGTTCCTGTAAATACTAGTATTCCCGGAAATATCATTAATTCCTATTCAAGCAGTGGCAAATCATTGATCATCCCTCAGACAACAGTCACTCAGGCGCCTATGACATTTGGTGCAGGACAATCGATAACCACAACGACGATTTATACAGGATCTCCGGCAGATATTTCAAACAATCCTGATCTACAACGGATGATCGTCCGGACCAGTAACATGACGCTGGTGGTTACCGATATCGCCACAACACTGGACAAAATAAACAAACTTGTTCAAGATACACAGGGTTATGTGGTATCCTCAAATCAATGGAAAGATAATGGCGCGCTTCTCGGTACGATAACGATCCGGGTGCCTGCCGGGCTATTTGACAACACGATGTCATCTTTACGGGCAATGGCGGATGAAGTAACGTCCGAAAATACTTCCGCCCAGGACGTGACCGAAGAATACACCGACCTGAATGCACAGCTAACGAATCTGAAAGCGACACAAACACAATTACTAGCGATAATGAATAAAGCCGTGACCGTAGAAGATATTTTGGCAGTACAACAACAGTTGACCAGCGTCAACGGTCAGATCGATAGTATTAAAGGCCGTATGAAATATCTGGAACAGACTTCTGCCACATCTTTGATTACGATATCGCTAACACAATCTAAACTGGATGTTAAGTTGACGGCCAGCAGCGGCAGAGATATCAGAGCAGGCGATAATGTAGGATTTTATGCCACGATTTCCGGCGGTTTTGCTCCTTACAACTATAAATGGGATTTTGGCGATAAATCTACGAGCACAGACGAAACTCCAAATCATACCTATAATTCTTCCGGTAAATTCACGGTTTCTCTGACGGTCACTGATGATAAAGAAAACACAGCGACCGATACCAGAACCGACTATATTACGGTACAATCCGGCTGGAATGTTGGCAATGTCGCCGGTAATGCATGGAAAGGCTTGAGTAAGTTTTGCCACGTGCTGGTGAATGTGTTAGTCTGGATAGGTATTTTCAGTCCGGTCTGGTTAATTGCCGGTGGTATTGCATATTGGATCATACGCAGAAATAAAATAAAGAAACTAAAAGTAAATTAAACCGATATAATCACAATAATCCAAGAAGGGGTGGAAATCATGTCTTCCACCCCTTCTTTATTCCTGCGATGGATAACGTTTAGATTCTTAAATAGTGCTTTAAATTTTGCCGCTGTCATGAAGCTCGTGAGATTTTTTAATGGAACATGACTCGCACCGGAATTCTGGAACAGATTCTGTCTTATCGTACTTTTTCGTTTTTACCAGGCGGTAACCGCGCGCTGTTTTACCGCAATCGACACATTTTACTTCATCCTTGACGTTCCAAACCGGTCCCAGCTTATCCGAATTAAAGATGAATCGGTCTACCCAGAAAAAGATCAATCCACCGATCAGATTTGCAACGACAGCTCCGATCCAATCTTCTTTTGTGCCGAAGATACTCGACGAGTGTTTGAAGTAAGATATTATCGGCGCCAGAATAGGAGTACTGAGTTGCCACCTGAGCAAGTAGAGTAAATAGCGTTTCCAAACCATGGTATGTCCTTTTTTAACTAACAGATTGCGCAAATTATATAATAGCTCTGCACTGCCATCATAATACTTTACATAATATTTAGTCCAAACTGAACGGCGGATATTTGTCCGTAACCAGCATAAAAGCATAAGCCATAACGCGGATATCCCATCGATACACACCGACAATAAAGTCAAAAAGTCCCCTGGGATATCTGCCGGTGAAAAGAATCGCAAACCAGGCAATAATTACACAGATCACTGCCGCAAATCCTAAAAAGCATAATACAATGTAATGAGGAATAGCTAGAAACCATTTTACTAAGGGATACCAGTTTTTCAGGTCTTTTTTTACATCCGGATAAAGGATATCGAGGTGAACAGCCTGCTCTTCGTCGGTGGATGGATAAACATCGGTAAACAACGATAAATAACTCAGAACTCTACTACCGAACTTCGTAATCGCCAGACTCCAATCAAACCACCATTTCGGGTACTTTTGTTGAAAAACGATCATCAGCAGTGTTGGAAGAAAAATAATCCCTGCCCCTGAGGCTGCGCCCCATCCCCATCCATGTGCCTGTTGTCTCCAGGAAGCGCCGGGACCGGTCAACAAAGACAGAACGATAGCAATAGGAATCACGGTAAAGATACGGAAGAAAGATGTCATGCGATTCAACAAACGGTCGGGGTAATCGATGGTCAGTTTGGCGGGATAATTAATAATGTTATCAGCCATGTGCTTTATTATTCTTCCTTCATCTGACGCTACTACCTCAAATCATATATTTGTTCGAAAACAGTGTCAATAAAGGGATTAGAGCCTGCAACACACTACATAACATATATTATGCGCCCCTATAGACTCCAGAATCGCGATATAGTTTACATAAGCTAAAACGATTTTGGCAAGAATTTAAGCGGTTTTCCAACGATTTAAATATATACATTGCTGCAATAAACTGAAGTCTTCTTTGTATGAATGCGATATCTCCCCTTTTTAAATATCAGAGGCTCTAACAAATTTCCAAACTGTGTTTTCGGTAATAATTATATCAATGACCTATTGAAGACAATATTCATCCATTTTGTAAAAATAGTGGCTTCGCAAGATTCTCGTACTAATTAATGAAACATTGGAACTAATTTATGTTGTTACAATATTATGCAATGTAATATCAACAGTTTGTCTTTTTAGTAAAAAATTAACAAAAACCACAAAATTCACTGAAAACAATTATCAAGTATCTTAACCAAAGGTATACAGGTATTAAAATTTACTCAAAGCGGCCTAAAAATCGATTACAGCGAGTCGCAGCCTCAATTATGTGCCTGAAAACGGTTCTTTTCAGCTAAAAGCACACTAATCCGTACCAACAAACCGGTAAAGCCCCATTTTTTAGCCGCTGAAACAAAAAACATGTTTTCTTCTATTTCTGTTTGGTTGCTCAATAAATACTGCAGGGCTTCTTGTTCGGTCCAATTTTTATCCTTCCCTAGCGCCAGGTCAATTTTGTTCAAAACGGTAATTCTTGGTTTTTCCAAAAGAGCCAGATCTTTCAGAATATTTTCCACCGCATGATTTTCTTCCGCCGCATAAGGTGACGCAAAATCGATAACGTTTAATAAAAGATCGGCTTCTTCCAGTTCTTCCAATGTTGCCCGAAAAGCTTTGATAATGTTCGGGGGCAATTTTCGGATAAAACCAACAGTATCGCTTAAAAGAGCAAAATTACCATCAGGTAATAAAATACGCCGGGTTGTCGGGTCAAGAGTGGTAAATACCTTGTTTTCACTGGCAACATTAGCACGGCCGAGCGCATTCAGCAATGTACTTTTTCCGGCATTGGTGTATCCCACTAAAGCAATAATCGGAATACCGCTTTTATGCCGGCGTTGACGGTAGAGATAACGCTGCTGACTGACTTTATCAACTTCTGCGCTAAGACGATGGATTCGTTTTTCAATAAGTCGGCGATCAGTCTCAAGTTGTGATTCACCGGGGCCTCTGGTACCGATACCACCGCCTAATCTTTCCAGATGGCTCCATTGCCCGGCCAGGCGAGGCAGTAAATATTGATGCTGTGCCAGTTCTATCTGAAGTTTACCCTCACGTGTCATTGCGCGCCTGGCAAATATATCCAGAATCAAAGCGACGCGGTCAATAACTTTTACCTGCAAAGCCTCTTCCAGATTTCTTTGCTGTATCGGAGAGAGTTCATCATCAAAGACAACAGTATCGTATTTTAATTCATCTTTTAAGGCTACTATTTCGTCGAGTTTTCCCTTACCGAGATAAAGCGCTTTCGTGGGCATATCAAGACGTTGAATTGTTTTACCGACGACGACTGCGCCGGCGGATTTAGCTAACTGCGCAAGTTCGCTTTGTGAGGCTTCCGCAGATACGATTTGAACACTCTCTTTAGTGGCGACGGTGACTAAAAAAGCTTTTTCAGGTTGGATTTGAGTTGATATTATTCCCTTTTTAATGGTTTCCTCCAAGCAGTAACATCATTATGTAAAGTACATAATAAACACAGGACTGTAATCTATTCTGCCATAATTCACGAAATATTACACTACCCGCAGCTAAAAATACAATGGGCCATTCCTTGAATGACCCATTAGTTATTGATTGTTATTACGAGACGATGTTAATCTACTTCAGGATTATCCTGGCATCGACGACCATGGCGCCTTGAGCATAAGCGAACACAGGGTTCAGGTCGAACTCTTTTATCTCCGGATACGTGCGCGCAAAATCTGAAAGTTTTAAAAGCCAGGATTCAAGATTCGCGACATCGATTTTGGGAGTGCCGCGGAAACCATTAAGCAAGGGATAACCTTTGATACTGCGAATCATTTCACCGGCATCGCGTTTGGTAATCGGCGTAATACCGAAGGAAACATCTTTCATGACCTCCACAAAAATACCGCCGAGGCCAAACATGAGCACCGGCCCGAACTGCGCATCCTGCGTCATACCGATGATGATCTCCAGTCCGGATTTTGCCATGCCCTGGACGGCGACACCGTGAATATTCGCCGCGGGGAATTTTTCTTTAGCCGAGGCCATAATCTCATCCCAGGCTTTGCCGACTTCCTCGGCTGTTTTTAAATTTAGTTTAACACCGTTGGCTTCTGTTTTATGGATAATTTCGGGGGAAACGATCTTTAGAACAACCGGATAACCAATGGATTTACTCATAGCGATAGCATCGTTTTTACTCACGGCCAATCTGGTATCCGTGACCTGAAGTCCTGCTTCTTTGAATACCTGTTTTGCTTCAATCTCGGTCAGCGCAGTTCTATTTTCACTTTTTGCTTTTTCAATGATTTGCTTTATCGCGTTATTCATAATGCTCTCCTCAGAAGTTATTCAAATTAAGAAATCAAAACAGGACTAAAGCGAACGTCTGAATTCCCAGTATTTGGCCATCTTGCTGATGGCAAGAATCGCCGCTTCGACAGTGGAGAAAGTCGGAACTCCGGCCTTAAGCATTGTCTCCTGGGCATGTAGTTCCATGCCAATGACATCGATGCTGTCACCGAGGGTGATCACCGCAACTAACGGCTTAGACAGGGTCTTTGCCGTATCGATAAGAACTTGAGCAGATTGATCGATTTCTTTCGCACCGACACCTTCCTGGGTATAAACATGCGGATTAAGCACGGCCATGACGACATCGATATTGGGATCATCAGCGACCAAATTTAAACCTTTGGCATAATACTCTGAAACACCGAATCTGCCCAGTCCAATCTCTACCGGATTCCTGATGCTGGAACCGGCTTCGGCGGGAGTAATTTTAGCTAGTTCTAACCTCGTTTCCTTAGTTAAGGCCGGTACCTTTAGACCTGCCCTCTCGCAGGTATCTGTGGCTACCACACCAACTCCGCCGCCGCGCGCGACAATACCGATTCTTCTCCCTTTGATCTCCCCTAGTTTCTCGACAGCCACAATCTGCTCGACCGCTTCATTAAGTGTATCCACCTGAATGGCACCGGTCTGATTAAAGAACGCTTTCCAGACTAATTCCGAACCGGCTAAGGAAGCAGTATGGGAAGAGACCGCGCCGCTGCCGCCCTCCGTTAATCCACCCTTGAGGATGATCACCGGTTTTGTCCGGTTACAATCGCGCACGATATTAAAGAAACGGAATCCGTCATTGACACCTTCGACGTAGCAGAAAATATACTTTGTTTCTTTGTCATTGGCAAGATACTCAACGAATTCAGAGGCATTCAGATCCAGAGCATTACCATAACTGATGACTTTACTGAACCTGATACCGCGGGCGTTGGCATGGGGTATCAGTTCCATCATCCCGGCGCCGGTCTGGGAAACGATCCCGACTTCACCGGATTCGCGGGAAAAGCGGACATTAAAAGTCAAACCGGTTTTCGGGTTATAAATGCCCATGCAGTTCGGCCCGATGATCCTGATCTTCCCTTCTTTAATAATACTAATGACCTCCTGCTGGAGCTTTTTACCCTCTTCCATCCCGGTCTCAGCGAACCCGGCAGCAAAGATGTGGACAACTTTAATACCCTTGGCGATACAATCACGCAACGCCATCGGAACAAGAGATGATTTAATGGAAATAATGGCGTAATCGATGGGGTCAGGGACGGCGGTGACGGAAGGATAGGCTTTGAGGCCTAGAACCATCGTAGCTTTCAGGTTGATGGGATAAATTTTACCGGTATAGCCAAACTCCTGCAGTCTGCCTACCCAGCTTTTTCTCTCGGCATTATCATCACTGGATGCGCCGATGACAGCGATAGACTTGGGATCAAATGCAACATTAAGATTTAAATCTTGTACCATTTCCTTTTTCACCTCTTTTAAATTCTAGTGAAAAGCTTCCGTCTGTTATACTATTTCTTCAGATTCCATTCAACTCAATCAGCTGTAAATTGTTGATAAATGCATGAGTAAAATGAAAAAGGAATATGGAAGCTATTACTTCGGGTCGCTTTTAGCAGTCCCCTTTGTTCCGATATCTTTCTTATATTTTTCCCGTAATTCATTCAGATAATTCGCATCGATCTGACCAGCACCCTGTGCTTCGATGAGATTCAAGCGGGTAGGTCTACCGGGAGGAAAACTGGGCGCGCCGCCGATGATCTTTTCCGCCTCAAGAGTTGACAATTCTTCATTGGAAATGCCCAGTAATTTGCCGAAAACATATTTGTTATCCTGGCCGAATTTAGGAGCCCGGGCAGGAATAAAACTATCTTTATTATTATATTTTGCCGGTAGTTGTGTGGGTATCGGTCTTTCCCCGATCCCCTCGCCGTGGTCGATAACATTAAAAAAGCCGCGCTCAATCAGTTGAGAATTAAGGTTTACCTCTTTCATGTTCAGCACGGCGCCGGCAGGAACTCCGGCTTTCTGAAAGGATGCCATAATCTCGAATTTATCCTGTTTTAGAGTCCATTCTTCAACAAGTTTATCCAGATCTGCACGGTTCTGCCAACGGTTTAGTGAATTGCCGAATTTTTCCGATTTACACCAATCGGGGTTGCCGATCAACTTACAAAAACCAGTCCATTGCTCATCATTCTCGACGGCGATGTTAACCCAATTATCTTCACCTTTACAGCGGTAGCAGCCGTGTGGAGCGGCATAAGGCTGGTCGTTGCCCATTCGGTTCTCTACCCGTTTGTTCAGGGTGTAATCCATAATAATATTGCCGACATTGGCGATCAGCGCTTCTCTACCGGCCAGGTCGATAAATTGCCCCTGTCCGGTACTTTTCTTGTGGTATAAAGCGGTAAGAATAGCAGCGGCAGATGTTCCTCCGGATGTCCAATCTCCATAAGAGAACCCGGAAAGCATCGGCGGTTCATCGGTATAGCCGGTCATATGCGTAAGTCCGGACATTCCTTCCATTCCCGGAACGTACATGTAAAAGTCCTTCAGCGGCCCGGTATGACCCAAACCGCTCATCGAGGCCATGATGATATCCGGTTTGATCTTCTTCAGTTCAGCGTACCCCAGTCCCCAGTTTTCCATCACTCTGGGTGAGTAGTTTTCCATAACCACATCGCTGATCTTAACCAATCGCTTAAAGAGATCACGGCCTTTATCAGTTCCCAAATTCAACGTGATACCTAATTTACCGGCATTTAATGAGTGAAAAAGACTGCCTCTATTCCATGGTTCAGTACCGGGGTCATTTTCAGGATAAACATTTCCTCTGGTAAAGACATCCGGTCTCACCGCAGATTCGATCTTGATAACTTCTGCACCTAATGAAGCCAGTATTCGGGAACTAACCGGTCCGGCAAAGACCATGGTTAGATCAAGTACTCTTGTTCCTTTCATTAATTCGTAAGCCATAGTAACCTCGTATTAAATAATTCCCTGTTCGATCAATGTCACCATATTTTCTTTACTAAACCCCAATTCCCGGTAAATTGTTTCGTTATCTTCTCCTAATAACGGGGCTTTCCCAACCCGGGCTGGAGTCTCACTTAGTCGGAATGGAGCGCCCGGATAAGTGACTTCGCCCATGACCGGATGTTGAGTTTTAACAAAAAAGCCTTTTGCTTTTAATTGTTCATCTTCTTCCAGTTCTCCCGGATTTAACACCGGTGTGAAAGCTAATTTTAACTCCTGCGCCTGTTTGGTGATATCCCATTTAGAATGTTCTTTGAGCCAGGGAGTTAAAAGCGCATCGAATTTTTCCGGTTCAGCCATGCGCGCAGCCGGTTTGGTAAAGAAAGGATCTTCCAGTAATTCGGGTTTCTCGATCAATAAAGGAATATTAGGAGCGCCTCCGAGTCCGGGAGTAAGACTGATCCAACCGTCTTTACAGGGAACACTGTAGCCGATGGGATAGCCGTGGATCGCAAAGGGATTTGTTTTCCGGCTTAATCCCAAATAGGGATATTCGCTGATGTTGGCTCCCAGCGTACTGGCCAAACATTCTTGAGCGGACATGTCGATCCAGGTACCTTTCCCCGTATCAATCCGGTTAGTGAGAGCGGCAACAGTGGCGCTGAAACTTAATAAACCGGTGGTGAACTCAGCTTGCCGTCCACCCTCGACTACGGGCCGGCTGGAAGTATGTGTAGCGGGTCTCGACGTGTACATTGCACCGGAGAGACCAAAGGTGACCAGATTCGTAGCTTTGTAATCACGGTACGGCCCGGTTTGACCGAACCCCGTGATGGAAGTCATAATGATTTTCGGATTCTTCTTTGTTAACGATTCATAAGATAAACCCAATGCGGACATTTTGCCGGGCGCGAAGTTCTCGACGACAACATCGGCTTTTGCTACGAGTTTTAGAAACAGAATTCTGCCTGTTTCAGATTCCAGATTGAGCGTGATGCTTTTTTTATTCGTGTTGAGATAAAAAAATGTCCCGCTTTTCTCTTTATCCGGTTCGTCATTTAAAAAGGGTCCCATTCTGCGGGTGGTATCACCCTTACCGGGCTTTTCAATTTTGATCACGTTAGCGCCAAAATCAGCCAGCAACTTGGTACAATACGCACCGGCAATTCCGTCAGTACAATCCAGGACAACAATTTTGTCAAAAGCCTGTTCGGTCATAAACATTTCCTTGATAGCTATTTTTGTCTTAACTTATAAATGAAAATAGTTTTGCATTACTACTAAAATAAATATATAATATTATCAAGTACGTGTACGTACTAGAATGTTAATATATATTATACATTATAATGTTTTAAAGTCAAGCTGTATTGCCTCTAAATTTTAATCAAAAACTTGATGCATTTCAAGAAACCGTAAAATACAAAATATATCATCGGTATATAGAGATACAACAAATGAGTATCAGTCAAAACGGGGAAAAGGAATATGATACCTGGATCCTTTTGAGCAGAGTCTATCATATGATAGCAAAGCTGCGGCGTTTGGAACTGGCAAAGTATAATGTTCAGCCTGTACAGGCATATATATTATTCATTCTCCAGGCTCTCGGTGGTGAAAGTTCACCGACAGAATTAGCCCGATACGCCTATGAAGAAAAAAGCGCAATTTCCGATATTCTGATCCGGATGGAAAAACAGGACCTGATAACAAAGACCAAAACGGCCATCGGAAACGGCCGCGTTAAAGTCAAATTAACCGAAAAGGGAAAGGAAGCACTGACACTATCATCCGAACGGGAATTTTTACGCAAGGTAATGTCCGGATTAACACCTGAAAAAACCGAACAACTGGAAACGTGTCTGGGATTGATACGGGATAATGCGATGAAGATGCTGGATATCCAGGAAAAACAAATCGTACCACCTTCGAAAGTTTGCAATATTAATAAAAATAAAATATACACTAATTGAAATAAGGTAATGTTCAGGAGGTAATTTGAGATGACAAGTAATGAACCCGTAAAAAAAGTCCAAATGACGGAAGGAGTCTTCACCGACGAATTAATTGCTGAGATGAGAGCAAAAACAGGGATAATCCTTCGCATAGACCAGGGGATCAACAACGAAGAGGCAACCAGAATGGCCATTTTAAAATTTGCGGACGGCATTGGAGATCCCAACCCACTCTGGCGGAATGAAGAGTATGCTAAAAAAACCCGGTTTGGTGCAATCATAGCGCCACCTTCCTGGGTTTTTGCTGTTTTTGCCGGCATCAATTTTGGTTGGAAAGGTCTAGGCGGCTTTCATAGTTCAACAGATGCCGAGTTTTACAAACCGATTTATCGAAACGACAAGATTACACCGCAATGCCAATTCAACGGTTTTGATGGACCTAAGCCGAGTTCTTTTGCCGAGAAAGTAATTGTTAACAAAAAAGAAAATACTTACCGCAATCAGAATAACGAACTGGTAGCTAAAGTAAACTGGTTCGTCACCAGAATGGAACGTTTAAAAGCGAGGCAAAAAGGCAGAGATTCAGCGATGAAATTGCCTCACCAATGGAATGAACAAGAATTAAAAGAGATTGAAAAACAGATACTTGCCGAACAAGCAAGGGGTTCGACAATCCGCTATTGGGAAGACGTTGTGGTGGGCGAAACCTTGCAGCCGATAACAAAAGGACCGCTGGGAATGACGGATGAGATCGCCTACCTTATCGGTGGAGGCGCGCCGATCGCCAGACTGGCTGCCCACGGCGTCATGCTGCGTAACTATCAGACACACCCGGCCTGGGCATACCGCGACCCTGACACCGGGGCGTTAGAGCCGATTTTCTCTGTGCACTATAATAAAGCCGCTGCGTTTGCTCAAGGCGGGCTTCCTTTACCATACGACATCGGATTCCAGCGCCACACCTGGCAAATGCATTTACTGACCAACTGGATGGGAGACGACGGCTGGTTAAAGAAAACTCATGTGGAATTCCGGAGATTTGTCTATTTTGCGGATGTAGTACGTCTCGAGGGAAAGGTCACAAATAAATATGTGGACGATAAGGGGGAATATTGCGTAGATATCGAAACAAGCGCAACAAACCAGAGAAAAGAAGTGGTCATGCCGGGCAACGGGACGGTGATTTTACCATCCAGAGATAAAAGCACCTTCCCGCTGGACAAGCGGTTGCCAGTTAAAAAATAACATCCATATACTTTAATAAAAAAAGAGTCCTTCTGTCGGAAGGACTCTTTTTTTTATGCTCGCGATAGTGAACAGGAGCGGACTCTTAGGAATAGGCCGTATGCTTTACAAATGACTTTGAAGCACGAATTTTAACGCAAATCCATTCATACAATAACGTTTACCGGTTGGCTTGGGACCGTCATCAAAAACATGTCCCAAATGAGAACCGCACCGGGCACAAAGCACTTCTACACGCATCATTCCAAGACCTCTATCCGGCTGCAGCATAATATTCAATTGCGAAACCGGTTCGAAAAAGCTGGGCCATCCGGTCCCGGAATCAAATTTAGTGGAACTACGAAAAAGATCGGTATCACAACGTACGCATCTGAATATACCGTCTTCATGAACGCCATCAAACGCACAACTTCCCGGGGCTTCTGTTCCTTTTTTTGTGGTTATTTCATACTCTTTTTTATTCAGTATCTTTTTCCATTCATCATCTGATTTTTGGATTTTCTCAAGAGTTATCACTTTATTCTGTTTTACATCGAATATTTGAATCGCAGGCATATTTTTCTCCTCATTCACACTCCATGGTTACGATTCAATTTTCAAGTTTTACTTTGTAGTTTTCTCGTCCAAGAAGCCAGGTTACCGAGTAATTCCGTAATCAATTCTTTTGTTTTCTGGTCGAGCAACTTTCCTTTTTCATCAAATTTTTGAGCAGCCAGGGCAACAAATATTTCCGGTTTGTTTATAGGATACATATTCAAAAATACCAACGATTGACGGAGATGATACTGTGCTCTGGCGCCTCCCAACATTCCGGTAGAGGCGCTCATGATCGCCACGGGTTTGTTTTCCCACGAATTGTCACCGCGCGGCCGCGAAGCCCAGTCGATGGCATTCTTTAGAACACCGGGCACTGAATAATTATATTCAGGGGTGACGATCAGGATAGCATCAGCATCTTTTATCTTATTTTTAAATTCTTTTACCGTCCCAGGCACAGAAGATTCCAAATCCTGACTAAATGGCGGGATACCATCCAAGACGCATATTTCCAGCTTCACATCTTTTGACGCAAGTTCCACGGCAGCATTAAGCAATGCCCTATTATACGAATCCTTTCTCAAACTGCCGGCAAATCCCAGAACTTTAACCAATTGGTCCATTGTTAGCTACCTCCAGGATATGAATTTATGTTAATTTTAAATTACTGAATGTAAAATAGTCATAAATTAAACAAATAATATATACAATTTTTGTAACAATTAGCAGGAATAACGGTGATAAGGATATATGCAGTTGATACCGGTATTTAGCCCCAGATAGCATCCATTATTTTCATTCTCATCATGCCCTGCGCGGGCAAGAATGATGCTACCAGGGATACGCTCAAGACAATCACCGTCATATGTAAAATATCAGGCCAACCAACTACTAAATCCACCGCGCCAAAGGGGAAATGGAACGGGTATTTTGCTTCAAAGGGAGCGACGACAAAAGTAAAGAGAAGTAATGATAAAACGATGGCAATAACAGCATAAAAAACAGCGCGTATCAGATACGAAAGGATAATTGACCCGGGTGTAATGCCAATGGCACGCTGAACACCGATCTGACGCCGCCTGTTGGCAACATCGATATAAGTCACAATGAAAACCGTAATACCGGCAATCAAGAGGTTAACTACATTCAAAATAGTGTTGATAACATTGAAGCTGTCCGTAAGGCTGCGAACGATACCTGCATAATCCTGCCATTTTAACACCTTCAAACCACTTTCAATGCCGTTAATTTTTTCGATAATGCCAGTGATATCAGCGTCCTTCGTTACTTTGATATTAATCGATTCGGCGCTACCTTCGGCCAAAGGGTTGACGGATTGCATTTCCGCTTGAGATACGAACGCCTGAGCATCGGTTTGGAGAAATTCCGTATTGAAAATCCCTTTGACGGTGTAAGTTCGCTGAATCCCATTACCGTATGTCAGATCGACTTTATCCCCAGCATGAACTTTTAGTAATGAGCGGGCATATAGTTCCAGATTAGGTTTATCCGCTCCAGCTAATTGAATACCCAAAACAATTTGATCCCGGTCGTCAGGGGACAAGTAACTACCATCGATCATAGATTTACTAATCGTGAAAACGTTGGTTTCAGTATCAGGTTGAACTCCATAAACGAGAGCGGCGGTGCGTTCGTTTTCGAAGACAAACTCGGCACCCAAACTATTTCTCGGTGTTGCGGCGGCTACCCCATCGATTGCGCTAATTTTGTTGATCAAATTTTCAACATTATTTAAAAGCGGGTTTACAGTATTAGATTCCACAATAATATCGCCGCTGTAAGTGTTTCGGAGCTGGTTATTTGCCCCCGTTACGAGGCCGTGCAGGAGACCGGGTATGAAAAGCAGATTCAGAGAAACTAAACTAAGTATGAGAATGGTGAGTAAGATAATACCGACATTGCCTCTTTTAACAGACGTAAAGGACAATAATCCGGCGACACGTAAGGATTTAATCATGGGAACTATCCGATGTTTCAATAATCCGGCCGTCACTCAGAGTGATGATGCTGTCAGCGTATTTTTTATCTGCCGGGTCGTGCGAAACAAAAATAATGGTTACTTGAAACTCGCGATTTAATCTGACCAATATTTCCATAACATTTTTGCTTGACACCGTATCGAGATTGGCGCATGGTTCATCGGCCAGTAAAACACGGGGATTATTGATCAAAGCACGTGCGATCGCTACCCTTTGTTGTTCTCCGCCGGAAAGTTCTTTGGGGTAATGAGTCACGCGTTTCCCTAAACCAACCAGTTCCAATAGTTCTGCGGCGCGGTTTTTATAGTTACCGACTCCATTTAACATCATGCCCGGCAGGTACACATTTTGCAGTGTCGTTAATTCACCGAGTAGGGCATACTCCTGAAAAACATAACCCAGGTAACCAAGACGGAGTTTTGCTCTTTCACCTTCCGGCAGATTCGTGACATCTTTACCGTCAAAAATAATCGTGCCGGATGTGGAACGGTCGATCAATCCCATCTGTCGTAAAAGAGTGGACTTACCCGAACCACTACGCCCCATGATCGATACTAAAGCGGCGTCAGGAACAACGAATGAGACAGAGTTGAGGGCAGATACCCTGACTTTGTCCATGTTGTAGATCTTGGTCAGTTCTTTGATTTCGTACATATCAGGTTAACAAACAAATTTGTATCACTAAATATTAACCGCAACAATTTTACTGATAAACCATTTAATTGTATTTAAGCGATCCCCAAAAACCTTTCGACGTATTGCATCAGCGGACGGAGAACGC
>Ga0182021_10004962_pt1 | contig 15707 bp, 9 predicted proteins | sample 612E3MmetaG_FD_120493 | JGI IMG/M metagenome (GOLD analysis project Ga0182021, IMG submission 120493) | Permafrost microbial communities from Stordalen Mire, Sweden - 612E3M metaG (Illumina Assembly) | ecosystem: Environmental > Terrestrial > Soil > Wetlands > Permafrost | place: Sweden... | reverse complement strand
TAATTTTAAATGTCTGAATTGGAAACTAAAGGTAAAAAATATAAAGTCGCTGCACTGATAAGAGAAATCAACAGGTCTAAAGAAGATGTAATAGATTATCTCAGTTCAATCGGTGTGGAGAAAATTACGATAAATACTTCACTTGAACCTGATGTAGTCTCAAAGGTATTTTCTCATTTCAAAAAGGACATTGAGGACCAGGAAAAACATTTAAAGAAGGTTGTTGACTTTGTACAGAAGAATAAAGTTGAAATATATGAAGCAGATGAACGTATAAAAAAGGAAGAAGAGCAAAAAGTAAAGAAAGCTGAAGAACAGAGATTAAAAAAAGTTATAGAAGATGAATCAAAGAAAAAAGAAGAAGAGAAGAAGAAACAGGAACTGATGGCGTTTCTTGAAAGGGAAAAAGCCATAAAAGAACAGGCGGAAAAAGATAAAAAAGACAGTTTAGAAAGAATACTTGCGGCAAAGAAGAAGAGAGATGAAGAAAAAGCAAGGAGAGAAGAGCAAAGATTAAAAATCGAAAAAGAAAAAGCCGAAGCTGAAGCAGAAAGAAAAGCCAGATCGGAAAAGAAGTATGCAGATCAAAAACCAAAATCTGAAGAGGTCAAGAAACCTGAAGGAATTAAGAAAAAGGAAGATGAAAAGAAAACCGAAGAAATAAAGACAGATAAAAAGGCTCAGGAACCCGAAGCTAAAAAAGCCGTGTATGAAAAAGAAAAGAGAGATGTTCCGTTTAAGAGGACTGAACAGGGTAAAGCTGTACATCAGCAATATGTAAAAAAAGATGAAAAACCCCGTACGACACAGGAAGGCTCCAAACCTGCACAGGATGGTGCAGCCAAGCCGGCTCAGCCCCAAAAAGACAGGTTTGACTACAGGAATAAAAAACCTTTTGAACATCACAGACCAAAAAAGCCAAATTACGAAAAGGTTACACTGAAAGATATTAAGCAAAATAAGAAGCCGTTTCAAAAAGATGATAAGAAAAAGGAAACTTCCAAAGAAGGCGGTGCATTTGTAAAACAGGTGCTTAAACCAGTAAAACCGGAAAAATGGATTCAGGAAAAGAAGGATAAAGATAAGAAGACAAAGGCTGATTATGAATATGAAAAAAAGAAAAAGAAATTTGCCAAGGGATTAAAGGCAAAAGAGTTTTCCCAGAAGGAAATTGATGATGCCATCAGGGAAACAATGGCTAAACTGGATGATGACGGAGCACAATCCGCAAGGAGCATAGCGAGGAAAAGAAAGAAAAAGGAAAGACTCGAACAGGAAAAGAAGAATGCCGAATATGAAGAATCAAGAAAGAATGTAATTAAAGTCACTGAGTTTTTGTCGACTAGTGAACTTGCTAACCTGATGAGCATAGAACCTGCAGATATTATCAAAAAATGTTTTGATCTCGGAATGATGGTATCTATTAACCAGAGACTTGACAAAGACTTAATAGTTCTGCTTGCCGAAGAATTCGGATTTAGAATAGAATTCCAGACTGAATACCAGGAAGATACTCTGAAGGATGAACCTGATACTGCAGATACATTACAATCCAGACCGCCTGTTGTAACTGTGATGGGTCACGTTGACCACGGAAAAACTTCTCTTCTCGATTATATCAGAAAAGCAAATGTTGTTGCGGGAGAAGCAGGCGGAATTACACAGCACATTGGAGCATATAAAGTGAAGCTTGATTCGGGTAAAGAAATAAGTTTCCTGGACACCCCGGGTCACGAAGCCTTCACTGCGATGCGTGCAAGAGGCGGACAGGCGGCAGATATAGTTGTACTGGTTGTAGCTGCTGATGACAGCGTCATGCCTCAGACTGTAGAAGCAATAAATCATGCTCTGGCTGCAAATGTTCCGATTGTAATAGCTATCAATAAAATAGATAAGCCGAATTCAAATATAGAAAAGATAAAAAAACAGCTAGCGGATAATAATGTCCTTATAGAAGAATGGGGCGGGAAATATCAGTCAGTTGAGATTTCAGCAAAGTTCGGAAAGAATATAGATTTGCTTCTCGATAAAATTTTACTCGAAGCCGATTTACTCGAACTTAAAGCCAACCCGAACAGAAATGCAAGAGGAGTTGTTCTCGAATCAAGACTTGATAAAGGAAGAGGCATCATGGCAACTGTACTAGTCCAGAAAGGTATGCTGAAAATCGGAGATTGTTTCCTCTCTGGTATATATTGGGGGCGTGTTAAAGCTATGTTTGATGAAAGAGAAAACAGGATTGAAGTTGCTAAGCCTGCAACACCCGTACAGCTTTTAGGCTTCAACGGAATGCCGCAGGCAGGTGATGCATTTGTAGTGATGGATACCGAAAACGATGTAAAGAATATTGCTATAAAAAGGCAGCAATTAAAACGCGAACAGGATTTCAGACAGGTCAGATTTGCAACACTAGATGATATATCGAAACAGATTAAAGAAGGCAAGCAGGTTGAACTTAATATTATAATTAAAGCCGATACGGACGGTTCTGCGGAAGCTCTTGCGGATTCACTTGCAAAGCTTGCAACGAACGAAGCAAAAGTCAGAATTATTCACAAGGCTTTGGGTCAGATAAGCGAATCGGATGTATTACTTGCCGAAGCTTCTTCTGCAATTATTATTGGATTCAGCGTGAGACCGAACTTAAATGCCCGAAAGCTCGCCGAAAAAAATATGGTAGATATCAGGATTCATAACATTATTTACAAGGTAATAGATGAAGTCAGACTGGCACTTGAAGGTATGCTTGAACCTGAAATCTCTGAAGAAATAACAGCTACGGTGGAAATCAGGGATGTATTTAAAATACCAAAAATCGGTAATGTTGCGGGATGCTATGTTCAGGATGGCAAGATTGTGAGAAACAATAAAGTCCGTCTTGTGCGCGATGGATTTGTAATTTTCGACGGTAATATACTATCTTTAAAGAGACTTAAAGATGATGTACGTGAAGTAGAATCCGGTTATGAATGCGGTATAGGGCTTGAAAATTACAATGATGTTAAAGTCGGAGATATAATTGAAGCATATAAAATTGTTGAGACAAAACGTAAACTTGTAACTAATAAATAATTTTTTAATAAGTTCTTTATTTAAAAATCATGACTCACAGAGCTGAAAAGGTTGCTGAATTAATTAAGCATAAATTGAATTCCGCAATGTCGAAAGACCTTATGGAATTTCAACTTGGGCTTGTTACGATTTCCAAGGTAATGATGTCTCCTGATTTAAGAATTGCAAAAATTTATGTAACATTTCTCGGGAACAAAGAACCCATAGAAAAATGCATGGACAGGATAAATTTCAGGAAAAAGCACATACGGTTTCTTCTTGCAAAGCACCTTGATATGAAATACATACCCGAATTGAATTTTTATTATGATGATACACTTGACTACGCCGAAAAAATAAATAAATTATTAAACGAAGTAAAAAAAGAAACGCCGGATAACGACCAGTAATCTTTCTACTGACAGGAATAAAATTTTAATGTTCACCGATAAAATAATCTTAACGGATAAACCCCTAAACTGGACAAGCACGGATGTCGTGCGTTTTCTCAAAAAAAGCTTATCGCTGACAAAAGTCGGACACGCCGGAAGCCTTGACCCGCGCGCAACAGGGCTGCTGATACTCTGTACTGACAGGATGACAAAGCAGATAAATAATTTTATGGATTCGGAAAAAGAATACCAGGGAATTATCAGGATAGGTGCAAAAACGAGGTCATTCGATACCGAAACCGAAGAAGAGGAAATCAGGGATGCATCGGGAATTACAGATGAAATGATAGAAAATGCAAGAAAAACATTTTTGGGTGAAATACAGCAGGTTCCACCAATGCATTCTGCAATAAAACTTAACGGAAGACCTGCATATAAACTTGCCAGAAAAGGAACAATGCTTGATTTAAAAGCAAGAAAAGTTACCATTAAAGTATTTGACATCAAAAGACTCAATAGTGATGAAATTTATTTCAGTATAATCTGCAGTAAGGGAACATATATACGCTCCATCGCAAATGACTTGGGGGAAAAACTGGGTGTGGGCGGGTATCTCAAGGAATTACGGAGAATTAGAATAGGCGAATATGATTTGAATAATCTTGACAAAAAAATCGGGGAAATTAATTATAACGTTTTATAAGTTTTAATATATTTTAAATAAATAGTTTTTTAACACGGTAACAAAAAGTTCTAAATGAAAAACAATTATATACTCTATTCCGGAATATGCATTATTTTGGTATCTATAATATTTCCGTATATAATAAGTAAAGTATTTAAATAAAAATTATTACAATATTTTTATTACGTTTTACTTATATTAATAATAAATTTTCGTTTTTTCAATAATTGGATTGAAAAAAGTAGAAAAAGTGACTATTTTAAAAGTCTGTGAAATAGAGAGATGGCTGAGTGGTTGAAAGCGGCGGTCTTGAAAACCGTTGTAGCCTTACGGTTACCGGGGGTTCGAATCCCTCTCTCTCTGCGAAAAAGGGTTTTTACATTAATGTGAAAACCTTTTTTATTTTACCATGATTTATGAAAAAAACCAACGCCGTCAGGATACTTGAATCGAATAATATTCAGTTCGAATTATTCGAATATGAATTCAATGAGGATGAAATCGATGCAATGAGTGTTGCAGGGAAAATAAATGCACCTCCCGAAACGGTTTTCAAAACTCTTGTTGCAGCAGGGGATAAAACCGGTCACATTGTTTTTGTAATACCCGGAAATGCCGAGCTGAACCTGAAAAAAGCAGCAACAGTAAGCGGAAATAAGAAAGTTGAAATGATAAAAGCAAAAGATTTATTGTCCGTAACGGGTTATATTCGGGGCGGATGCTCACCCGTTGGCATGACAAAAAAATTTCCTACATATATAGAAGAAACTTCTCAATTATTCGATAAAATATTTGCAAGTTCAGGAACCAAAGGAATGCAAATGAAACTTTCTCCATTTGATTTGGCAAAAATCACGGATGCGGAGTTTTCCGATTTAATTTAATATTTTTTTGCTACTCTATAACAATTTCACTTTTATCTTTAGGATTGTAGTATACGTTAACGTTATCGCCTTTTCGGGGAACACTAACCCGTGATACGAACATAGTAACAACTGCATCAAATTCATCTTCACCGTCAGGTTTGACTATAATGTAAATATTTACTTTTGGATTTTTATTAAGGGTAACGTTTGTATCTTCTACCCTTGTAATTTCTCCTTTTGCTTTTTTCCCCGTTTTAATAAGTTCATTCCTTTTTTCATCACTTATTTTATTACTGAATATTCCACAGGAACTAAACAGAAGAAAAACAGCTGTTATTAAGAGCAAATACTTTATTTTCATAATTAATTTAGTATGTTTTAATAAAACTGTAAACTCCAGAATTAAATTAATGTACTAATTTAATACTATTTTATAAATGTAATTGTTTAGTTTGAAATTTCAGAAAAACCGAAATTTCTTGCCTCACGTTTTTTAATGTCATAATTTTTATACTTTCTCTTTAAAATATTGTATTTATAGGTAAAAAATTATATATTAAATTGTTGTATAATATTTAAGACAGTCGGGGGATGTAATAATATTATATGAATTCCAATAAATTCTTGAAGTTTTTTAAATTATTACGACTGTTTAATATTAATTTTTGTCATATCTTTTAAAATATGAATAAAAAGCAGGAATTATCCCGGTCACCTCTCAAGTTAGTTATATTATATTCATTAATCACTTTTTTTGTACTGATATTTAGCATAAGATATTATTTCATACAAAAAGCAGAAATCAGAGATGAAAAATATTCAGAGCTTTCTGTAATATCTGATTTAAAAGTGAAACAAATAGTTGAATGGCGGAACGAAAGGATAGGTGATGCTATAGCTGTATCAAACAGTAAATTATTTACGTCAGAATTAAAAAAGTTGCTGGAAAATCCCGGTGATACTAATTTAAAAAATGTAATTACTTCTCACCTTACAGTTTTTTATAAATATTATGAATATGGTAATATATTTTTATTCGATACAAATTTCAGGATTAATATAGCACTGGATAAAAAATCTGATTATCTCGGTAATATTATCTCCGCCGATGACTTTAAATCATTTGATAAGAAAAGAACTGTGTTGACCAATATACATACAGATAAGTCCAGAGATATTTGTATGGATGTAATTACTCCTTTATTTTACGGCGACAGGTTTCTGGGAGGATTAGTTTTACGTATTAACCCTTCAAAATTTCTTTTCCCTTTGATACAATCCTGGCCTACCAAAAGTGAATCTTCTGAAACATTATTGATTACGAAAGAAGGTGACGAGGTTGTTTATTTAAATGAACTACGTCACAAAAAAAATACTGCCTTAAAATTAAAATTAAGAATAGACAGCAGCAATTATAATATTCCTTCAGTTCTTGCAACCACAGGAAAAGAAGGGTTATTCGAAGGAATGGATTACAGGGGAGTCCCCGTCCTTTCTGACATCAGAAAGATAGCGGACTCTCCCTGGTATATGATTACAAAAGTAGATATTGATGAAATTTACAATCCTTTGCGCGGAAAAACGATAAGTGATGGTATTATAGTCGGATTAATATTGATATCGATAGGTATCGGTTTTATATGGGTTTGGACAAATCAAAAGAAATCAATTCAGATTCAACACCTCGAAGAAGAATCTCAGAGGAAAGCTTTAATAAAGCATTTTGAATACATTTTAAAAAATGCTAATGATATAATAATTCTTTCAGATAGAAACCTTAAATTAGTTGAAGTTAACGATCGTACATTAAGTGTTTTTGGATATGCAAGAGAAGAAATGCTGAAATTAAATATCCGGGATTTATTGACACCAAACTCGCATAAGATAGTAGAAGATGAAATAGATTTTGAAAAGCAGATTGAAGAAGGAGTTATTTATGAGACCGAATATAAAAGAAAAGATAATACTATTTTTCCGGTTGAAACCAGCGTTCATTTGATTGAAATTAATGGTGTAAAATATTTTCAAAGGGTTATCAGGAATATTTCTGAAAGGAAAAAATCCGAAGAATTACTCAGGGAAAGTGAAATTAAATTCCGTAGTTTATTTGAAAATGCAATTCTCGGAATATACAGAACAACTCCCGATGGTGAAATAGTAGATTGCAATCCGGCATTATTAAAGATGCTTGGATTCGAAAATTTAGAAGATTTGGCGAATAGAAATCTTGAGCGTCAAGGTTTTGAACCGGGATATTCACGCTCAGAATTCAGAAAAAAAATAGAAACAGAAGGGGAAATAATCGGACTTGAGTCATCTTGGACTAAAAAAGATGGCACTTCCATTTTTGTAAGAGAAAACGCAAAAGCAATTAAAGACGAGAAAGGGAAGTTTTTATTTTATGAGGGAACCGTTGAGGATATTACTGAACGAAAAAAGTTTGAGAAAGTTTTACAGGAAAGCGAAAGAAAATTAAGAGAAGCGCAGGAAATGGCACATCTGGGTTATTGGTTGTGGGATGTAAAGACAGGTGAAGTGGAATGGTCAGATGAAGTTTATAAGATATTTTGTTTAAATCCTAAAAAATTTACGCCACAAATAGATTCGATACTCTCTTTATCGCCATGGCCTGAAGAAAATCAGCGTGACAAAGAATTAATTAACAGGGCAATAGAGAGCCACGAACCGGGTTTTTATGAACAAAAATTCCTTCGTCCGGATAAGAGTATTGGTTATTATTCTTCGACATTCCAGGGCAATTATAATGAAAATCGGGAACTTATTTCCATAGTAGGTTCGGTTATGGACATCACCGAACGGAAAATAGCTGAGGAAAAAATCCACAAACTAAACGAAGAACTCGAGCAGCGTGTTATAGAGCGTACAGCCCAGCTTCAGAATTTAAACAGAGAACTTGAGGCATTTAGTTATTCGGTATCGCACGACCTTCGTGCTCCGCTTCGAAGTATTGACGGATTCAGCCAGGCAATTTATGAAGATTATTATAAAACACTCGATAAAAAAGGTAAGGAATATTTAGATAGGATTAGAAATGCTACGACACGTATGGATGAGCTCATTGACAGTATGTTGAAACTTTCCCGCGTTACCCGTTTTGAAGTAAAATATGATAAAGTAAATTTATCATCGATGGCTAATGAAATAATGAATAATTTAATTAATCAAAATTCTGACAGAATTGCTGAAATCAATATACAGGAAAATATAATAGCTGAAGGCGATTCTTATTTGCTGCGAATTTTACTCGATAATTTACTTGAAAATGCGTGGAAATTTACTTCTAATAAAGATAAAACAATTATTGAATTTGGGACAATAAAAAAGGATTTTAATACGGTATTTTTTGTTAAAGATAATGGAACAGGCTTTGATATGAAATATTATGATAAGCTGTTTGGTGCGTTTCAGCGTTTACACTCTGTAAAAGAATTTCCGGGCACCGGGATCGGGTTAGCTACCGCGCAAAGAATTGTTCACAGACACAACGGAAAAATTTGGGCGGAAAGCGATGTTATTACAGGAACGACTTTTTACTTTACCTTAAAATAAATATTAAAGGAATAAAGAGATGGAAGAAAAAATTGTTTTACTTGTTGAGGATAATCCTGACGATGTCGCACTTACTATCCGCGCATTTGAAAAAAGCAGGATTTCAAACAAAATTGTAATTGCGGAGGATGGTGTGGAAGCTCTGGATTATATTTTTCGGAGAGGTAAATTCGAAAACAGAGAGCCGAAGGAATTACCATCTGTCGTTTTACTAGATTTAAAATTACCAAAACTGGACGGTTTTGATGTTCTGAAAGCTATACGGGAGAATGAACTCACGAAATTTCTGCCTGTAGTTATTTTGACTTCTTCTAAAGAGGAACAGGATATTATAAGAGGCTATAAAAATGGTGCGAACAGCTACATCAGAAAACCGGTGGATTTCGACAGTTTTTTTGATGCAGTAAAGACGTTGGGATTATACTGGCTGATTTTAAATGAACCTCCAAATATTAATAATAAAATATGAGTAAAGAAATACTCAGGGCCCTTATTGTTGAAGATAGTGAAGATGATTTTGAGTTATTGCTAAGGGAACTTAATAAAGGAAAATATGAAACACATTATGAACTCGTTGAAGATAATACCGGGTTTAATTCTGCATTAAAGAAAAAATGGGACATAATTATTTCCGATTATTCATTGCCAAATTTTAATGGTTTCGAAGCACTTAATCTGTGCAATGATAAGGGAATCGATACACCTTTTATCATGGTTTCGGGTACAGTAGGTGAAGATATTGCCGTAAATATGATGAAGGCCGGCGCAAAAGATTATATTATGAAAAACAGTCTGAAAAGACTTATGCCTGCAGTGGAAAGGGAAATTGAGGACCACAGAACAAGAATTAAAAATAAATTAATTGCAAAAGAAAAGGAAATTATATTTGAAATAAACCAGGACATTCTGAACAATAAAAACCTTGAAGATTTATTGAAAAGAATTTATGAAAATATTAATAAAGTAATAGTTGCAGAAAATTGTCATATTGCTTTATACAATACCGATAAAGATGAGATATCGTTTCCTTTATATATCGATAAATTTAATGCTCAGCCGCCACCCCGCATCAGGGGAAATGGAATTACTGAGTTTATACTAAAAACAAGGTCACCATTAATCCTTGATTCGGGGAGATTTAAAAAATTCCTTAAAGATAATAAAATTAAAACATCATTATCCGCGCATGAATCTTTGCTTTGTGTTCCACTGGTTAGTCATTCCAAACCAATTGGTGTAATTTCAGTTGCGAGTTACAATGAAGAAGTAAAATATACAGAAAATGAAAAAGACTTCCTGACCGGTATCGCAAACCAGATTGCGCTTGCAATTGAAAAAAAACAGGCTGAAGAAACAATAAAAAAAAGCGAAGAACGCTACAGGGTATTCATAAATTCCACGAATGACATGGCATTTCTGAAGGATGATGAATTTAAATATTTGCTTGTAAACAAAGCAAATGCTGATTTTTTTGAAAAGGAAGAAAAGGATATTATTGGACAAACAGATTTCGAATTTATGGAAAAGAATGTAGCGCAAAAATGTCTTCAAACTGATGAAAAAGCAATTCTTTCCGATGATATTATTATTAGTGAAGAAACAGTTAAGGATAGAGTCTTTGAGACTCATAAATTCAGAGTTCCTTTGGTTCATGGGAAGTATGGTGTTGGAGGTTATATTCGCGATATCACGGAACGCAGATGGGCTGAAAATGACCTTAGAAAAAATGAAGAGCATTACAGGACACTTCTGAAAGCAATTCCCGACATGATGTTCAGACTTGATGCTAATTACAGGATAATAGACTATCATGCGGAAGATTTATCCGTATTGTTTGTTCCGCCGAAAAAATTTATCGGAAAACATTTTAATGAAGTATTACCGCCTGAAATTGCAAAGCAATTTGCTAAGTCAATAGAAAAATCACATAAAACGGGTGAAATTACGAAATTTGAATATGAAGCGGAAATTCCTGATGGCAGGAAATGTTATTATGAGGCAAGAGTAACATATTATAGAGATGAAATAGTTGTTATAATCAGGGATATAACCGAAAGAAAAGAATCTGAAGAGGCACTGCAAAAGAGTGAAGAAAGATTCCAACTCGCAGCCCGTGCAACAAATGATATCATTTATGACTGGAACTTAAAAAACGGGGAGGGATGGTTCAGCGGTTCTTATACGAAACTGTTTGGCTATGATGATACTACGGCAGTTTTTGATTATTGGAAAGAAAACATCCATCCGGAAGACCTCAAGAAAGCATTATTTATAACAGATTCCGTAATAAATGGCGGGGGTGAATCGTGGACGACTGAATACAGATTCAAACGTGAAAATGGGTCTTATGCCTATGTTTTGGACCGCGGATATGTTATTCGTGATAAAAATAAAAAAGCTGTTCGCCTGATTGGTTCAATTATAGATTTTACGGAACGAAAAAAAGCCGAAGAAGCATTACGTAAAAGTGAAGAAAAATACAGGTCGATTTTTGAAAATGTTCAGGACGTTTTTTATCAACTTAATAATGAAGGAATAATAACGGAAATAAGCCCTTCTGTTGAAAAATATATAAATTATAAGCGGGAAAATCTGATTGGTAAAACATCAGATGTATTTTATCAGAATACAAATAATAGAGATATGTTTCTGCAAGAGATGCAGGAAAAAGGTAAAGTAACTGATTACGAAATTAAACTCGTGACAAATGACGGAATAGTCAGGGACGCTTCTGTAAGTGCTCATTTAAGATATGATGAAAATAATAACATTGCGGGTATTGAGGGCTCACTCAGGGATATCACAGAGCGTAAGAGAATACAGGAAGCCTTAATGGAAAGTGAAGAGCAATATCGTAAACTGTATGAATTATCTCCTGAAACAATCTATGTTCAGAGTGAAGGAAATATTGTGTTTATAAATCCCGCAGGTCTGAAACTTTTAAAAGCAAAAGACGAAAATGAAATTATCGGAAGAAAGGTTCTGGACTTTATCCACCCTGAATTCAGGGAAATTGTTTCAAATAGAATGGCAGATATCAGGAATAATTCGGCTAATGCTCCCTTGAAGGAAGAGAAATATATTTGTCTGGATGGAAGTATAGTTGATGTGGAAGTAATTGGAACAGCATTTACATTCAAAGGTAAAGGTGCGGCATTAGTTGTTTTAAGGGATATTACTGAAAGAAAAAAATACGAAGTAGCATTGAAAGAAAGTGAAGAGCGATACCGTATCCTTATTGAAACTATGCACGATGGCGTCATGCAGGTAGATAACGATGACAAAATTCAGTTTGTAAATAACAGCATGTGTGATATCCTCGGCTATACATATCATGAACTGATAGGTAAAGTCGGGACTGAAACTATTATTTTTAAAGATGACTGGGATATTGTCCGTGAAAAAAACAGGACAAGATTAAAGGGAATTTCCGATATATATGAAGTAAGAGGAATTAAAAAAACAGGAGAAATTATCTGGTTAAATGTCAGCGGTACACCAATCGGAGATAAATCCGGGAAAGTAATAGGTTCTGTCGGATTTTTAAGTGATATAACGGAGCGCAAAAGGGCGGAAGAGGAAGTAATAAAAATTTCCCAGGCAATCAAACAGAGTCCCGTCACAGTCGTAATTACCGATATAAAAGGAGATATAGAATATGTAAATCCGAAATTTGTGGAAGTTACCGGATACCGTCCTGAAGAGGTAATTGGAAGTAATCCAAGAGTTTTAAAATCAGGTGAAAAAACTTCAGAAGAATATAAAGATCTATGGGACACGATATTAAAGGGTAATGACTGGATAGGGGAATTTCATAATAAAAAGAAAAACGGCGAATTATACTGGGAAAAAGCATCAATTTCACCTGTTAAAAATTCCGAAGGAAAAATCACGCATTTTCTTGCAGTAAAAGAAGATGTGACGGAAAAAAAACTAAAAGAAGAAGAATTAATTAAAGCAAAAGAAAAAGCAGAAGAATCCGAACGATTAAAATCGAGTTTCCTTGCAAATATGAGTCACGAACTTCGCACTCCAATGGTCGGAATACTTGGATTTGCAGAGCTTTTAAGAGATATGACAGACAATCCGGAACTAAAAGATTTTTCAGATAATATATTAAGAAGCGGGAAAAGACTTCTCGAAACACTTAACCTGATTCTTGACCTTTCCAGAATTGAAGCCGGAAAACTGGAAATGAAATCAAGTGAAGTTGATATAGTTCAGCTTACAAATGAAGTATATCAGAGTTATACGGCGGAAGCGGCAAAGAAAAAAATTAAATTTACGATAGAGTCTTCGGCTGAACAGATTTTATCCAAAGTTGATGAAAGAATGCTGTGGGAAGCTATTAATAATTTAATTAATAATGCAATTAAATATACTAAGTCAGGTGAAGTAAAAATTGAATTGAGTATAAATGAAAATAAAAAAGCAGTTATGAAAATATCGGATACGGGTATAGGAATTCCTAAAGAATCGATTGGTGTTATTTTTGAAGAATTCCGCCAGGTAAGTGAAGGATACAGCAGGGGATTTGAAGGTACGGGATTAGGTTTGACTATTACAAAGAATTTTATTGAAAAAATCGGGGGAAGCATTACCGTTGAAAGTGAAATGGGTGTAGGCTCGGTATTTAAAATAGAACTGCCATTACTGGAATCAGAAATAGTCAAACAACCTGTAAAAGAAATTGAAGATGAAAAAGAATTGTTGCCACAGAATAAAGAAGTGCATGTATTATGCGTTGACGACGATTCATTTACTAGAGAATATCTTGATTATGTATTAAAAGATGTTTATAAACTTTCATTTGCAGAAAACGGAATCGCCGCAATTGAGATGGCGAAGTCACAAAAGTTCAATCTTATTCTTATGGATATAAATCTCGGCAAGGGCATGGACGGAATTGAAGCTACAAGAAAAGTTCATAAATTGCCGGGGTATTCAGTCGTCCCTGTTATTGCAATGACAGCATTTGCAATGAAAGGCGACAGGGAAGAATTTATAAATGCAGGATTGACTGACTATATCTCAAAACCGTTTAAATCAAATGAATTGATAAAACTTGTAAACAGCGTATTATTAAAAAATACTTAATAAATTTTAAATTATTACCTTGAAAAATATTTACATCTTTACTAAAATAATTTATTAAGTATAGAATTAATCACAGCAAGTATTTGATAATTCAATTTGTCGTTTATTTTATTATAAGAAATTCCTTTTTCTTTTTTTTCTGATATTTCTCAAAATTTAATCACATTTTTCCTTTCCTAAAACCTAATTAAATTATTGATAATTTAATAAATACCCAAACTTTCTCATATTAAGACCGCCCTTAAAGAGAAGGAAATAATAGGAGAGAATACCCTCTCGCGGTAGTCTCAAAATGAGAACTTTAATGATTTTTATTAGTATTATGAGATTATTATTTATAAATATATTATTTTCTCCCAATTTATGAATCAGAAAACGCCTTTTCCAATTGGCATGGTAGTTGAAAGATATAATACAAAATAAATAAATTAAAGGGGAAATAAATGAAAAAACTAACATTATTTATCACAACGTTCTTATTTTGTGGTAGCTTATTTGCTCAAAACATAACGAATACTCTGCCTTCGGCAGGAAAGTTTTTAGTAAAAGATGCAACAAATACTTTTTTTACAATTCAGCAAACAGGCGGATATATTGGTATCGGTTCAAATACGTTTGATGCAACAAATCCTGAAAAATTACTGATTGACTGCGGAACAACAACATCTGTAAATGCTATTTATGCAAAGGGAACTGTTAATAATTATTTTCAATTAAATATCAGAAATCTTTCTTCCAGTTCACAGGCTTCTTCAGATATTGTTACCACTGCTGATAATGGTACAGAAACTACCAATTTTATGGATATGGGAATAAACGGTTCGGGATACGTTTATCAATCAGGTAACCCGATTGAAACAGGTTCGGCAAATGACTGCTATATTCTTTCATCAGGAAGCAATTTTTATATTGTAAATAATAATGCAAGTAAAGATATATTATTCCTTACCGGAGGTACCGCATCAACAAACGAAAGGATGAGAATTAAAAATAACGGATACGTCGGCATAGGAACTTCAACTCCCGGATATGTATTTCAGGTAAAAATATCGGGTAGTTACGAAGGACACGTTACAAGCACAGGAACCTGGGCAAGTTCATCCGACGTTCGATTTAAAAAGAATATTACTCCAATAGCGAATTCTTTGGAATATATTAAGAACCTTAATCCGGTTCGTTTTGATATGAAAAATGAAGAAGATTCCAAAACAGGAAACCATTTCGGTTTCATTGCACAGGAAATGGAAAAAGTTCTTCCTGAACTTGTAGGTACAGATAATGAAGGAATGAAATCTATCGAATATGCGACTCTGACAAGTATATTAGCCGGAGCAGTAAAAGAGCAGCAGGTAACTATAGAATCACAAAAGAAAGATATTGGACAGTTAAAAGTAGACTTGCTGGAATTAAAAGGTTTGAAAACTGTCCAGTCTGCAGGAATGAATTCCAATGGTCTGAACCTAAGTATATGGATATTACTTTCCTTTATAGCCGGTTCTTTTGCTGTAGTAATAGTAAAAAAAGTAAAAATATAAAAAATTAAATATAAATTTAACCGTAATATATATATGAAAAAACTAACACTAAGTATTGCAATTTTTATTTTCTGCGGAAACGTATTTGCTCAAAACATTACAAACACTCTTCCAACGAATGGAAACTATCTTATTAAAGATGCAACAAATACATTCTTCATACTTCAGCAAAGCTGTGGAAATGTAGGCATAGGGACATCTTCATTTGACGCTACAAATCCGGAAAAATTTAAAGTTGATGCAGGAAATACATCTTCTAAAAATGTAATAAGTGCTTATGGAACCATAAACAGTTATTTGCAGCTTAACATTCAAAATTTTTCAAACGGTTCGAGCGCATCATCTGATTTAGTTGCTACAAATGATGCCGGAAATGACAGCAAGGGTTATCTTGATATGGGAATAAATTCATCAACTTATAATGACCCGGCATATAATATTGGAGGTAAAAGTGATGCTTACATATACTGTGTAGGAAATACCGGAAGTTCTACTGTCGGAGGAAATCTTT
>Ga0182021_10004961_pt1 | contig 15708 bp, 11 predicted proteins | sample 612E3MmetaG_FD_120493 | JGI IMG/M metagenome (GOLD analysis project Ga0182021, IMG submission 120493) | Permafrost microbial communities from Stordalen Mire, Sweden - 612E3M metaG (Illumina Assembly) | ecosystem: Environmental > Terrestrial > Soil > Wetlands > Permafrost | place: Sweden... | reverse complement strand
CTGGCGATGGGAATCGAACCCGCAACCTGCTGATTACAAATCAGCTGCTCTGCCATTGAGCTACGCCAGCGCCGGGTTTTCATCGGATATCCTGCGATTTCGCCTAGTTAAGTGGTCTCGGTCGCGGGGTACAACTATCTCCCCCGCAGTCAGAGGCGCGAACGTATATTTCGGGATCGCAGGCGTGTCAAGCAGAATCCGGGCCGTTCTCAAGAGCACTGCGTTGTAAGAGAGGCCGTGGCCGTATGGCCGGGGGCCGGTGGCCGGTGCCGGCCACGGATCCGGTCCCGGCGCCGTCAGCCCGAATCGGTCCCGGCCCTACAGCACCTGTCGCCCCGCCACGTCGGAATCCACGGGTCGAGTGGCATCCGGCACATCTCCACGATGCGGAGGTGCCGGTGGCGTGGGCGGAGGAACTGCCGCCGGTGGCGCTTCGGGCGCCGCAGGATCCGCAGGAACACCTGGAATCTTCGGCTCCAGCAGCTTGAGCAGCTTGGCGTAGGCCAGCTTGCTCTTCTCGGCCCAGTCCGTGTTGACTCCCAGACGTTCGATCATGAGCAGGTTCTCACGCTGCCAGCGCACGGACTTCTCGATCAGCACGCGGATCTTCTTGTGCAACTCCTCTTGGTATACCTCCCGTGCTTCTCCCCGAAGCTCCGCCGGCACTGGGGCGCGCATGAAGGCATCGTAGAGTTCTTCGTAGAGCGAGCCGACCTGGAAGCCAGCCGCGGATGCCCAGGCCGGGTTGCCGTACTTGATGGTTTCAATGTACGCACGCTGAGCCTGCAGGAGCAGGCTGGCCTTCTGGTCGAGATCCTTGTCCATCTGGGCCTCAGGCAGACGCAACTCAACCGCCTGAAAACGCCGATGCGAGATCTGCGCGAGATGGTACTGCGAGAACGCCAGGTAGAAATCCGTGGCCAGGCGCTCCTCATTCTCGATCTTCTGGCGATAGGATAGGACGGCGCGGAAGGTCTTCTCGGCTGTGTCGAGGTCTCCCAGGTTGAACTGTGCGAAACCCCGCCGCCCAAGAGCCTCGATGCGATCGTCGGCTGATAGATCTGAGCGATCCAGAATGCGTGCGAACACCTCGGCCGATGCAGGCCAGTTCGCCTGTTCGGCGTAACACGCACCCAATTGAAAGGATGCGTCCTTGGCATCGGGGTGGCTCGGGTACTTGTCAATGAGGCCCTTGAAGGCGTCGATGGCCTCTGCCCAGTTCTTGCTGCCGATCTGGGCCAGACCCAGGTTGTACAACGACGGCCGTGCGTAGGCTGAATCTGGAAAACCCTTGAGCAACTTGGCGTAGAGTTTAGCCGCGGCATCGAATCGCTGGTCGGACAGCGCCACCCCAGCCCGCTCGAAGAGATCAGGCGCGTCGTACGCCTCGATCTGCGTTCCCGCAGGCCCGTGGGTGGCGTCGATTCGGATGGGGTCCATGTCGTACTTGACCACGGGACCCGATTCGACACCGGCCGGAGGATGAGCGCCAGATGTCGCGCAAGCGCCCAGGCTTGCCGCAAGAATGGCTGCGCAGCCGAGATTCCCAAGGAGACACGAAAGCGTTGAAGGGTTCATGACTTTCCTGCCTGATCGACAACTCATCCCTCGCCGCGGTTCCCACTACCCGTCGATAGGCATAATAATAGCCTCCGCAAGCCAGCCATGCAGCCACGCTCGCTCATCTCCGCCCAAGACATTGCCGCCCGCGTGGCGGTCCTGGGTCGCGAAATCGCCGCCCGTCTTCCGGACGGTGCCCTGACCGTGGTCGGCGTCCTGCGCGGTGCGTTCGTGTTCATGGCGGACCTTGTACGAGCCATCCCGCGAGATGTCCGTTGTGACTTTCTGGGCGTGCGCAGCTATGGCGCTGCCACCGAGACGTCGGGCGTCGTCCAGATCACCAGCGATCTGAGCCTGCCCGTGGCTGGCCAGCACGTCCTTCTGGTGGAAGACATCGTGGACACGGGACTCACCTTGCGCTACCTGCTCGACCTCCTGCAGGCGCAGGGGCCCGCCAGCCTTCACGTCTGCACGCTACTCAGCAAGCCGTCCCGGCGTCGAGTCGAGGTACCGCTCGACTTCGTGGGCTTCGAAATTCCCGATCGCTTCGTAGTGGGCTACGGGCTGGACGTGGACCAGAAGTACCGCAGCTTGCCCTATGTCGCGGTGGTCGACGAGTAGCGGACAATCGACGAGGGCTTCCGTCTCTTCTACTTTTTCTCGTTCATCAGGGCTTCGAGCTGCTTCTGCAGCCGATGACAGCGCTGCAGGATCTCCAGGTACTGGGTCTGGAAGATCTTGACATGGCGCCGCTCGCGCACCTTCCTCTGCAAGGCATCGCGCACCTCGGAAAGCTGAGCCACCAGATCGGACGCGCTCTTGAAACGCGGGATCAAGGTGTGCAGCCGACTCTGTTCGACCATCTTGACCTCGCCTTCCCTCCCTCCGGTGGCAGGGACGACCAGCATGGCGACCAAATTGGGCACGCTGGCTTTGATGGTCTTGACCACCATGCTTCCCGTGAGATCGGGTAGCGACTCCTTGGCCACCACAACTTGCGGAGGAATCTGGGTCGCAATATCGAGCGCCTCGCCCCCGCTCTGCGCATGCTGCACCCGCCAGCCCTTGTCCGCGGGCAAGGCCTTCTCCAGCTCTGTGACCAAGTCGGGTTGGTCATCAACCACCAAGAGTTGAAGCACGCCCAGCAGGTTGGCCGACGACGACGATTCTCGGTCGCTGGCCAGCAGCTTGTCCTCCAGCTCTGTGGCCCGCCCCGATAGCTCCATCAGCTTGCGTACCAGCTCGTCGTTGACATCGGCGAATTCAGATAGGAGATGATCGCGCCCCAGCGCCGTCTGAACGTCACGCGCGGCCCGCACCACCCGGTCGCGCAGAGAGAGAACGGAATCGCGGTTCTCCGGCATCACATCTGCGGCCCCCGCACGAAACGCCGGGGCCACCACGTCGAAACTGGTCCGCCGGGTCATGGCGATGACTGCGGTCAAGGGTGACTTGTCGCGGACAAACCGTATGAAACTGATGGCCCCGTCGAGCGAAGGCGTGTCGAGATCGCAAAGCACGACGGAGAAGAAGCGGTTGACGACTTGGTCGTAGGCGCGCTCGGTTGAGGTCAGAGCTGTAACCGTGAGGCCAGCCTCAAGCAACAACACGCTCTCCACGGCTCTCAGCACGTTGAGCTCGGCGTCGAGAACGAGTACCTCCTGTGCCGAGGATGTCTTGGCCTCCTGAACAGTCACCCCTATGACCCTAGGTTAGACCCGGGCAAAGGTCAAAAACTGGCATCACAGCGCGAAAATGGGGACCCCGTGGTACTCTGGGGTCGCGGCCGAGGGCCGTTTCTCTCCGTCCCGTCACACGTTGATCGATCGGCAACAACAATGGTGAGCGTACTCGACAGGGTGCTACAGGCGGCCCGGCAACTGGGCGCCTCGGATGTCCATTTGAAGGTGGGTTTGCCGCCGATTTTTCGTGTCAAGGGTGACCTGCGCACGGTAGCCAACGTGCCGCCTCTGACCAAGGAAGCGCTGGAGGAATTTGGGCAGACTATGATGAACGCCAGGCAAAGGGACATCTTCGAGAAGAACTGGGATGTCGACCTCGCCTATGCCACTGCCGACGGCTTCCGCTACCGGGTCAACATTCTGCAGCAGCGGGGATTCATGGGTGTCGTAATGCGCCTTATCCCGCCCAATGTGCCGCCCTTCGAGCGTCTGAATCTGCCGCACAAGGTGCTGGAACTGGCCGATGAGGAACGCGGCCTCATCCTGGTGACGGGAATTACCGGTTCGGGAAAGTCCACCACACTGGCGGCGATGGTCGACTACATCAACGCCAGCCGAGCGGTTCACATCGTGACCATCGAAGATCCCATCGAGTACGCATTCAAGGACCGGCGCAGTGTCATCAACCAGCGCGAAGTGGGCTTCGACACCACGTCGTTTGCCCGCGCCCTGCGCGCGTCGTTGCGCCAAGACCCTGACGTCATCCTGGTGGGTGAAATGCGTGATCTGGAAACCACCGAGATCGCGCTGACCGCCGCCGAGACCGGGCACCTGGTGCTCTCGACTCTACACACCGTCGACGCCGTCGAGACCATCAACCGCATCGTGTCCATCTATCCGCCTCATCAGCAGGCGCAGGCCCGTCTGCAGCTTTGCTCGGTGATCAAAGGCGTGGTTTCACAGCGGCTGGTCACCCGGGCTGACGGCATGGGTATGGTGCCGGCCGTGGAGATTCTCATCAGCACGGCCCGTGTGCGCGAGCTCATCGCCGATGTGAATCGCACACGCGAGATCCACGAGGCCATCGCCACGGGCCGCGACCCCTACGGCATGATCAGCTTCGACCAATCGCTGACTGAACTGGTCAAGAACCGCTTCGTGACCTACGAAGACGCCGTCGCCGCGTCGACCAACCCCGATGACTTCGCGCTTTTCTTCCGCGGGGTCAGCAAGGGCGGCCAGGTGGGACAGGACTTCAACGCGATGACGAACCAGCCCGATACCGGCGGGGGCACGGTGGCGCCCGGGCAGTACAACGCGGATCGGTTCAACAAGGAATAGCCAGCCCCATCCCGGGGTGCTGCGACCTTTGGTGCTAACCGCGATTCTCTCGGAACTTGACGGCCAACGGTGCGATCCGGAGTCTCACCACAGAGGGCACAGAGGCCACAGAGGCCGGAAAGAGAGGGTTTCGGATCCGCTCCGAACCCTTCTTTCCTTCCGATCTGTCTCTGTGATCTCTGTGTACTCTGTGGTGAAATCCGGAGAAGACCTGCGGGAAACTGCAGTCAGCACCTACGGGTGCTGCGACGCCTTCGGCCAAGCGATGTCGACGGTCCACGGACGCTGAACAGCGACGTGGAGACTTTCGCTACGGGCTGCTAGTCTCCCCGCCCGATGGCAGCCTGGATCTCGCAAAAAGTCCGCCGCAAGTTTCTCGACACTTTCGTGGCCCACGGCCATGAAGAAGTGTCGAGTTCATCCCTGGTGCCGGCCAACGACCCGACGCTGCTTTTTGCCAACGCCGGGATGAACCAGTTCAAGGACATCTTCACCGGCAAGACGCAGCGGGCGCGCTCGCGCGCCTGCAGCTCGCAGAAATGCGTTCGCGCCGGAGGCAAGCACAACGACCTGGAAAACGTCGGCCGCACCGCCCGACACCACACCTTCTTCGAGATGCTGGGCAACTTCTCTTTCGGCGACTACTTCAAAGCCGATGCCATCAGGTTCGCCTATGAGCTTCTCGTCACCGACTACGCCATCGACCCCAAGCGTCTGGTGTACACCGTCCATCACAGCGACGACGAAGCGCGCCTCCTGTGGAAGAAGGTGGCCGGCGTGGGCGACGATCGGGTGGTAGGCCTGGGTGACAAGGACAACTTCTGGGCCATGGGCGAGGTCGGTCCCTGCGGCCCGTGCAGTGAAATCCACTACCATCAGGGCGACGACGTCCCCTGCCCCGAAGTGGTGGCCGGCCGCGCCTGCCTAGGGCCCGCCTGCGACTGCGACCGCTGGATCGAGATCTGGAACCTGGTCTTCATGCAGTTCGAGCAACTGCCCGATCGCACACGACGGCCGCTGCCCAAGCCTTCCGTCGACACGGGCATGGGTCTGGAGCGTCTGTGCGCGGTGCTAGGCGGCTTCCGATCCAACTACGAGACGGATTTGCTTCGGCCCCTGATTGCCGAAGTCGAGAGGCTGACGGGAAAGACCTTCGCGCCGTTGGACTACACCACCGGCTCGGTTGCGGTTTCCATGCGCGCCATCGCGGACCACGCGCGCGCGGCCGCGTTCCTGATCGCCGACGGCGTGTTCCCAGAAAAGACCGGTCGCGAATACGTTCTGCGTCGGATCATGAGGCGCGCCATCTACCACAGTTGGTTGCTGGGCCTGCGCAGCGGCAGCCAATTCCCCAGGCTGGCGTGCATGGTGGTCGACATGATGGGCGACGTGTACCCCGAGTTGCGCGATCGCCGCAGCGTCATCGAGGCCATCACGCGCGAGGAAGAAAACGGCTTCCGCGACGTGCTGACCCGAGGCATGCGCATGCTCGACGACGAGATGGCCAAACGTGCGGACCGCGTGATCCCCGGCGCGGTAGCGTTTCGGCTGTACGACACCTATGGCTTTCCTTTCGATTTGACCCGCGTAATCGCCGGGAGCAATCGCTTCACCGTCGACGAAGCCGGATTTGAGGCCAGCATGGACGAACAACGCCGCCGCGCCGAGTTCGTGGGCTCGGGCGAGCTGGCGGTGGAGGGCGTGTTCCAGAGCATCCTCGATAGGGTCGGCCCAACCAAGTTTCTCGGCTACGACGAGATGACCGCGAAGAGTGCAATCGTGGCCATCGTGGCCGATGGCAAAGAAGTCCCCGGCGTCGAGGCTCCGTGCCAGGGTCCGGTGGCTGTAATCTGCCGCGAAACCCCTTTCTATGGGGAGCAGGGCGGTCAGGTCGGCGACACGGGGACCGCGACGGGACCCCAGGGCGCGCTCAAGCTGATCGACAGCAAGCGGCCACTCTCGTCTCTCGCCGTTCACTTGTGCGAGATCGAGAATGGGCGCATCCAGGTGGGCGACGTCCTGGAGCTGGCCGTGGACGTCGAGCGCCGTAATGCCATCCGGCGCAACCACTCGGCCACCCATCTCTTGCACTGGGCCCTGCGCACGGTGCTGGGCGAGCACGTGGCGCAGAAAGGCTCGCTGGTGGCGCCGGATCGCCTGCGCTTCGATTTCTCTCACCTGGCGCCACTTTCGCCCGAGGAAAAACAGGAGGTCGAGGACTTGGCAAACGCCCGCGTGCTACGCAATTTGCCGGTCACCACCGATGTGCTGCCCATCGCCCAGGCCAAGCAAGCCGGGGCCATCGCGTTCTTCGGCGAGAAGTACGGCGACACGGTTCGGGTCATGACCATGGGCGAATCCAAGGAATTCTGTGGCGGCACCCATGTGCACCGGACAGGCGACATTGGCCTCATCAAGATCGTGGAGGAGAGCGGCGTGGCCCAAGGCGTGCGACGCCTGGAAGCGGTGACCGGCCTCGGTGCGCTGGCGCTGGTACGGCGCATGGAGAACGAGCTCGGCGAGGCTGCCGCCATCCTGCGCGCCGGTCCCTTTGAGGTCGCGGCGCGCCTGGGGAAAATGCAGACTGAGCTGCGCGAACGCGACAAGGATATCGGCAAGCTCAAGGCGCAGATTGCCTCGGGCGGCTCGCGCGATCCCCTGGCCAACCGGCAGCAGGTGGGCAAGTACGGACTGCTGGTACACGACGTGGGCGTGGGCGATCCGAAAATCCTGCGCGAGACCGCGGACAAGCTGAAGCCGCACATGGATCCCGGCGTGCTGGTGCTAGTGGGCGCGGTCGAAGGCAAGATTGCGATGGTGTGCGCGGTCACGCCGGGCGCGCAGGACAAGCTGAACGCTGGGAAAGTCGTGAGCTTGCTCTTGCAGGACCTGGGCGGCAAGGGCGGCGGCCGGCCAGACATGGCACAAGGCGGGGCGGCCCTGCCCGCAAACGCAACCTTGAGCGACCTGGTGCAACGCTGGACCGAGAAGCTGCGGACTCTCATCGAATCGTGAGAACGCGGTCGGCGCTCGACCATGATGGATCCGGCGATCAAGGACGCACTCAAGGCCGTGGTCGAGGCCTTGCGCCAACCCATGCCCGATCCGGCCAGCCTGCCCGACTTCGGCTTCGACCCTGGTTTTCTCGAACGCACGGCCCCTGCCCTCGATTTCCTTTGGTCGCGCTACTTCCGCGTGCACCTGCGCGGTCTGGAAAACGTGCCTGCCAGCGGGGCAGCGCTTCTGGTTGCCAACCACTCGGGCGGCCTGCCCTACGATGGGGCCATGCTCATCCACGCGTGCCACTCGCTGCATCCGGCGCACAGACCCCTGCGGCCGCTGGTCGCGACCTTCGCTGTTCGATCGCCGTGGATGCGGCCGGTGGTGGCGCGCATCGGGGGCGTACGCGCGTCGATGCGTAACGCTCTCGACCTTTGCCAACGCGGTCACCTATTAGGCGTCTTCCCCGAGGGCCTGCGCGGCGTGGGCAAGCCGTACCGAGAGCGCTACCGCTTGACCAACTTCGGGCGCGGCGGCTTCGTTCGGCTGGCGCGCACGGCCAACGTTCCAATCATCCCGGTGGCCATCGTGGGCGCCGAAGAGACCCATCCCGTAGTGGCCAAGATGACTCGGCTGGCTAAGCCCTTCGGGCTACCCTATATTCCGATCACGCCCACTTTTCCCCTTCTCGGACCACTCGGCTTGTTGCCGGTCCCAGCTAAATGGAGCATCCAAATTGGAGAAGCGATATCGCCCATGTCGCAGCCCGACCGCGACACGCTCGAAGTTGCAGAACAGGTGCGCAGCGTTGTCGACCGCATGATCGCGAACTTGCTGCTCGAGCGGCGGTCAGTTCTTTTTGGCTGAATGCCCTTGTCCCTGACCCCTTCCACATGTGGTCGGAAGCGCGAGACCACACCTGGTGGCCTCCAGCCCCGCACCCCTTGAAGGAAATCTGGAAATCGCCGAAGGTTAGAGATACGCTGGTGTGGGATTTTTAGCGTGGCTTCGCTTGCATCATCACCTCTGATTGCTGTCGGTCAGACGATCGGCAACTACACGATCACAGCCAAGCTCGGCGAGGGCGGGATGGGTGTCGTCTACCTGGCGGAGCACCCGGTCATCGGACGCAAGGTCGCCATGAAGGCGATCCACCCTGAATTGTCGCGCAATCCGGAGGTGGTGTCTCGCTTCGTGACCGAGGCGAAGGCGGTCAACCAGATCGGCAACGAGCATATCGTCGACATCCACGATTTTGGAACCACCGCTGACGGCGACTTCTACTTCATCATGGAGTTCCTGCAGGGCGAGGCCCTGGCGGACCGCATGAGGCGCGAGGCGCCCATGGATCCCGACCGCGCGCTCGACATCGCTGCTCAGGTCGCGGACGCTTTGGCTGCCTCACATGCGCACGGCATTATCCACCGCGACCTCAAGCCCGAGAACATCTTTCTCATCCACAAGGGCGGCACAAGCGACTTCGTGAAGGTGCTCGACTTCGGGCTTGCCAAGCTGACCTTGGGTGCCGACAAGGTTTCGCACAAGACGCGTACTGGCTCGGTGATGGGCACTCCCTACTACATGTCGCCCGAGCAGTGCGAAGGCCGGCCCAACATCGACCAGCGAGCTGACGTCTATTCTTTGGGCGTCATCCTGTTCGAGATGATGACGGGCAAGGTGCCTTTCGGTGGCGAAGGCTATGGCGAGATCATCGTCAAGCACATTACCGCGTCGGTGCCTTCTCCGCGCGCCATCAATCCCCGCCTCTCCGCTGCCCACGAAGCGATCCTTCTCCGCGCCTTGGCCAAGAACCGCGATGAGCGATTTCACGGCATGGAGGACTTTCGTGTCGCGATGATGAATCCAGAGCGCTACGCGGCGTCGCCCTCAATCGTGCCCACGCCCGGTCCCTTGGCCGGGTACGGCGCGGAGCCCTCGCGACTGAGTGACGGCCAGGCCAGCAGCGGGGTCGTGATCGGTGACTTGGGCGCTAGCGCGACGGCGGTGCCGTCGACCTTCCGCGAATCGGCGGGCGCGGTCGAAGGCGAAGACGCAATTCCCCAGTCCCACGGGGCACTGCTGGTGGGCATCCTGGCAGCCGCGCTGGTGGCTGGCGGCGTGGCGGCGTTCCTGGTAATGCGCTCGGGATCGAGCAGCCAGCCCGCAACTGTGCAGCAAGCTGTGAGCAAACCAACGCCAGCGCCGACGCCTCCTCCCCCGCCTCAAGCCGCCCCGGCGCCGTCAGCCAAAGTATCCATCAAGTTCCGCTCTGAACCACTCGGCGCCGCGGTCGCCCGCCAGGACACGGGAGAGCAACTGGGAGTGACGCCCTTTGAGATCGAAGTCCCTCGGGGCCAGTCTCCCTTGGCAGTCGTTTTCAAGAAGGCGAATTTCAAGGACGCGTCGCGTTCCATCGTTCCACAAGAGTCAGGTTCGCTGGATGCGACGCTGGAAGCTGCGCCATCCCCTGCCCCAATGCCTCCCAAGGCTGGCGCGAAGGTGTCAAAGGGCAAGTCCAGCGGAGCGCGCCACGGCAAGAGCGGCAGAGCTATGGACGAGGACGGGGTGCTGGCGCCGTCTTTTTAGTGATGGATTGAAAGCAGGGCATCACTTTCGCGCCGTGCGTTGTCGATCGAGCGCAACTCCGGTAATGCCAACCAGATTACGATCGAGTACAGTTTAGTCCGTGCTCGATTCAACCTGGTCAGCGCACGGACACGGCCACAACCGCCGTCTCCCTACCTGTCCTGATGCGACTCGCGTATGTCGCGAGAGACGTACCCCATGGTCAAAAAATTGGGATGGCCATGCGAATCCTTGAGCCGATGCTTGTGGCCCAGGCCACTGCCTAAGAAACTGTTAGCCTAGCAACCAGACCGACTTGGCCAATCTGGCATCCCGCATCGCCACCCACTGACGTTCAAAGGAGATTTGTATGGAAATCCGAGTCGCGCGTGCCTGTTTCGCCGTCACATCCTTCTTCTTGATCCTGGGCGGCGCAGGGTGTGGAAGCAGTAACTCAAATGCCGCTCCTCCCACCGCGGCGGAACTTGGCGCGCAATATAAGTTCGACCCCAACGACGTGCCCGGGTGGCAACTCGACCCGAACGATTCGATGGCCTTTCAGATTCTTGAGGAAGGCACTCCGGCTGACCTGTTCAGCTTCATGGACGGCGGCTCTGACCTCTACACCAACGCAGGGTGCACCGTCACCTTGTACGAGAGCCTACGGAGCACCAATCAGGAACTCGACGTGATCTGGGCCATGTATTTCGGTACGGCCGCAAAGGCCGCTGCGATGTTTGCGACGAACAGTGCCGGCGCTTCCCTGCCCATCCCGAACTACAATGCTTCTGACGCCATTGGGAAATCCGCACTGACTGTCCACACCGTCTATGCTCACATAGGCGCGATGTACTACGAGATGCAGGCGAGCGGGTTCAACGACGCAACATCGGCATTCCAAGCGGTGGGGCAAATTCTAGACGTGTTTAAGAAGAAAACCCACTAGGAGAGGAACACGACAATGGCCACAAATCCACACCCTCAGCGCCGCGATTTTCTCAAGACAGCCGCGGTTGGCGCGGCCGGAGCGATGGGCCTCGGTGCTCTGAAATTCGACCGGGCTGCGGCCCAAGCCACGACTGGGTCGGTGTGGGTCAACGGCATGCAGATCAATCCGGCCATCGACAACAAACGTGTCGTTTGCTGCAACGATCCCAAGATGCTCACAGTTACGCCCAAGGACACCAGCTTCACGACCACCAACGCCGCGGTCGATGCAGCTGTGGTCGCCGCCAACCTCGACCAAATGGCCATGCAGCTGGCAAGGAAGACCACCGCCACTGAAGCCTGGAGCACGATTTTCCGATCGGGCAAACCCTGGGCAAGCACGCGCGTGGCCATGAAGACCAACGGCATTGGTGGCACCACCACCAACCGTCCCAAGTGGGCGATCTACAAGAAGCTGTGCGACGTACTGATCAACCTCGGGGTTCAGCCGGCAAACATCATCCTTTACGACGCTTGCGACAACGCGGCGACCTACTACGACACCCATATCAGTCTCACTGATACGACGATGATTCGCGCAGCAAAGACCAGCGTCCGAGCGGCAGGCATGGGCGGGTTCGCCGCGGCCAACCTGACCAATGCCACGGGCATCTCGGTCGCCGCCGACCTTCTCAGCGGTGCCATCGACATCCTGGTGAATGTCGCCGCGTGCAAGTCGCACAATGGCACCGGGGGGCATTTCAACTACGGCAGTTGCACCCTGTGCATGAAGAACCATTTCGGGACCTTCACCGACGGAACGAAGGCACAACATTCTGACAATCTGCACGTCGGAAACAGCGCTACCGTACCGCCGCCAGCTCCCCTGGCACTCTTTGAAATCAACAAGCATACCGCCGTGCTCGGCGGCAATCCTGTCCGTCAACAGCTTTGCATCGTGGATGCTCTGCTCTCCAACGGCGCGAGTGGTCCTGGTGGGGCCTGGGACAACCAGACTAACCGTCTCGTCATGGGCACCTTTGCCCCCATCGTGGACTACTGTGCGACCAAGAACATCCTTCTCAACGCGACCCTCATGTCCGTCTCTCCCATTCTAGCGCTGGGACAGACCAACGCGGCCACCGTCCTTCCCATGTTCCTCACGAACTTCGGCTATACCACCACGGACCCGGACTGGCTTGAATACGAAGCTGCCAGTCCGCCCGCCATCACACCTGGAACGGGCGGCTCGGGCGGCTCGACTGGCGCGGGTGGCTCGACCGGCTCCAGTGGAGCGGGCGGCACCACCAGCAGCAAGGGCGGCTCCACCAGCGCCGGTGGCACGAAGGCAAGCGGCGGCTCGACGGCCAGCAACGGCGGCTCGACGGTCAGCAACGGCGGCTCCACGGCCAGCAACGGCGGCTCGACGGCCAGCAATGGCGGCTCGACGGCCAGCAACGGCGGCTCGACGGCCAGCAACGGCGGTAGCAGCGCCGCCACGACCGCTGCGGGCGGAACGCCTGACAACGGTGGCACCACGTCAAACGGCGGTAACACCGGGGCAGCCGGCGGAATGGCTACCAGCGCGCCGTCGGACACTGGGGGCTCGCCTGGAGCAGGCGGAACCAGCGCTCAGGCTGGCACCAGCGCAAGCCCCACGGGCGGCAGCACCGGAACCCCCGCAACCTCGGGTGAGGCGAACAAGTCAGGGAGCGGCGGGTGCGATGTCGCCGGGAGCGGCAGGGCCACCCGCTGGGGTGCAATGGCGGCGCTAGGCGCCGTGGTGGCCGCAAAGCTTCGCCGACTTGTCAGCGACGACGACAAGTCGTCCTAGTCCTAGAATCGTCGGGGAGCTCGATCACCGAGCGACAGGTCGACTGTTCTGCGCGGCCGGTACAGCCTCGTCAGCAGCCAGAAACGGCCGCAAGAGCTGCCGCGCCGGGCGGATCTGTCCTAGACTGGACAGATCCGCGTCGGGATGGCTTGCTCGCGGCCCCCAAGAAAGAAAGTGAGCCATCTTCCTGCGCGCGAAGCACTTGGCTAGTATCTCCCCACCCGCGTTCACGGGAACTTCTTGTGGAGATCAAAATGATGAAGACCTTCTTGCCTGTCGTGTGCCTGTTTCTGCTGTCAATCGCCCCAGGGTGCGGTAGCAGTCCATCGAGCAGCCCCCGCCCCCTCGACCCGACGGCATTTGGTCAGGACTACAAGTTCGCCGACAATGAGATCAGCGGGTGGATCCAGGATCCGGCTTCGGATGGCTTCTGGGCGGGCACGGACTTGATCGCAGGGACGAGCATCGACGGCGAAGCCCAGGCCTATACCGACCAAGGCTTCGTGCAGGGCATGTTCCAGAATCTGGATGGTCCCAATTCGCAATTCTGCACGCTTCGGGCCATGGACTTTGGCACGGCCGACAAGGCCAGTGCGATGTACGCGTCTACGCAGTCAAATTCCATAAGTCAGTCGACCGCGATTCCCCCCTATGCTTCGTCGATCGCGATTGGGAATGCGGCGGCATCCGGCCTCAGCGTCTATGCCCATTTCGGAGCCTCCTATTTCGAAGTGTTTCTAAGCGGCCTTGGCGACCAGAGGTCGACCTGCACGGAATGTCCGGTGGCACAGCAGTTCCTTGCCGAACTCAAGAAGAAGACCAACTAGAAATGGGGAGCAACCATGCCTGAGCACTCAAACCCCAAGCGCCGCGATTTTCTCAAGACCGCTGCCGCGGGCGCGGCGGGCGCAGTCGCACTGAGCACCCTGCGATTCGATAGGGCCTTCGCCCAGACGACTGGTGGGTGGGTTAGTGGCATGCAAGTGAATCCCAACATCGACAACAAGCGTGTTGTCTGTTGTTACGACACCAAGATGCTCACCAGCACGCCCGCGACGACTTTTGCCGCACAGAACGCCGCCGTCGATTCGGCCAAGGTCGCCTCCAACCTCGACCAGATGGCCATGCAGCTGGCCCAGAAGACGACCGCGACCGAAGCCTGGGCCACAATCTTCCGGACGGGCGCGAACAAGACATGGGCGACCACGAAAGTGGCGATCAAGACGAATGCGATATTGGGCACAAACGGGAACCATCCCCGGGTGGCGGTCATCAAGAAAATCTGCGATGTGTTCGTGGATCAGTTGGGGGTTCCAGCGACAAACATTGTTCTCTACGACGCCAACAGCGACGCATCGAAAACCTATTCCACCTATGTCAGCTTGACTGACGCAACCAAGATACGCGCTGTCGCGAGCGTCAAGGCGCAATCATTGGGTGGCATGGCAGACGTCACCATTACCAATGTCGCCATAGCGGGCAGGGCCATCACCGGCGTCGCCGATTTCGTCAACGGGGTCACCGACATCCTGGTGGACATCGCTGTCGTGAAGAGACATAGCGGTCCAGGAACATCGTACTCGTTCGGCAGCTGTTCCCTGTGCATGAAGAACCATCTCGGCACATTCATCAACAAAGGCAGTGAGACGGGCACCGGGGACGCGAGTGCGACGGGGCTACACAGTCTGGCCGCCATCTTCGAAATCAACAAGCATCCCGCCGTGCTCGGTGGCAATCCTGTCCGCCAGCAACTGTGCATCGTGGATGGCTTGTTGGCGAACGGTAACGGCGCCGGTGGCACATGGGACACCAGAGTAGACCGGCTCGTCATGGGGACCTTTGCCCCCACGGTCGACTACCTCACCGCGACGAAGATCATGGACGACGTCATGGGCAAGCCCGACGCGAACAACAACTTGCCCAAGTTCCTCACGGAGTTCGGCTACACCACGACGGATCCGGTCTGGGTTGAAATCGCGGGCGGCGTTGTCACTCCCACGGGCGGCAGCGGCGGGAGCACTGGGGCCGGAGGCAGCGGCGGTGGCGGCACCACCGGAGCTGGTGGCACGACCAGCACGGGTGGATCGAAAGCGAACGGCGGCGCGACTGCCAATGGCGGCGGCTCGAAAGCTGGCGGCGGCTCGACTGCCAGCAACGGCGGCTCGACTGCCGGCAACGGCGGCTCGAAAGCCGGCGGCTCGACCGCCAGCAACGGCGGTACCAGCGGGGCCGCGGGCGACAACAACGGCGGTACGATTGCCGCGGGCGGAACGACTGCCAACGGCGGCGCGACTGCCAATGGCGGCGCGACTGCCAACGGCGGCGCGACTGCCAACGGCGGCACTACGGCAAATGTGACGTCGGAGTCGGGGGGCTCGCCGGCCACCGGCGGAACGAGTGCCCAGCCCGGCACGGTCGCGAGTTCGGCGGGCGGCAGCACCGCAACCCGCGCAACCTCAGGTGCGCCACACGCCAGCGGGACGTCGAGTGGCTGCAATGTTGCCGGGGGCGACCGCAAGGTCACCCGCTGGGGCGCGACGCTGGCGTTCGGCGCCGTGGTGGCCACAAAGCTTCGACGCCTTGTCAGCGACGACGATCAGTCGTCGTGATGCGATCCGTGCGGAATCTTCGCAGGGCGTGAGGGGCTAGAGCACCGAACGGTTTGACGGACCGAGGGAAATTGCGGAGTTGCGAGCAGCCCGAGGCGCGAGGAGGGAGAATACTCGACGTATTTGACCGACGAGCAACGAAGGGATGCGACGCAAATCCGCGATTTCACGACGGGAGGCAAACCGTTCG
>Ga0182021_10004960_pt1 | contig 15710 bp, 13 predicted proteins | sample 612E3MmetaG_FD_120493 | JGI IMG/M metagenome (GOLD analysis project Ga0182021, IMG submission 120493) | Permafrost microbial communities from Stordalen Mire, Sweden - 612E3M metaG (Illumina Assembly) | ecosystem: Environmental > Terrestrial > Soil > Wetlands > Permafrost | place: Sweden... | reverse complement strand
CTCGAACATCCCGGCTTCGCGTTCGTCGAGGTGCTGTCGGACTGCACCGAGACCTTCGGACGCAAGAACGAGCCGGGATCCTCGGCCGAAATGGTATTGCGCCAGAAGAGCGACCTGCGCCCGAGCGCCTACCGCGATACGGTAGACACGCCCTTCCGCTCGAACGATCTGCCTACCGGCATCCTGACGAAAACCGAGCGTCCCGAGTACGGCGCGGCCTATCGCAAGGCGGCTGCGGCGCAGCGGGCCAATACCGCGGCCAGGGCATCGGCCGGCGCGAGCAAAGGAAAAGCCTGATGCGCGACTCCAGAATTGAAATCCGCATCGGCGGGACCGGCGGCCAGGGGCTGATCCTGTGCGCCAAGATGCTCGCCGATGCGCTCGCCGCGACCGGCAAGCGCGTCGCGCAGTCGCAGACCTACGAACCGACCTCGCGCGGCGGCTTCTGCAATTCCGATCTGGTGATCTCCGCTGGCGAAGTCGATTTCCCGCTGGCGACCGCGGTCGACTATCTGGTGCTGCTCGACCGCCTGGCGGTGCAACCTTCCTGGCCGCTGCTCAAGCGGGGTGCGCTGGTAATCGCCGACACGCGGCTGTGCCCGGAGCTGCCCGAGGGCGACCGCAATGTTCACTACCGCGTCCACCACCTGCCGCTCAGCCGCACCGCGATCGAACTCGGCAGCGAGCGCGTGGCGAACATCGTCGCGCTCGGCGCGCTGGCCGCGCTCAGCGGCGTGTGCGAACGCAAGGCGCTCGAGCAGGCAGTGCGCGCGGAAACACCGAAGAGCTTTCTCGACCTCAACCTGGATGCCCTCGCCGCAGGCTACCGGCTCGGCGAGCAGGCGGTTTCGACCGCCACCGTCGCTCGTTAGGCCGGCCCTGCCTTGTAGGCGCAGACTCGACGCCGCCCCGCGCCACTGTTGACGTCCGGTCAACCGGTACGCGTGAACCTCCATATGCCCTTGCCTGTTTCGCGCTATTCTAGGCACAGGCAACGACGGCTCGAATGCCTCGCGCCGGAACTACCGAAAAGACTTTTATTGACGCCAGGAAAGGAGACAAACCATGGGCAACCGTGACAGGCAAAAAAGGGAACAGAAGAAACCGAAGCAGCCGAAAAAACCTGCTCCTCCAATTCGTGCGGGCCGCGCCTGACCGAAATAGCAAGACTCCCATTCGCTTCGGCTGCTGATCGGTCGCCCCGGCCCGCGCTCACCTTGCGCGGGCCGGTTGTACCATATCGGCCGCGCGCGTCATAATCCGGCCGGGCGCGCGCGAATTTCGCCATGGCTGGGCTCTTCCCGGACCGCATCGCCGGTCGTTGATTCAAAGCTAAGAATACGGCGCTGAACGCCGGCGGCGGGCGCAGTTTCGCAAGGCGTGAACGCATCCAAACCGAGTATAGTTACAAGTATCGCCCCGGGCAGTTCGCTGCCCTGTTGGGGAGCGCGGGATTTCGGGATATCCAGATGTTCAGCGACGCCAAACGCACATTTGCCTTGTACCTCGCGCGATCATGAATGAACGCGCCGCCGCGTCACCGCGTGCGACCAATGAGATGCCGCGCGTCGGCGACCCGCAGGACGCATGCGGTGATACCCTGCAACAACGCTATCAGCGCATACGCGCGCGCAGCGCGCAGCTTGCCGCACCCCTGTCGGCGGAGGATTGCTGCGTGCAGTCGATGCCGGACGCGAGCCCGGTGAAATGGCACCTGGCGCACACCACCTGGTTTTTCGAAACCTTCGCGCTCGAAGCGTTCGATTCCGGATTCAAACCCTGGCACGGCGCATACCGCGTCCTGTTCAATTCATACTACAACAGCATCGGCGACAAGCACCCGCGCCCGCAGCGCGGCATGCTCACCCGGCCGTCGCTGGCGGAGATCAAAGACTATCGCGTGCATGTCGACGGACGCGTCCTGGCGCTGTTGCGGCATCGCGGCGACGATTCCCAATTGCGGCAAATGCTCATGCTTGGCTTGAATCACGAACAGCAGCATCAGGAACTGCTGCTGACCGACGTCAAGCACCTGCTCTGGCAGAACCCGCTGCATCCCGCCTACCGCGCCGGCGATGCGCCGGGCCGTTCATCGCATGCGCCGCTGGAGTGGATCGCCTGCAGCGGCGGCCTGGTGCAGATCGGCCACAGCGGCGAGGGATTCGCCTTCGACAACGAACTGCCGCGCCACAGCATTTTTCTGCAGCCCTATCTGCTGGCCTCGCGCCTGGTCACCAATGGCGAATACATGCGCTTCATCGATGCCGGCGGTTACCGCAGGCCGCAATGCTGGTCTGCCGAGGGCTGGGACTGGGTAGTCCGGGAGAAGCTGACAAATCCAATCTATTGGTTCGCCGACGGCGACCACTGGCAGGAATTCGGGCTGCACGGTCTGACGCGCCTGGATCCGGATCTTCCGGTGGTGCATGTCTCGTACTACGAGGCCGACGCCTACGCCAGGTGGGCCGACGCGCGCCTGCCCACCGAAGCGGAGTGGGAGCACGCCGCCGCGAGCGTGACGCTGGAAGGCAACTTCGCCGACAATGGCTGGCTGCATCCGTCGGCCGCGCCGGCATCCGGCCTGAGCCAGATGTTCGGCGACGCCTGGGAATGGACCCAGTCCAGCTATGCGCCCTACCCGCGCTTTCGTCCCGCCGCCGGAGCGGTCGGCGAATACAATGCCAAGTTCATGCTCAACCAGTACGTGCTGCGCGGCGGGTCCTGCGCGACGCCGGCGGGGCACGTCCGCCGCAGCTACCGCAATTTCTTTCCCACCGGCGCGCGCTGGCAGTTTTCAGGCATACGCCTGGCGCGGGACAGCTAGCGCGGGTCAGGCCGGCGCAGCTTGGCGCGCTGCGAGCCGCCAGCCTGGCGCGCCCTGCCAGCGCGGAGGCACACGCAAAGCGTTGTGCCTATCAATCCGGTCGCGAGACCTCTTGCCATGCGCGAATGTGCGCCGGCGGCGCGCCGCGCTCGTGCCGCGCCCACATGGCCTCGTACGCGTGCTCGAGAGCGCGCGCGAAGCCCGTCGTGTCAAACAGCGGCATCGTGCGCAGATTGCGCTCGAGCCGCGCCCTCAGCGCGGCGCGCCGGCCGGGGTCGCGCGCCAGCGCGATCGCGGCACGCTCGTAGTCTTCGAGCGTCGCGACGCTGAGCTCGGGCAGCCCGACGGCGTGCAGCATGCTGGTCGCCACGCGGCCGGCGAACGCCTCCGCCGGACAGGTCAGCACCGGCAGCCCGGCCCATAGCGCGTCGCATGCCGTGGTGTGCGCGTTGTAGACATGCGTATCGAGGAACAGGTCGGCCGCGCGATGGCGCGCAAGGTGCTCGGCTTTGGACGCAGCGTAGGACGCGTACACCAGCCGCGCCGACGCAACGCCTGCCTGTGCCGCCGCCCGCTCGAGGTTGCGCCGTGCGCCCGCGCCCACGCCCGACAGCCAGAGCACCGATTCGGGCACGGCGGCAAGCACGCGCATCCAGGTTGCGAAAATGCGCCGGTCGATTTTCGCGGTCTGGTTGAACACGCAGAACACGATGGCGTGCTCAGGCAGTCCGCACTCGGCGCGTGACGGCGTGCGTTCAGCGATCGGCTGTGCGTCGTCGGTCGCGTGATAGCAGTGCGGAAGCCACACCACCTGCTCGGAATACCACGCGAAATCGCTTTCCGGCAGTACTATGCGGTCGGCCACCAGGTAATCCATGTAGCGCCCGCCGGTAGTCCCCGGATAGCCGAGCCAGGCCGCCTGGACTGGCGCGGGACGAAGCGCGAACACCTCGGGCCGGCTGCGGCCGGTGTGGCCCATCAGGTCGACAAGGATGTCGATACCATCGGCTGCGATGCGCTCCGCGGCGGCGCGGAACGGCGCGTCGCGGAGGTCGACGAAACTTGTGCATGCGGCGGCGATGCGGCGCCGGTAATCGCTGCCGTCGTCGTGCCCGAAAGAGTAGCCGTAAATCTCGAAGCGATCGCGGTCGTGCCGCTCGAACAAGGCGACGGTGAATTGCGCGACCGCGTGGTTGTGAAAGTCGGCCGACGCGTAACCGATGCGCAGCCGCCGCCCGCGCGGACGCGGGGCCATGCGCAGCGGCGGACCCGCACGCGCAACGATGCGTTCGGCGTGGTGCTGCGCCACCGCGAGCCGGAACGCCGGTGCGACGGATATGAGCAGCGCCGTGTACGGCGTCACGCAGTCGAGCCAGGCGCCGGCGCCCTCGCTCTCCCATCGCTGCGAGAGCAACCGGACCTCGGCGTCGACCGCATCCCACTCGCACAAATCCATCAGCGGCCGCGCCAGGTTCGCGCGCGCCTCGGTGTGGCCCGGATCCGCGCGCAGCACTTCGCGGTAATGCGCCACGCTCTCCTCGGACCGGCCCGCCATGGCGAGAACGTTCGCGAGGTTGAGCCGCGCGTTGAGGTGCCGCGGGTCGAGCTCGACCGCGCGCGTGAGCAGCGCGTAGCCCTCGTCCAGGCGCCGCTGCTCCCACACCACCATGCCGAGGTTGCCGAAGGCCGGCGCGAAACCCGGTTCCGCATCGATCGCCGCACGCAACGCGCGCTCGGCGCCGGCGAGATCGCCGCGGTGCCAGAGTGCGATGCCGTCGTCATTCAGGCGCGCAGCGCGGCCTCGGCGGAGGGACCGGAGGAGGTTCTTCAGCATGGCGCCGCGCCCGCTACACGCCGAGGTATCTTGCGCGCAGTTCCGGTTGCGCGCGCAGGTCGGCGGTAGTGCCGTCGTACACGCTCGCCCCTTTTACCAGGATCACCGCGCGGTCCGCGACGGCGGACACGGCAGCGAAATTCTTGTCCACGATCACCGCCGCGATCCCCGCCTGCTTGATCTGCCCGATGATGCTCCAGATCTCGCGCGAGATTTTCGGCGCCAGGCCTTCGGTCGCCTCGTCGAGGATCAACAGATCGGGATTGGTCATGAGCGCGCGCCCGATGGTCAGCATCTGTTGTTCGCCGCCGGAGAGTTGCGCGCCGCCGTGCCCCAGACGCTCCGCGAGGCGCGGAAAGGTTTGCATCACGCGCTCGAAGGTCCAGTCGCGGCGGCCGTCGGCGCCGGCGCGCGCCGCCATCACCAGGTTCTCGCGCACCGACAGCGTGGGGAATATGCCGCGCCCTTCCGGGACGTAGGCAATGCCCTTGCGCGCGATCGCATACGGCGCGGCCGCAGTCATCAGGTCGCCGGCGATGCGCACGTCGCCTGCGCGCGGTCGCACCAGCCCGAGCACGCTGCGCAGCAGCGTGGTTTTGCCCATGCCGTTCCTGCCCATCAGGCCCACGGTTTCGCCGCGGCGCACGCTGAAGTCCACGCCGTGCAGGACGTGGCTCACGCCGTAATAGGTGTGGATGCCGCGGGCATCTATCAACGCCACATTATTCAAGAGTGCTGCTCCTCGCTGCCGAGGTAGGCTTCCTGCACCGCTGCGCTGGCGCGGATTTGATCCGGAGTGCCGGATTCCAGCACGCTGCCGTTGACCATCACCGTCAGGCGGTCGGCGAGCGCGAACACCGCGTCCATGTCGTGCTCGACCAGCATCATGGCATGCGCGCATTTGAGTTTTTGCAGCAGCTCCACCATGCGCGCCGACTCCTCGCCGCCCATGCCGGCAAGGGGCTCGTCGAGCAGGAGGATGCGCGGACGGGTGGCGAGCGTCATCGCGATCTCGAGCTGGCGCTGCTCGCCGTGAGACAGCGCTGCGGCCGGCTCCTGCGCGCGATGTTCCAGCCCCACCTCCGCCAGCGCGCGCAGCGCCTCGCGCGACACATCTGCGTAGCGCAGCGCCGGCCGGGTGAAGCGCATCGAGCTCGGCAGGCGCGATTGCGCCGCGAGCCTGCAGTTCTCGAACGCGGTGAACGGCAGGAAGATGTTGGTTTTCTGGTAGCTGCGCCCTACGCCGCGCTGCGAAATGCGGTCGGCCGACAGGCCCGCGATGTCCTCCCCGTCCAGATAGATGCTGCCGGAGGTGGAAACAAGGTCGCCGGAGAGCAGGCTGGTGAGCGTGGTCTTGCCGGCGCCGTTGGGCCCGATGACGGCATGGATCTGGTCGGTGTAGAACTCGAGCGATACGTCGTTCACCGCGGCGAGGCCGCCGAAGTGCTTGGTCAGGCGCTCGGTGCGCAGCACGGCATCAGCCATCGGCCGCCTCCTCCGCCGGTTTTCGCAGCAGCCGCGATGCGAGCCGCCCGAGGCCGAGCAGGCCGTGCGGCAGCAGCAGCACGGCGAACACGATGAACCCGCCCATGAGCAGCTGCCAGTGCTTGCCGATGTCCACCCCGCCCATGGCGGGCAGGCCCTGGAAGCCAAGTTCGAGCAGCATCATGGCGAAGGCTCCGAGGATCGCCCCGTTCAGGGTTCCCATGCCGCCGAGGATCACCATCATCAGCACGCCGCCCGATTGATGCCAGCCGAGGATATCGGGGCTGACGAAGCCGAACTGGGCCGCGGCGAAATACCCCGCCATGCCTGCGAGCGCGCCTGCGATGGTGAAGCACGCCAGCTTGTAGCGGAACGTGCGGTAGCCGAGCGAGCGCATGCGCTGCTCGTTGACGCGGATGCCGACGATCACGCGGCCGAACAGCGACGCGAGCAGCATGCGCAAGAATGCATAGACCAGCACCAACAGCACCAGAACGACGAAGTAGAATTGCGTGTGGTTCTCGAGGGTAAACGGCTCCCAGCCGGCGATGGCCGCGACCGGCTTGGCGTACACGTAGATGCCGTCGGCGCCGCCGGCGATCTTGGTGTCGTGGAACAGGAAGAACACCATTTGCGCGAAGGCGAGCGTGACCATGATGAAATAAATGCCCGAAGTGCGTAGCACCAGCACGCCGATGACCAGGGCGAGCAGGCCCGAGCCCGCCATCGCAAGCGGCAGCGACAGCCACAGGTTGGCCGCCTCGTACTGCGGCGCGGCGAAGGCGAGCGAGTAGCCGGCCAGGCCGAAAAACGCCGCATGCCCCAGGCTCACCAGGCCGCTGTAGCCGACCAGCAGGTCCAGGCTCATGGCGAAAATCGCCATGATCATCATCTTGGTGAACAGCTGGATGTAATACTTCTCGGCAACGAGCGGCAGCAGCGCGAGGGCGAGCAGGCAGACCAGCAGGACCACGGTGGCGGCGCGGGGACTGCGCATCAGCCGCGTCTCCCGAACAAGCCTTCAGGCCGAGCGAGCAGCACCACCGCCATCAGCACATAGATCATCATGCCGGAGAGTTCCGGCAATACCCGCATGCCGCCGATCTCGAGCGTGAGCACCTTGCCGAAGGTATCCACCAGCCCGATGAGTATCGCCGCGAGCATCGCCCCCTTCACCGAACCGATGCCGCCGATGACCACCACCACGAAGCAGACGATCAATACCTGGTTGCCCATGCCAGGGAACACCGAGGCCACCGGCGCCGCGATCATGCCGGCGAACGCGGCCAGCGCCACACCGAGCGCGAACACCAGGCGATAGAGCAGATCGATATTGATGCCGAGCGATTGCACCATTTCGCGGTTCACCGCGCCGGCGCGGATCATCATGCCGAGGCGCGTCTTCTGGATCAGCAGATACATGCCGGCGGCGAGCGCGAGGCACACCGCCGACATCCACAGGCGATACACCGGGTAGCTCAGCGTGTCGGTGAGCGGGATCGAGGCCTGCAGCAGCGCCGGCACGGCCACCCCGTGCACGTCGTCGCCGAACACCACGCTGCGCAGTTCCTCGAATATCAGGATCAGGCCGTAGGTAAGCAGCACCTGGTACAAATGGTCGCGGTGGTACAGGCGGCTGATCAGCAGCCACTCGAGCAAGAGGCCGATCGCCACCGCGATCACCACCCCGCCCGCCATCGCCAGCCACAAGCTGCCGAAATGCTGCGACAGCGAGAACGCGAGATAGGCGCCCACCATGTAGAAGCTGCCATGGGCCAGATTGATGATGCCCATGATGCCCAGGATCAGCGTCAGCCCGCTCGCCACCAGGAACAGCAGCAGGCCGTACTGAATCCCGTTGAGCACCTGGATGAGGAAAGTATTCGCGTCCATAGATGGTGAGCGAAGTTTGAAGCGTACGGCGGGAACAGTCAAACTGCCGCGAACGCGGTGCCGCTCCCCCGTTCATGGCGGGCTGGCCAAGCCCGCCTTGCGCCGACCATAGCGCCGGTTAACCTTCGGCACATCGGGGGTTCACTCACGAAAGGTCGTCACAAGCTGCTCGACGGCAATCGCCCATGAATTGTTATTCTTTATATGTTCAACGGCTTTTATCGGATCGATATCCTTTGCAGTCCCCTCGACCAGCTCAGCTATTGCGCTGATCAAGCTGTCCAAATCAGGCTCAATAAAAGTCTTCCTGCCGTCTGTCATCTTTTTGCCGGCAATCTTGATGCAAAACGAATCATGACAATAATCATCTGTAGCACCGCCACCGGTCAGAATAACCGGAACACCGCAAGCAGCGGCCTCCAAAGGTGTCAGATTGAAGCCCTCCGCCCTATAGGGAGACACATAACAATCCGACGCGCCATAGAGTTCGCTTAGCTGGCTGAGAGTGAGATTGCTGGAAACAAAAATGATCGATGAAATGAGTTCGTCGTCAAAATGATAGGAATAATTACTTGTCGTCTCGTTGATCGCATCTCTGCCAGTCATTCCGTAAAGAGTACTTTGGTCCTTCAACACCAATCTTAGATTCCGAAATCTTTTCTTCAGGTGCGAATAGGCCATCAACAATTTGTCTATGCCTTTATTCCACGCCATCATACCGACAGACAGCATGGCAAAATCGCCGTCTGCAAGACCTAGCGCATCTCTGACCGCCTTTCGCCTCTGTATGGTACTGGGCTTGTATATATCGGCGTCAACGCCATGAGGTATTACCAAGACCCGGTCATCTTCAAACCCTGCATTTAGAAACCCGACCTTGGACCAATGGGATGGAGTAATAACCCTTAGATTGGGGTTGTTCAGCCCGACATCGATGTCATTATTGAATGCCCTCCCATCGATGTTTTGAAATTCGGATGTTCCAAACACGAACAATCTATCGCTTTTCGATTCATAAAACCGGTAGGGATAGGAGATTCTATAAGTAACGTCAGCTTTCTCTGCATGTTGCTGAGGAACTGACATTATTAGCTGATTGTCTTCTTCGTTAAAACCACTGGAATTTTGCGCTGAATTCCATTCCTCCCGATAAAAAGGCAGGTCATTGTGCAAGAGATTAAAGTGATATTTCCTCAATTCTCGCAATTGATATTGATTGACCATCGCATAGGATTGGCTAATCCCGCGCCAGCCTTCAATGAGGACGGTCTTCCTTGAAGACCTGCCCAAATAATTGCGCAGAAAACTTTTTAGCATATCTATTTTACCTGCCGGTCTGGACCTTTCCGGTCTTTCCGGACAATCGAATCCGAACGCCGCCTGTCAGGCCGCAGCCTGGCCGCGTCTGAACTGCTACAGGCTATTCCAAACAAGCGACGAGTAACGCCGCGACGCGGACAGATTACCGCTGACCCTGCTGTTTGCGTCCGAATGCGGAGTCTGCGGTGGATGTTGTCGGGCCCTTAGACCTTGGCGCTACGCGCTGTTCGCATTACCCCATCTTGCAGCCGCGCGCCGGATCGGCGAGCGCCTTGTGCGCCACGCCCATCACCTTGTTCTCCTTGCCCACCACCTTGCGCAGGTAGATGTCCTGGATCGGGTTGTGCGCCTTCGACATGGTCCAGGCGCCGCGCGGGCTGTCGATCTTGGCGCTTTCCATTGCGGCGTACAGCTCCTTTTTCTTGCTCATGTCGCCTTTGACCGCCTTCAGGCCGGCGGCCAGCAGCAGACCGGCATCGTAGCCCTGCACCGCGTACACGTCGGGCTGCAGCTTGTAGGTCTTGGCGTAATTCAGGCGGAAAGTCTTGTTCTTGGGCGTTTCGATGCCGTCGCCGTAGTGCAGCGTGGTTTCGATGCCCTCGGCTGCATCACCCACTGCGTCGAGTATTCCGTCGGTGAGGAAGCCCGAGCCGTACAGCCCGATCTTGCCTTTCAAGCCGGCTGCCTGCCAGTCCTTGATAAGCTTGACCCCAGCGCCCCCTGCGAAAAACACGAACACGGCGTCCGGTTTGATCGAGGCGATTTCGGTCAGCAGCGGCTGGAATTCGACACTCGGGAACGGCAAGGTCAGTTCCTTCACGACCGTACCGCCGGCTTTGGTGAAGCCTTCCTTGAAGCCTTCGATGGCTTCGTCACCGGCGGCGTACTTATGGGTAAGCGTCACGACCCGCTTGATGCCGCGGTCGGCGAGCACCTTGCCCATCGGATAGGCGGGTTGCCAGTTGGTGAACGAGGTGCGGAAAATATTCGGCGCGCACAGCGCCCCGGTAGCGGCCGCGGCGCCGGCGTTGGGGTTGATGTGCAGCACGCCGGTTTCGCGCGCAATTTTGACGATGCCCATCTCCACCCCGGAGTGCACCGTGCCGACCAGCACGTCCACCTTGTCGCGGGTGACTAGCTTGTTGGCATTGTCGGTCGCCTTGCCCGGATCGGATTCGTCGTCGACCGTGAAGTATTCCAGCTCGCGGCCGCCGAGCTTGCCGCCGCTTTCTGCCACCGCCAGCTTGAAGCCGTTGGTGATGGCCACGCCGAGTTGGGCGTAGGTGCCGGTGTAAGGCAGCATCAGGCCGATCCTGATCTTGGCGCCCTGCGCAAAAGCGAAATTCGGCAGGCTGGCGACGCCGGCCGCGGCCGCAGCGGTCTTGAGAAATTCGCGCCGCCCGAAAGCTAGTTTCCTGGTCATGTGATTCTCCTCGTTGGAATGTAGATTGCTTGTTGGATCTTTTGCCATCAGCCTGCCTGCGACTTGGCGCGCAGTTTGAACCGCTGGATCTTGCCGGTCGCCGTCTTGGGCAACTCGCTGGCGAATTCCACCCAGCGCGGATACTTGTAGGGCGCGAGCTTGGCCTTGACGTGGCGCTGAAGCTGCTCGGCCAGAGCGGCATCCCCGGTGACGCCCGCGCGCGTGACGACATACGCCTTGGGTTTGATCAACTGGTCCTCGTCGGCTTGCCCGATTACCGCCACCTCGAGCACGTCCGGATGGGTCAGCAGCGCGCCCTCCACCTCGAACGGCGAAACATAGATGCCGCCCACCTTGAGCATGTCATCGGTGCGGCCCGAATAAGTGTAGTAACCGGACTCGTCCACGGTGTACTTGTCGCCGCTGCGGGTCCAGTCGCCCATGAACGTCGCGCGGCTCTTGGCGCGGTTGTTCCAGTAGCATGAAGCGCTGGTCGGGCCGTTGATCTGCAGCTCGCCGATCTCGCCGGTCTTCACCTGGTTGCCGGCATCGTCGACCACGCGCAGGGCGTATCCCGGCACGGGCTTGCCGGTGGTGCCGTAGCGCACCTCGCCCGGCCGGTTCGATACGAATATGTGCAGCATTTCGGTTGAACCGATGCCGTCCAGGATCTCGACGCCGAAGTGTTTCGTCCAGCGCTCGCCGATGTCGGCCGGCAGGGCCTCGCCCGCCGAGGTGCACACGCGCAGGTTCAGCGTCTCCGGCTTGGGGATGTCGGGGCTGGCGAGCAGCGCAGCATAAAGTGTGGGCACGCCGTAGAAGATCGTCGGCCGCAGCTGCTGCAGGCGCTGGAACACGCTCGCCGGCGTCGGGCGTTCGGCCATCAGTATGGCGGTGGCCCCGACCGACATGGGGAAGGTCAGGGAATTGCCCAGGCCGTAGGCAAAGAACAGCTTCGCCGCCGAGAACACCAGGTCATCCTCGCGTATGCCCAGCACCGGCGTGGCGTAAAGCTCGGCCGTCTGAATCAGATGCGAATGCATGTGCACCGTGCCCTTGGGCATGCCGGTCGAACCGGATGAATACAGCCAGAAGCAGGCGTCGTCGCAGGTGGTCGGCGCCGGGTCGCGCGCCGCGCCGGCCTTGGCCATCATCGCGGCCAGCGACAGGTGGGGGCGCGTCTCCTTGCCGGACACGATCACATGCTGGAGGAACGGCAGCCTGCCGGCGACCTTGTCCAGCAGCGGCGCAAAGGTGGGCAGCAACTGCTCCGACACCACCAGGACCTTGGCGCGGCTGTCGTTGAGCATGAACTCGTAGTCCGAGGGGGTCAGCAGTGTGTTGCCGGCGATGGGGATGATGCCCGCCTTGATCGCGCCCAGAAATACGCTGGGGAAATCGATGGTGTCCAGATGCGCCAGCATGATGCGATCTTCCATCGCCAGGCCCAGGTCCGTCAGCGCATTGGCGGCGCGGTTGACGCGCTCGGCCAGCTGGCCGTAGGTGATGCTGCCAGTATCGTCGATGAAGGCCGTCTTGGCCGCGCGCCCGGCGCGAAGATTGCGCTCGATCAGGTCGTGCGCTGCATTGTAGTTGCGCGGAATATTGACTTTGGGCGGGCTGACGCTGTGGTCGGCTGACGATAATTCCGGCATGCCGGTCTCCTCAAGTTAATTCTCTGTAGTCCACTCGATCTTGCCTTCCGGCAGCAAGTACAGGATCAGCGCGCGGCCGTCGGTCACTGTGGGGCGGTGCCCCGTGCCTGGAGCATACACCAGCCAGCCCGCGCCCCTGCCGTCGAACTTTGCCTCCGGCGTGACGGGCATGATCATGTCGATTTCGCCTGTGGGATGGCGATGATGGTTGCCGACCAGGTCGGTGATGTCGACCACGTCCACGCTGTATCCATGCGTCGCGTCGCCGGCCTCGAATATGCGTCCGAAGCGCCGCTTGGCGTCGCCCTGGCCGCACATCCAGCCTGCGACGATGCCGGCATGGCAGGCCGCGCGGATCTGCTCGAAAGCTTCGCCCGAGGCAGGAAACCTCTGGTTGAGATCGGCCTCAAGCGCGGCGTCCAGCGCACGGCCCTGTGCAAAGCGCGCGATCGGCGCGACCAGCTGCTGAAACTGCGTCGGCGTTGTCATGGTGGTACGCATCCTCCGCGCTGCCGTCAGCGGCACCGCTCAGGCCGCAAGCACGCAGCCTGAGCGGCGCTTCACACCGGTGTCAGTGCAGTACCTTCCAGGCGCCGTTCTCGACGCGCACCATCACCACCGCGCGGCCGTCCAGCCCTCTGTGATCGGTCGCCGAAAAACTGAATACGCCGTGGTCTGCCGGCATTTCCTTGACATTCTCCATGGCCTCGCGCAGTGCGGCGCGGAACTCGGGCGTTCCGGGCTTGGCTTTCTTCAAGGCTTCCGGGATCGCATGCTGCAACAGCAGGCCCGCGTCCCAGGCATGCGCGCCGAAGGCGTTACGGCTGTCGGCACCATAGGCGGCCTCATAGCGCTTGATATAGTCCAGCGCGACTTTCTTGCTCACGTTGCTATCGGGCAATTGCTCGGCCACCAGGATGGGGCCGACCGGCATGACCGCGCCCTCCACGTTCTTGCCGCCGACGCGCAGGAAATCCTTGTTGGCCGCGCCGTGGGTCTGATAGATGTGTCCTTTGTAGCCGCGCTCCACCAGGGTCGCCTGCGGCAGCACCGCCGGCGTGCCTGAGCCTGCTATCAATACCGCATCCGGATTCGTGCTCAGGATCTTGAGGATCTGGCCGGTGACGCTGGTGTCGGTGCGGTTGTAGCGCTCGACCGCCCCCATCTTGACGCCCTTGGCGGCGGTGACGGCATTCATTGCACGCAACCACAGTTCGCCGTAGCCGTCGCTGTAGCCAATAAACGCGACGGTCTTCACGCCGTTGGCCGCCATGTGCGCAGCGATGGCGCCGGCCATGATGCCGAAATCCTGCGGCATCTGGAACACCCATGCGGCCTTGTCGGGCGCGGGCGCGAACGGCGCCAGCGCAATTTGCGGCGTCTTCGATTCCGCCGCCACTTCCAGCACCGCGGTCGTCGTGGGCGTTGCGGTCGATGCGATAATGACGTCGACCTTGTCTTCGGTCACGAATCTGCGCGCGTTCTTCGACGCCGCGGTCGGATCGGTGGCGTCGTCCAGCACGATGTAATTCACCTTCTGCCCGGCTATGCTCGTCGGCAGGAGTGCGACCGTGTTCTTCTCCGGGATTCCCAGCGACGCAGTGGGGCCGGTGGTGGACAAGGAAACGCCGACGGTGATGTCCGCCAGCGCGGTAGTGGCTGCGCCGGCCAGTACCAGCGCCAGCAGGCTACGCGACAATTTGCTCATTAAAATACCTCCTCCTTTGGTTGATGCGTGATTTTACCCTCGGCCGCTTGCTATTTTGCGAATCTGCATTATAATGCCGCCGAATCTTCCAGCAAGCATTATATTGCATATTGCATGGTGCATCCGATGGGCGCTCGTGACACTCCGCAAAAGAACAAATCGGCCGCGACGGCGGACGAGTCCTTCCTGCACGCCTTGGGCGAGCGCGTGCGCGACGCGCGCGCACGGCGCGGCATGACGCGCAAAATCCTGGCGCAGGACTCGGGCGTGTCCGAACGCTACCTCGCCCAGCTCGAAACCGGGCAAGGCAACGTGTCCGTGCTGCTGCTGCAAAGAATCGCCGCCGCGCTCAACCTGCCGCTGACCGAATTCCTGCACCAGGAGGCCGAGCAGCCGGCCGAACTCGCGCTGATCGGTCAGCTCCTGCAGCGCCTGCCGGCGCAGAAACTCTCCGCGGTGCGCTCGCAGCTGATGCGCGACTACGGCACCGCCCATACCGACCGCATGAAGCGCATCGCGCTCATCGGACTGCGCGGCGCCGGCAAATCCACGCTGGGCAGCCGGCTGGCGAAGGAGCTGGAGCTGCCCTTCATCGAGCTCGACCGCGAAATCGAGCGCGAGGCGGGGACCAGCCTGTCGGAGATCTTCCTGCTCTATGGCCAGGCCGGCTACCGCCGCTACGAGCGCCGCTGCCTGGAGAGGGTAGTGGAAAAGAACCACCGCGTGGTCATCGCCACGGGCGGCTCCCTCGTGTCCGAGCCGGGCACCTACGACCTGCTGCTCTCGACCTGCCGCACCGTATGGCTCAAGGCGCAGCCCGAAGAGCACATGGCGCGCGTCGTGGCGCAGGGCGACACCCGGCCGATGACGGGAAACCGCGAAGCCATGGAAGACCTGCACCGCATCCTGCGCGGCCGTAACCCGCTCTACGGCCGCGCCGACGTGACCATCGATACCGCGCACAAGAGCATCGAACAAAGCCTGCAACAGCTGCGCAAGGCTGTTGCGACGTAACTTCCGTAGCAAAAGTCATTTTGCTACGGTCCGACTTAAGGGAGCACGAGGGAAGCCATTCCCTCGTATTGTTCTAGACTGAACCAAGACCAGGAGAAACCATGCAAGCAACCATAACCAAAGCAGCAGACCCGGCACGCGTCAGCTACGACACCCACCCCGACCGCTATAACCACTGGCGCATGAGCGTCGACGGCAACGTCGCCACCCTCGCCATGAACGTGAACGAGGACAAGGGTCTCAAGCCCGGCTACAAGCTGAAGCTCAACTCCTACGATCTCGGCGTCGACATCGAGCTCTACGACGCCTTGAACCGGATCCGCTTCGAGCATCCCGAGGTGCGCTGCGTGGTCCTCACCTCGGCGCGCGAGCGCATGTTCTGCTCCGGCGCCAACATCTACATGCTGGGCCAGTCCACCCATGGCTGGAAAGTGAACTTCTGCAAATTCACCAACGAGACGCGCAACGGCATGGAAGACTCCAGCCGCCACGACGGCCTCAAGTTCCTCGCCGCGGTAAACGGCACCTGCGCCGGCGGCGGCTATGAAGTGGCG
>Ga0182021_10004959_pt1 | contig 15711 bp, 19 predicted proteins | sample 612E3MmetaG_FD_120493 | JGI IMG/M metagenome (GOLD analysis project Ga0182021, IMG submission 120493) | Permafrost microbial communities from Stordalen Mire, Sweden - 612E3M metaG (Illumina Assembly) | ecosystem: Environmental > Terrestrial > Soil > Wetlands > Permafrost | place: Sweden... | reverse complement strand
TGCTTATAAATGTTATTGTTCCCAGGAGCGGCTGGGAAAATTACATGAATTTCAGGCTAAGAACAAGATACCATCCGGTTATGACCGCTGCTGCCGCAACCTGACTGAAGACGAGCGGGCGCAGAAAGAGAAAGAAGGAATTACTCCCGTTATACGGTTGAAGACGGCTCTTCAAGGACAGACCGTTATTCAGGACTTAATCTGGGGTGATGTTGTATTTAAAAACAATTTGGTTGAGGATTTGGTGCTGTTGAAATCAGATGGTTATCCTACCTATCATCTGGCCAATATTGTCGACGATCATGATATGCAGATCACGCACGTCATCCGCGCCGAGGAATGGATGTCGAGCACGCCCTGTCATATTATGCTGTACAATGCCATGGGTTACGAAGTCCCGCAGTTTGCTCATCTGCCGATGTTGCTAGGCAGTGATCGCTCCAAGTTGGGCAAACGGCATGGTTCCACCTCTATTCGGCAATTCAGAGAGCAGGGGTACCTGCCGGAAACGATGATCAATTTCCTGGCTTTATTAGGCTGGTCATTGGATGACAAGACGGAAATTATTTCCCGTGATGATTTAATCAAGCATTTTTCTCTGGAACGGGTTAGCAAGACAGCGGCTATTTTTAATCACGAAAAACTACAGTGGATGAACGGTCAATACATGCGAAAACTGACTCCAGATGATTTTGTGAAGAGAGCCATGCCATTTCTGGAGAAGGGGTTATCTGCGGAAATAAATCGGCCGTTATCTGAGGATTATGCTAAAAAAGTGTTAACGCTGGTACGAGACAGGGCAAGGTTACTTTCCGAAGTTGCTGAGTTAACTGAATTCTTTTTCTCTGAGCAATTAAACTACGATACTCAGCTTTTAATAGGCAAGGACATGACACCGGAATCGACTTTAAATGCATTAAAAATCGCTAGAGATCGATTGGAAAAACAGGCTGTCTTTGATGCGGTGTCCCTGGAAGGGATGATGAGACCGTTGTGCGAAGAGTTGCAACTAAAAGCCGGCCAATTGTTCGGTGCGGTGCGGACAGCAATCAGCGGACGGACGGCAACGCCGCCTCTTTTCCAGATGATGGCAGTATTGGGAAAAGAGCGCACGTTGGCGCGGATAGATGACGCGATAAAACGATTGGCGGGAATGTAATGGAAAAGGAGAGACATAGCGGTGTTTGAACCCGCCTATCTGGCTCTCTATCATTCCGGCGAATTGAAACGTCGCTCTGATTTACTGGAAGCGCGGCTGGCAGCCTGCGATATTTGCCCTCGTAACTGTGGGATTAATCGCTTAAATGGCGAATTAGGTTATTGTCATTCCGGGGCCTTACCAATTGTCGATACCATGTGTCAACATCTGGGTGAAGAGCCTCCGATATCCGGTATAAAAGGTTCCGGCACAGTTTTCTTTGGCAATTGTACGTTGCGCTGTGTTTACTGTCAGAATTATCAGATCAGCCAGGACTGGCGCAAAGAGCAATCTAAAACAATAGAGTATCAATCGCTCGCCGACAAATTACTCTGCCTCCAGAATGAAATCGGTTGCCATAATATCAATTTTGTATCGCCCTCTCATTTTGTGCCGCAAATCCTGAAAACGTTAATACTAGCGATACCGATGGGTCTGAAGATCCCGCTGGTTTATAACACCGGAGGCTACGATTCATTGGACACCATCAAGGTTTTAGATGGTATCTTTGATATCTATCTGCCGGATTTGAGATACGCCTCAAACACAATTGCCATGCAATTTTCAGATGCGGCTGGTTATGTGGAACGCGCCCATGATGCTATCAAAGAAATGTACAGGCAGGTAGGGAAACTGCGAACGGATGAAAATGATATTGCGCAAAAAGGCTTGATCGTGCGCCATCTGATTCTGCCGGAGAAGCTGGCAGGTAGTGAGGAATCCCTGACATGGCTGGCAAGAGAAGTGTCGCCTGAAGTGAGCATCAGTCTGATGGCTCAATATTATCCGGCTCATCACGCCGCCCGTTTTCCGGCGCTTTCCCGGGGTATTACAGAAACAGAATACAATGAGGTAATAGATTTATTGGAGAAGCTGGGAATGGAAAATGGTTGGATTCAGGAAATGTCTGCCCCCGATAATTATCAGCCGGATTTTAACAGCAAAAGCCATCCTTTCAATCGCCCTTAAAGCTAATTGCTCTGTTCCTATTTCGGTGTACCTGAGGGAGAAGCCGTAGGTACCTTGCGCAGCAAATGTAGGTGTTAAGCCACTCTTGAATAAATATAATCACCCTCTCTTTTTAGAAAGGGATAAAGGTGAGTCGCCGTAGAAATCACGACGATTACTACCTGTTTACTCCCGACGCCCTGCTTTAAACTATTCACCAAATGCGCTAGGCTAAAAAAATACCTCACCTGATTTGGCATTGCCGAACCTCGATACTACTGCTATGATATTGGTGAAATCGTTAATTGTTGATCATAAAAAAACGCTCTGGAGAATTAATGTGGCGGAACCAAGAAAACTATCAATCTGGAGCCGTTTTCTGAAGAAACTCAGAACGATCGTAATTGCCGGTTTAGTTGTCACCGTCCCTATCGGCCTGACTATATGGATATTTGTCTGGCTTTTTACTCAGATCGATAAACTCCTGCAAGGTCCTATCAAATTCATCTTCGGACGTCATATTACGGGCGTTGGCTTTGGGGTTATTGTCGTCCTGGTTCTCATTATCGGCGCAATTACAACCAATGTGCTCGGGAAAAGAATTATCCGCTGGGCTGAGGATCAATTATCCAGGGTGCCGATTACGCGCATCCTATATGTGGGAATCAGACAGGTTATTCAAAGTTTTTCAGATCCCGAAAAAACAGGTTTTATGCAGGTCGTATTGGTTGAATATCCGAGAAAAGGCATCCGTACTATAGGTTTTATTACAAATGAGCACATCAATGAAGCCGGTAAGAAAATGGTTAATGTTTTCATCCCTAACTCACCTAATCCAATGACCGGTTTTCTCCATATATTTGATGAGTCTGAAATTGTCCGTACCAGCCTGACGGTCGAAGAAGGATTGAAGATGGTGGTGTCTGCGGGGAGAATGTCACCGAAAGAGGTGGGCGATAAACTGGCTCAGGCACAGAACGATGCTGAGAAATCGCAGAAATCGGAGCTCTAGGAGGCAACGTGGAGAAAAGACTATATCGCAGCAAAACCGACCGCATGCTTTTTGGGGTATGCGGCGGACTGGGAAAGTATCTGGGAATTGATCCTACGATCATAAGGGTCATTTTCGTTTTATTAGCATTTACCGGTTTCGGCATTCTGGCCTATTTCGTCCTGGCAGTCATAGCGCCGCTTGAAGAAACGCAGAAAACGACTCCTCAAGGTATTGTCGAGGAAAATGCCGCAGAGATCAAGGAGACTGCCACGAAGCTGGGGAATGAAATTCACGATACTTTTGCCGGCAAAAGAAAGGAAACTGATGATAAGCTCGCCATCGAACAAATGCGCAGTCGCAATGCTTTAGGTATTATCATCATTGTCATCGGAGTAATTTGCTTATTGGGAGCGTTTCACATACTAACCTGGTTTAACTGGTGGGGAGGCATCGGGGCGGTGGCTTTGATCGGTTTGGGTATTTTGTTGATTGTTGGCGTACGCAAGAAATAGCAGAACGGTATTTGATAGTAATAAAAATAGCCTTCCCAAACAGGAAGGCTATTTTGTGTTGTGGTCAATGAAGATAATCCGATGCCGGAATGATAAAAATCCGGCATGCATTAAAAATCTATTTTCTCTTGCGTTTGACGAAATTGAAAACCACTTTCTTGCCATTCAGTTTATCTTTTTTGTTGACATTATCAATGAAGTTTTTTAATTCGGCTTCTTTCTTGGTGCTCATTCTGATTTCCTTTTGTTCTTAGTATAAATACATTTTACCATAATGTTTGTCAGATAACCAAACACCCTGGACATGTCATTCCCGACCTGATCGGGTATCCATAATCGACTTAAGCGTCTTTGTGGCATATAAAGAAAGCCCTTCGGGCATCTTTATCCAGCGCTTTTATCCCGGATTGCCAGTCGAAGCCATAGATTTCAATGTCCTTAAAACCCGCCGCTTTGAGAGCCGATTTAACCGAGGCGGTCGAATGACATTTCTGATATAGGGTAACATCATAGCGATACCAACAGCTATCTTTAAAACGGAAAATGGTAGCATCAAAGGTAGCAACGCGCCTGGTTGCATCGTAAATACAGCGTATTGTGCAAACGTGGTCATCCTTAACAATAGAAAAATCGCCGTTCCACTCATAGAAATATCCCGGTTCGGTGTTCAGATCAAACATCAGAAGTCCGCCGCTGCGGAGCGCTCGATAAGTCTGAACAAAAACCGATTGCAGTTCCTTAGTAGACATAATATGGTTCAGACTGTCAAAAACCGAGATAACGGCTTGATATTTATACGGCATTTTGAATGAGCGGGCATCTTCCTGTAAAAACTCCACACCGGGCGCATTTTTACGCGCATAACTTAACATCTCCGGCGAACCGTCAATACCGGTCACGCGATATCCCAAGGCCGTTAATTGCTGTGCCATCTGTCCTGTGCCGCAACACAAGTCGAGTATGCGGGCATTTCTGGGAAGTTCGCTCAATACCAGATTATCCAGAATAGGCATTACCACCGGCAGAAAAGTATTACCCCAGTGTTTGTTGTAAATCCAGGCGAAAGGGTCGTATGAAGAATAGATAGTCATGTTTACACGATTATAGCATAGCCTTGTTGACTCTAACGTAAAACGGGATGGAAAAGGATTTGTTTTAGGTCGTGCTTGTAATCAAAACACACCTCGACCAATTGTAATCAAGTTTGACATTAGCGAAGTAATACCTTTTAATGAAATTAGCGGGTAGATATTAATGCAAGTAGCTATAAAAGAAAACGTTTTTCACGAGATTCTGGAATTTGCGATTGCGGTTGTCTGGTTAGGAATAGCTTTTGGTATTGCTATTGCGGGTGGGATAAAAGCCTTCTCTGATCTACCGGCATTGCGGACTACTATTGTCGAATCATTGGTAGTGGTATTCTTTGCTTTCGTTTTTCACGAGTTGGCGCATAGAATCGCCGCGCGGAGGTTCGGTTTCAAGGCCGTTTATCATGTCTGGATTCCCGGTCTAATCATAGCCATCGCGGCTTCTTTAGTCGGTTTCCTGTTCGCGGCGCCTGGCGGTGTGATGATTCAGATGGGTCAGGATACGCCGGAAAACAGGATAAAATTGGGGAAATCAGCCTTAGCCGGCCCGATTGTCAATATGATTCTGGCGGTTGTTTTCGCTGTTTTTACTTTTATCCTGGTATTTTTTGTATCGACTACCGGTGATTCAATAACCAAGTCAGGATCATTGATTAACACCGCCGGGAATATCGGCATCATCGGAATTGAGATCAATGCCTGGCTGGCTCTGTTTAATCTATTACCTTTTGGAAACTTCGATGGTTTCAAAGTGTTCCAATGGAACAAAAAAGTATGGACGATCATGTTCATCAGCTCAATTGCCCTTTATGCCTTAATGTTCTGGGCTCAAACGGCATTAGTCGGATAACTTATTTCCCTTCTTATTAGTTCCCTCTACCCTGCGTGGGAGAGGGTTAGGGTGAGGGGGCACTACAGAACAAAACCCTGCCCCGGTTTCCGCCCTTGAACCTTCACACTCGCGATTGATGCCGAAATATCCTTTGCCTGCTCAGGGGTTATCTTTAATTCCTCCATGATCCCCCCGGCAACCGGGTCGTTTTCAAATAGATCCAGCGGATAGGTCGCCTCATCGATTACTTTCACTTTTTCAAATCCCGCTGTCTTGATCGCCTGTAGATAATCCCCTTTATCCAACGCCCCGGCTACGCAGCCAATATAAGCATCGATCGATTTCCGGATAAAATCAGGCAATTCCTTTAAAATCACAATGTCCGATACCATCAGTCTGCCGCCCGGTTTTAACACCCGGAAAGCCTCCTGGAACACCCGCGCTTTATCATTGGAAAGATTGATTACGCAATTCGAAATGATAATGTCCACGGAATTATCGGCTACCGGCAGATTCTCGATTTCCCCCAGGCGGAATTCCACATTTTTATAACCGCCCTTGCGCATGTTATCGCGAGCTTTATCCAGCATCTCCGCCGTCATATCCACACCGATGACTTTGCCTTTCGGTCCTACTTTCGCCGATGCTAAAAAGCAATCGAATCCGCCGCCTGAACCTAAATCCAGCACCACCTCGCCTGCCTTTAAAGATGCCAAGGCTATTGGGTTGCCGCAACCTAACCCCAGATTCGCGCCTTCTGGTACCGCATTAATGTCAGCATCTGAATAACCCACTTTTTTACTGATATCGCCCACGGCACTGGAATTATTCCCGCAGCACGAACTTACTTTTTGCCTGGTTTTTGTGGCGCCGCAGCAGACTGCACCGCTTTCTTTGGCGATTTTACCGTAACGCTCTCGCACCGTTTTTTGCACTTCTTCGTTTTTCATTTTTTAATCTCCCTACAAATAATATTTATGACGGATAATAGGGGCATTCCTTTTTAGCGCACTGCTGGTTTCTGACCGTATAAGTGCAAGGAATCCCTTTCGATTTTGTTAATTTAATCCCAAGTTTATCGTTCAAATAATCCACTGATGCTCCTACCGCCACCCGCGATGCACGTTTGCAGCAGCGCGGCTGGCCGTCCAGCATCCGGGCCAAGCCAAAAGAAGTCGCCCCCAACGCCAGGGAGCGGTCCTTCCCGGTTAGCGGCGTGGCGCTCGTTAATACACTCACCGCGATGCCAATTCCGACAGCGGCGCCGCAATCGCCATATAAGCCGCACCATCCGCCTGGCACCTTGCTAGCTCTTTCGATGGCTTTCTCGATTGCGCCTTCGGGTACCTGATAGCCGGCATTACGGACAGCTGTAATAATCGCCGCGGGCACTATGGTGTGATGTTCCGGTCCGTGCATTGGTACGGACGGATGTGCCATCACCTGCTCGATTATCTCAGCCGGGTCTGTAGATTTGGTGGAGTTCAACACTTGTTTTAAAACCTCAATTGCCGCTTTACTGTGGCAGGTGTCACAGACATAATGCCCGGCCGGACAGTAAATGTTGGTTTTTTCTTCTTTACCACAAATAGCGCAAGTTTTGGTGACAGATTCCGTCGCATAAATCAGCGGCCTGGCGCATACCCCGCAATTATTTACAGATTCCATATTTATTGCTCCTGATGTAGTTTCAATTCACCAGACAAGAACTCCTATTTTGTACACCGTAAGGTGCCTCTCCCTTTCGGAAAAGGGAGATTGAGAGGGATTTTCTGGACTTTTAGAATATTTCTTTGGCCAGCGGTCCGAGCACATCCTTCGCCATGCCGGAGAGTTCATCTGCTTTGATCAGCATAAAACAACATACCTTGCCGCCTTTTTCCCAAGACATCAAAGCCAGCTTATCTCCGCCTTTAATCCCGGCCTTCTCTCTGGTGTCTTTGGGTAATAGTATCTGTCCCCTCTCGTCCACCGTGACTATGGAATCCACTTTGCAGCAAGTTCCCGAACAACACTCCGGCTGTGATTCAATTTTCTTCTTAGCAACCATTTTTCGTCTCCTTTTAATTTTCCTGTGCTTTCACTTGACCTATTACAAATAAGATGGCAACAACGGTCAAAACAAACGGGCATATTTTTGTCGGAATATTTGAAGTTCTGGCTCACGTAAGCGCTGTCCATCCCGCCATAACAATCTGCATCCCTGCCGATATTCTAAAAACAATCCGGGATATGTCATTTGCTGTTCCACCCAGAATGCCTGTTAACAGCACCAGAACCCCGATAAAACACAGCGTCAAACCTTCTGCCACCCATTCCATCAGGATAAACTTCTTATTATCTTCAGAAATGTCCCCGAAACCTTTTACCACCGCCCTCGCAGCGATAATGTGGGCGGTTCCCCACCCAATGGTGATTATTGAGCCTAGATATATCAGCATGTTGGCTGTCATTTCTCAGCTATTCTCTTTATGTTATATTCTCTGATATTTCTGATTATTCAGTAATATCTGAATAATAGCATATAAAAATAAAGGGTGTCAAAAGGTTATTATTAAGAGTATTCAAAAATGTCTGTTCAGTCTAAATGTTGACAACTAGTATCACATATGATACTATACGAGCGTGACTAAAAAAGAGAAGCTCGAAGCGAAAATACGAAACAATCCCAGAAACGTATCATTAGAAGACTTCGAGGCTCTGATCAACCAGTACGGTCAAATACTTGGCGGGGGTAGTCATCCTAAGGCTTTCATTAATAATCACATATACCCATATAAAAAAGAAAATCCTGTCAAAGCTCACTATGTTGAAGCGATTCTTAGCTTCATCGATGAGCTGAATGGAGAATAAGAAAATGGTCACAAAAAATATTAACATCAAGAAACAGGTTGAATATTATATGAATCTGCCCTATACAATGACGGTACGGTATCTTGACGAACAGGGCGGATACTTTGTCGCTGGCTATATTGAGCTTCCTGACCTGACTATGACAGGAGATACACCGGAAGAAGCTGTTAAAGAGCTGCTCGTCGAGAGACCCGAATGGTTTGAGGCATGTCTAGAGGCGAAGATCCCCATACCACTCCCGGTCGAGCCTCAAAAGTACAGCGGTAAGATAATCGTGCGTATGCCGCCATCACTGCATGAATCATTGATACACATTGCAGAACTTGAGGGTGTAAGCCTTAATCAGTATATGGTTTCATCTCTGGCCAGATGTGCAGGGCGGGATGAAGCAAATAAAATCAAGAAACAAGGTAAAGAAAAACAAACTGCGTAAAAAAGCAACCGTTTTAATTCGGATGTGTTCTCAAAAGATTTAGATTCACGTCTACTCCATCCTCTTCCTCAGCCTTTCCTCCGCTTCTTCTTTCGCTATTCCTTGTAAAGAGATCAACTTTCTATGACCGGTTGTTCCTTTTTCAATCATAATCAGGCTCTTGCTGATATCCAGAACTTCACTGAGAAATTCGATCAGTTCTTTGTTGGCTTTACCTTCCGTCGGGGGCGCGGCAATCTTCAGATGCCAGACTCCTTCCTCAAAACGCACAATTTGATTCCGTTTTGCTCCTGGATGCGCCTGTACCTCGATTCTGACCGGTTTCTCTAATTTCGCCATTAGTATTTTCTTGTATATTGATTCTTGATACTTGATTATTTTAGGTTGAATAGCCTCATTGCATTTTCCGTTGTCTGCCATGCAACTTTCTCCGCGGATGTACCCAGTATTTCCACTAATTTTTCTACCGTTAATGTGATGTAGGCGGGTTCGTTACGCTGGCCGCGGTATTTTTGCGGAGGCAGGTAAGGAGCATCCGTCTCTACCAGTAATCTGTCTTCCGGGATGGTCTTGATGACTTCCGCGAGATGACTATTAGGATAGCCGATATATCCTCCGAAAGCAAGATAAAATCCCATTTCCAGATACGATTTAGCGGCGGTAATAGTATCCTGGAAGCAGTGAATGACCCCGGGACTCCCGGCGTGTGACTTCTTGACCCAATCGCTCAGAATTTCCAGCATTTCCTTTGTCGATTGGCGTGCGTGGATAATTACCGGCAATCTAAGATCACCGGCTAGCTCCAATTGCCACTTAAATGTCTGGTACTGGCTGTCCCGTGGTGTGTAGTTTCGATAAAAATCCAAACCCATTTCGCCGAGCGCAACCACTTTGGGATTATTTGCCAATCCGGCAATCATCGCGATATCCGCTTTTTGAATATCGGCTGCTTCGTGGGGGTGAATTCCGACCGCCGCATAAACCTGAGGATATATTTTTGCCAGCGCAACGGCTTTTTCGCTGGATTTTACGCTGGTTCCGGCAGTAATTATCCGGTTTACTCCGGCTCCAATTGCGCGCGTAATGACAGCATCGCAATCGACTTCGAAGTCAGTCATATCCAGATGTGAATGAGTATCAATGATGGACATTTCAAGAGTGTTCAATCTTTATTCCGTTAATGATGCGCGGCGCCAATCAACTCATGAATATCTTGAATCTTTTCCTTAAGTAAGAAGGTTTGTATTACTTCCAGCACATCCATCGGGGCGCGGGGATTCACGAAGCTGGCGGTCCCCACCTGAATGGCGGAAGCCCCCGCCATTATGAACTCAATGGCATCTCCGGCATCAGCGATCCCGCCACATCCGATGATCGGAATGTGGACGGTTTTGTAAACTTCATAGACCATAAACAGGGCTACCGGTTTGATAGCAGGACCGGATAATCCGCCATAACCATTGCCTAATAACGGTTTATGCGTTTTAACGTCGATTGCCATCCCCTTGATGGTATTGATGAGACACAGCGCATCCGCGCCGGCTGCAGCCACTGCCTGAGCGATTTGTACGATTTCCCCGGTGTTCGGCGTTAGTTTAACAATGACCGGTAGCGACGTGACTTTCCTCACCGCTTCAATCACTTTGGCAGCCGATTCAGGATTCGCGCCAAATTCTGCGCCGCCGGCTTTGATATTGGGGCAACTGATATTTACCTCTAATCCGGCCACACCGGCTACTTTATCCAATTTCGCTGCCAGTGCGGCATAATCGTCAATGGTTCGGCCCGCAATATTCACAATAACCGGCACCTGCCAGCTCGCCCAAACCGGCGTTTTCTCTTTTATCAGGGCATCGACCCCGATGTTCTGCAAACCGATGGAATTGAGAATCCCATAGGCGGTCTCGGCCAGACGTGGTTGTGGATTCCCGTCCCTCGGTTCCAATGTAGTGCCTTTACAAATGATCGCGCCCAATTTTTGGATATCAAAAAGGTGCTCATATTCCATGCCATATCCAAAAGTGCCGGAGGCGGTCATTACCGGGTTTGCCATTCGCAGGCCTTTTTTGTTTTGCGGAGCCAATTGCACAGACAGGTTCACTTTATTCCCCTAATCCACCTTTATTTCTTTATCGGTAATAACGATTCCGGTGCAGGCATTGTTATAGAAGTAACGGTCGCCGAGTTCTTGAGCCATTATGGCAGATGCCTCCTGGCCAGTGCAATGCGAAACCCCGACTTTCCGGACATCGAGATCTTCCAGAGCGGCGATGGTTTTGTAGACCCTTTCCCTGGAAGAATTGAGAAGGTGAGAGCCGCCGATGACTAACCGGATTTCTTTTCTGCCGGTCAATTTCTGAGCATGGTATAGCGTATTAATCATGCCGCGATGAGCGCAACCCAATATCACGATCAATCCCGGCTTTGTATTGATAATAAGCGCCAGGTCGTCAGGAAATTCATCGGCATGCCAGCGGGAATCTTCTTTAACAAAAAAACGGTCGGGGGCGATCTCTTCAAATTCAACGAGCATCGGCACTTCGCCGGTGGTCATGATCTCCGGAGTTATTTTTACCGGTTTTTTACTCAACTTGAATTTAGCCCCGAGCGCCTCAAGTTCGGACAATCGGAAGGGCAATCCGATGCTCTTTTTATTTCCTTTCTGTTTACCCTGAAATTTTGCAGACAACGTATCGGGATGGGTGATGATTTCGACATTTTTATTCATTTGCCGCAGCACATTTTCCAAACCGCCGGTATGGTCGAAGTGCCCGTGGCTGAGGACAATTTTATCCACTTTTGTCAGATCGATTCCCAGCGCTTTAGCATTATGCCTGACGGAAATGCTCTGACCGGTATCCATCAGAATATTCATAACGCCGGTTTCAATCAGAATGCTGAGTCCCCATTCTGCCAATAGACCCGGAGCATCGACGGTATTTTCGCTGAGTGTTGTGATCTTTAGCGGCATATTTACCTGCTGTCAGAATTATAAGCTATTGCATTATTGTTTGTCGAAACTTCCGGCTGGATAGCATCATGGACCAACATATATGCCAGCGCGATGGTCCCGGAATAGAAGAAATAACTCCACAGACTCCGCCATGCAAAAAAGAGCGGCATTATTGCCAGGATAAGTCCCGCTTGAGGATTGCGTTTACAGTATCGGAAATACCAGATAATAGTAACAATAAACGCGACCCCTTCCAGAATATCGAAGGGCACAGATGATTTAATGTGTAAAAGACCGGTAGTAAGTAACGCGGCCAAGCCGCCGCCGATAGGGAACATGGGGTCGGTCATGGGCGATAATATCGAGACAAACCAGTTTTTGGGATCGCTAACGGCAAACGGCAGGTTGGTAGCAGCAAAAATACCTGCGATAATGAGCAGCATGAATACCATGTTTTTAATTCCTCGAGTACGGAACAATAAAATAAGATAAAATGGCAGGAAAAACCAGGCTATTTGCTTATCGGCAACCGCCAGCCCCATAAAAATAGCTGATAGCCAGAGGTTTTTATTTAAAGCCATCCAGGATACCAGTAGTAGCGCGAAAGTAAGACTGCCGGTCTCTCCGCCGGCGATACTGTTCCATAACTCCAGGCTGATGAGTGCTGCCCCGGCGAATAAAAGACGCCGCTGCTTCGGTATTACCCAAATAGCGTAGGCCAACGCGAGGATAACCAGTATCAAGTAGACAATCCGGATGTCAGTAATTCCCAGATAAATGAACGGCGCCGGTAACAAAAATGAGACCGCCGGGTAGCAGACTCGGGATTCATATTCCACCGGTGGTTGTGCCGGATTCTGAGTAGCTTTAGCCCAGACTGCTTTTAATTGCTCATTCGTAGGATATGGAAAGACATCAGAGAAAGCTCCTAATCTGAGCGGAGTAACTCTATCATATTCGCCGTTGTACTTCATCAACGCTGTAACAACGTTAGCGTTAGTATAGGGATTTTTGCCGGCCAATAAGTTTTCAGCAGCCTGTTGAGTTAGTGCAGTAGCATCGTTATACTGGTAACTTTCCGTTAATCCGTTCAACGCCTGCCGGAGGTCATTTGAAACGTGTTGGTTCTGTATCACCTTGGGTAAAGCGGTGGTCACGGCGATGCCTTCGAGGATGCCCAAGACGAAGAGTGTGATAAATATGGTCAATGCCCCTCTCTTCAGCACTTTTATTCCTCTATTCAGGAACGTTTTTAAATTGTTGGAAACTACGATGATGATCAGGACAAACCACGCTACCCAGAGAAAGAATCCCATGATCAACAAAGCCGAGTTATTAAGTACCCAACCTGCCCCGGAAATACCGGATGCAATAAGTTGTATTAACACGGCAAAGAAAAAAAGGAGCGTCCGGGGAGTCGATTCAAGATAACCTGAAAGTGATTTTATACTCATTAATAGTTGCTTTAAATTTCTTCTAATATTTACTAACGGTCATGTTAAGTAACCATCTTGAAAACTATTATTTTCATATTATTATGTTAAAAAACCGATTGCAAGCACCCCTTTGTCATTCCTGCCCAGGTCGCAGATACTGTTTTGTTTTTGCATTATTTAGAATATTGTGAGAATATAGATAGAATATATCTGCAAAAACAGTCTGTAATCGATAAAATATTATTTAATCGGGAGGTTTTATGACTAAAGATGTAGCCGTGATTGGCGTCGGTCAGAGCTCATTCGTCAGAGGCTATGAAGGCTCGATCAGGGAGCTGGCTTTTGAAGCCTTCAGGGAAGCGATGCAAGATGCGGGTATCACACAGAAGAATGTAGATGCCTCGATTTTTTGTTCCGCGCCTGAATATGACAAACAAAGGTCACCTGCCGGAGTGCTGGCAGAGTACCTCGGATTAATCCCTCAACCCACCTTTTATGTCGAGACGGTGTGTTCTTCAAGCAGCACAGGCGTGAAGATCGGCTATAGCATGATCAAATCCGGCCTTCACGATATCGTCGTCGTGGTGGGCTTTCAAAAAATGTCTGAAATCTCTTCAGCCGAGTCTCAGGAAAGGATGGGGAGAGGCGCTGATATCCAATGGGAATCGCCCTTCGGCACGATGATGCCGGCCTATTATGCCTTATACGCTCAAGCCTATATGGCAAATAACGGATTAACTTACGATGATCTTACCGGTGTGAGGGTAAAGTCCGCAACCTATGGTGTAACAAATGAAAGGGCCGTTTATCGCAAAGGGGTAAAAGCGCAGGATTTCGACCCCAAGAATCCGGAAGCCAAGTTGGCGTCACTGGTTGCTTCACCCTTGCGCGTTGGCGATTGCTGCGCAAATGCCGATGGAAGTTCTTGCATCATTCTCGCCAGCGCCGAAAAGGCAAAATCGCTCTCTAAAAAGCCGGTCTGGATAATGGGTATCGGCGCAGCTTCAGAAGCGGTGAATATGGCCGGCAGGCCGGAGTTTTCAAAAGGTCTCAGCGTAGGTTATAAAGCCGCCGAGCAGGCATACAAAATGGCCGGGGTCGGACCCAAAGATATCGATGTTGCGGAAGTGCACGATTGTTTTACGATCGCCGAGATCATGGCTTACGAAGGTCTCGGATTCGCCAAACCCGGAGAAGGCAAGGAACTGATCCGCGCAAAAGAGACTTATAAGGAAGGACGCATCCCGGTGAATGTGGACGGAGGTCTTCTTTCCAAGGGTCATCCCATCGGCGCTACCGGCGGTTCGCAGATGCGGACAATTGTATTGCAGTTGAGAGGTGAGGCCGGTCAAATGCAGGTCAAAGACCCGGAAATCGGTCTGGTCCATAATGTCGGCGGCGTTGGTCTTTATGGCAACGTAACAATATTCGGGAGGTAAGAAATGGGATTTGAGAAATTCGGCAGAAAAAGCTTTACCAGTTTAACTAAAACCGCGAAGTTCGTCGATATCTTGATGACGGGGAAAATCGATGGCACCGTGTGTAAAAAGTGCGGCGCCAGATATTTCCCGCCCAGGGCTGATTGTTCCGTATGCTTCTCGAAAGATATGGACTGGTTTGAGATGCCGGCGAAGGGAAAACTGGAGACCTTTACTACAGCGACCTACGCGCCGGCTGGTTTTGAGGGAGACCCGCCCTATACCATGGGCGTCGTCAATTACGGTAACGGCTTGAAACTGTTCGCCCGGTTAGCCAAGTCCTTAAAACCGGATGACGTGAAAATCGGTATGGATGTCAGCGTCAGACCGCTGAAATATGATGACGGACAGATTTCCTTCGAGATTGTGAAGGTTTAGAAAGCAATCGGAATAAAACTATCGCAAAGGGTACCGGGATTTTAACGTCTTAAGGGTGTTCGTCCAAACGATATCCCCATGCCGGCATCTTTTTGCCATCGATGTACACGGTTCTGCCTTCTACGGAGGCACGTCCCCGCGCAATCAGATCGTGGACGGCATAAGGGTAGATCTCCCAATCTCCTTTTACTTTCAGAGCTTCCTGTAAATTACTACAAACGTGTTCCATCGTTTTCTGTAGTTCACCGTCAGCCTGTTCCTTGAAAGCATCATAGGTTTTAATGCGATTATGCCGGACAAAAGTGGCGATATTATGCAATCCCTTTTTTAAACCGTTTTCCCCTTTCGACTCCAATTCACTTAAGGTTTTAGTGATATAAAGAGGTTTCGACTGAACCAGTACAGGACCGTTATCTTCGCCCTTGTCGACAATAAACAGGGTTGAACGTAAAAATTTATCTCCCTTTAACAGGGCTTTAGCGGATGGAACCCAATGCAGACCGTCATATCCTTTCGTGGTATCCCCCGGGTGAACATTAAGCATTCTCGGGTAATATCGGTCTATCATCCAGTCCGAGGTCCATTGGTCATAGCCTGCCAGACAGATC
>Ga0182021_10004958_pt1 | contig 15713 bp, 11 predicted proteins | sample 612E3MmetaG_FD_120493 | JGI IMG/M metagenome (GOLD analysis project Ga0182021, IMG submission 120493) | Permafrost microbial communities from Stordalen Mire, Sweden - 612E3M metaG (Illumina Assembly) | ecosystem: Environmental > Terrestrial > Soil > Wetlands > Permafrost | place: Sweden... | reverse complement strand
GACTATCTTCTATCAAATCAGTACTCTGAAGGGAAAAGAAGACTATACATTTTCTTAATCACTCGCAACAGTCTGGATCTCACCGAACAATTACTCGATTCCGGGTTTGTAAAAAATGCCGAGCTGATTCGCAAAACAGCTGATCCTTCTGTGTATTCAGGTCCACAAAAAATATCCTTTGCAAACTACACTGTTGCACTTAATTATATGTATCTTAACCTGATAAGACCGGTAGAAAATAAAATTATTGGCCAGAAGGTTATTATTATCCCTGACGGTGAGATCAGCTGGCTTCCTTTCGATGCATTTCTGAAAAAGATGCCCGAACAAGGTCAGACAGACTATGAGGGTCTCAGTTACCTGATCAGGGACTATACTTTTTCTTACGGATATTCTTCATCGCTGATATTCGCTAAGGAGAATGCGGATTTCTCCGGGACCAGGGTATACGCTTTCTCCCCGGATTATCGCAATGTCGGTATTTCCGGCAATTCATTACCCTATCTGCAAGGAGCCGGTACTGAGATTGGATCAATATTTAAGCGGTTCCGGGGAAAGGATTTTAATAATGAAAATGCCACGAAGGCAAATTTCCTGAAAGCAATAAATTACCCTGCAATTTTTCATCTTGCAATGCACGCAATGTCTGACAGTTTAAATCCGAGATACTCTTATCTTATGTTTGACAGCCACCAGCAACAAGCAGATAAATGCAAGCTTTATAATTACGAGATTAGTCTGACCAGGGTTAATTCTCCTATGGTCGTTCTCAGCGCATGTAATTCAGGCATGGGTTCATTATATTCAGGAGAAGGACTGATGAGCCTGGCACGCAGTTTTATACTTGCCGGAGCCTCTTCAGTGATAAAAACATCGTGGGAAATAAATGATGAGACCAGCAGCGCCATTATAACACGGTTTTACTACCACCTTTCAAAAGGAAGAGAAAAGGATGAAGCAATGCGTCTTGCAAAACTTGATTATCTGAAGAACTCTTCACCTGCGTTTGCGAATCCCTATTACTGGGCTGCGTATGAAGTATTGGGCGATAATGCTCCGGTGACCGGATATATTGGAGAGAAGATACTTATTATTACTGTTGTGATATTGATATGTGCCGGAATAGCCTTGATTTATTTTAAGCGATATAAAATATTTTCTGCCCGTTCACGGTAAAAACCATTTGATTTTACCAGATATTCAAAGCAATCAATAGCTTTGGCTTTGTTGCCGGTTTTAAGATATGAGAGACCGAGATACCATTCAGCTTCTTTTCCATATTCTCCGTGACCATTGGCAACACCGGTAAGCAGATCAATGGTCTGACTGTAATTCTGAAGGGCAAGCTGTGACATGCCAAGTAAAAATCGCGCTGATTCAGATAAAGGATCATTCTCCAAAACGCTTTCGAAACCGGCGACTGCTCCTTTGTAATTACCGTTTTTATAACTCGTAATTGCTGAAGAATACCTGTCAGGTTCACTATTATTCATACTTCTTGTCACAGGCGAAATAGCCTCAAATGGTTTATAGAATGAGTGAAACAGCTTTTCCGGATCTGTAGTAGGCAGAAGTGTTTTTATAAGTAAGAAGACCCCAATCAGTGCGGCAGCGGAGAGGGAAGCATATTTTGCGAAGATAGTACGTTCTGATCTTTTCTTCAGCCCGTCGTATCCAGGTCCGGCTTGTTCGGCATCAGAAGAGTTAATTGCGCCGGTTATAAAATTACTGATCTCCTGTGTCTTTGGATCGAAATTGCCCGTCTGTTTCTTTGCTTGCCACTCGCTGACCCATTCTGATGTAACCAGGTCAAGATTTTTCTCAGCTATCTCCTGTTTAATTGTTCTGATTTCATCGGAGATTTTATCTTCTGATTCATTGCCTGAAAATATTTCTTTGATGAATTTCTCATTATCCCCGTTTCCAAAAAGTTTTTTGTTATAATCATTGATCATTTCATTGACAACTTCTTTTGTTGCTGAAAGAGCAGGATCATTTTTTATATCCTCAAGGTCGAGACAACCGGTCATATAGTCACCGATATTATCAAAAAGCGCATCATCATCGCTGTTAGAAAACTGATCATTAATAAACTCCTCGCTGGTCAGATTCACTTTAATATTTTTGATCCGGTTGTTCATATTCGTTTATAAGACTCTCTTTATTCCTTTTTGGTTGCTTATGGTTTAGTATTTCGTGTTTCTGGTTAAGATGCCCATCTGATTAGTGCAATACTTCTCTTGCTGCGATATCAGTTTTTCTGATACTCATATAACCAGGGTGCTTTTTAACTTTTTCAGTAAGTTCGCTCTGGGCCTCGCATTTTTTCTTTCTCACATACCCATATGTATATCCAAGTTTTTCTGCAATCTCCTGTGGAGATATTTCCTGCCAGTACAGCGTAAGTATTTTTTTGCCTATCGGATCGAGTGTCTCAAAGACCTCTCTAAAGATATCTTCATACATCTGGTGATCGATCTGATCAGTAAAATCTTTTTCGGTTTCAGGTTCACTTCTTCTCGATATGTAATTTGCTGCGGCAAGACGTTTATCGAGTACCGATTTCCAGAGATTTTCGCAGACACAGTAGAGGAAAGTCTTGAATTTGCAGGTAAGAGCAAATTCTTTATTGTCTAACTTTTCGAGCATTATTATAAGCCCATCCTGAAAAATATCGCGGGCATCCTCATTACTACCGCCTTTCTGATAAACCATCAGCCTTATCATGGGCATATACCTGTCAGACAGGTAATGTACCACATAGCTCTGACGATTTCTCAGGCATTCGATAATCTCATTATCGGTGTACTCTTTCACGGTAGTTGATAATTTCTGCAGATGCTTTCAATAATATCTCAAATATACTATTTTTTTTGATTACCAAGCATTTGTTGAAAACAGACTTGACTAAATGAAATTCCAAATTAGGTTTGCTGCGCTCGTCATCCGATTTCACCCGAATCCTCGGTTCAAAATTCAATATCATCAGCTTCCAAAATAATTTCACTTTTCAGGGTAACAAATTAATACCGATTCCTATTAACCCTTAGTTTTAATCCTTATTGTATGTATTTATTGCAGTAAGGAGTTGATAATCTGCACTTTGTCGATTCTGCAAAACAGTATTGGCAGAGCCGTTCTCTATTATACTGATGATGTGAAAGTTAGGAAGTTTATTAAAAAAAATAAAATTATGAGTCCTGAAACTTCTCCAGACTATCTGAATTGCCGCTTTAACAGGGATATAGAAGAACAATTCAGCAATTCCGGGGAGTTCTATAACCAGGCTGTCGAGAATGCTGACGGAGTACCCTATCAGCTTATTTTTGGTCCGGCCCTAGGAGAAGGCTATTATGCGAATGTAGGAGAGGGCATCAGGATGCTATTGGGCATATCTCCGGGGGAATTCACAGAGCGGCTCTTTTTGCAGATGATCGAGGAAGTTATTCCTTTGCTTTCAGAAATTCCACGCAACCCGGTTGAACTGCGCGAAAAAATAATAAGACGGGAAATCACGAACTACAAAGCTGAAATCAGGGTAATTACTCCCACAGGGGAAAAGAAATGGATTAAAGATTGTTCTTTACCATTTGTTGATGCAAAGACCGGAACAGTGACAGGCCTGACAGGCATATTCTTTGATATCAGTGAACACAAACAAACACTTCTTCTGCTTGAAAAAGCTTTGGAAAGGGCAACAGAAAGTGATCGGTTAAAAACTGCATTCCTCAATAACCTGTCTCATGAAATCAGAACACCTCTAAATGCCATCGTTGGTTTTTCAACATTGCTTTTTGAACCGGGTCAGGTGCCCGGGAACAGGTCGGAGTTTGTAGATATTATTACCCATAGCTCTGACCATCTTCTTGAAATAGTTGATGACGTTGTTGAGATCTCCAAAATCGAGACCAAGAACGTAAGGATGATATTAAAGGAGGTAGATCTGGATCAGATGCAAAAAAGAGTTTATGACAGATTTAAACCATTTGCAGATGAAAAAAAAATCCTTTTGAGCTACGACATCAGTAGTGGATTGAATGATCTGATACTCTTTACTGACGGGTACAAGTTATTCCAGTCAATTGTAAACCTTGTGAGTAATGCTGTTAAGTTTACCAATGAAGGAAAAGTCGAGTTTGGTTATCGGGTAATTGATGACAAGATTGAATTTTATGTTTCAGATACAGGTATAGGTGTTGGATTGGAACATCAGCCGCATATATTCAAGCCATTTTACCAGGCAGAAACCGGCAGCACAATGAGGTCTGAAGGAACCGGGCTGGGATTATCAATAGCTAAGGCATATATTGAGTTACTGGGAGGTGAAATATGGTATAATTCAGAACCCGGCGAAGGATCGGTATTTTGTTTTAATATTCCTGATACGAGGAGGTGAATAGTCATTAAACATCAATTATCCCTCAGTCCAATTACCCGGAATCTCCGGGTAAGGAATTCCTGAAAGAAATAACATAGCTCCATGCCCCGTTTTACAAGCGTTCTTTTTTCCTATTTTTAGGAAAACTATTTCATGCGATTATCAGAACCGCTTAAAGCACTTAAGGAACCTTTGTTTGCAAAGCTTTACTTCGCACAGGCTATAAGTCTTCTGGGCGATGCATTCACATGGATGGGTATCGCACTTTTAGCCTTTGAATTAGGCTCCGGCCAATCCGCAAAAATATTAGCAACTGCATTAACTCTTAGAGTTACGGCATTCATCATTTTTGGTTCATATGCCGGGGTTCTGGCTGACCGTTTCAGCAGGAAGAAAATCATGATTATAACGAATTTATTCAGGATGGTTATTGTTTTCTCCCTGGCCTTTGTTAATAGTGTATGGCAGTTATATACGCTGATTTTTATTCTCAACGTGTTTAATGCATTTTTTACTCCTGCATATAAAGCCTGTATTCCTCAGCTGATTTCAGGAAAGGAGAACTACGGCAATGCTATTTCCATCTCAAATGCAACATGGCAGGTGCTGGGAATACTGGGTCCTGGACTCGCAGGTGCATTGGCTGTCATAGTGGGTTCCAGGCAGATCTTCTTTTTTGACGCGTTTTCCTTCATTGTATCTTCAGTATTGGTTTTTTATATACCTATAGTTACCTTACATATGGAGGGTTCCCCGATGAGGTCCTCGTTTATTAATATCTGGAATGATGTATTGAAGGGGATAAAATTATTATTCAGAAACCGGCCTATTCGTTTCTCCTTGTTGATTGAGCTGATTGCTGCAATAGCAGGAGCCCAGATAATTGTTAATTCGGTTGGTCATGTAAAGGCTGATCTTTTATTAAGTGATAAAGAATATGGATGGATAATGGCCGCTTTTGGGATCGGAGCAAGTGTAGGAGCCTTTACTGCCAATTCGATCGACAAATCCAGGAGCAAGGCAATAATTATGATAGCGGGAGCATTAATCCTGGCCTCAGCTGTATCGCTGGCTAATATTGTTTCATACGAAGTTCTAATAATCCTCTGGGTAATTGCCGGACTTGGGCTGAGCTACGCCGACATGCCTTCACAAATACTTATTGCTGAAAATATAAACCTTGAACAACAGGGAAAAGTATATGGGAGTCATTTTGCCTGGACACATTTATGGTGGGCCATTGGCTACATTATAGCAGGTTATACGGGAACTAATTTTAAAACACATGACTTTTTAATAGGAGGGGTTTTGTCTTTAATTTTTCTGGCAGTTATCTTTCTTTATCGCCTTTTTTTATTGCGCTCCAGAAGAATTGTACCACCTGAATTCTAAGATTCGGAGGAATGTTTCTATTTTTATATGTTTTGAGGAGTGACTGAAGGAAGCCTTCAGAATAACCTAACAGTAAATCAGATGATAATCTAACAAACTTATGGATTGCTGAATGAAAAGTATAAAAGTCTGCGATCCCGGGGACTTTACCCCGTTAAAAATATGAGGAAAGAAAGTCTCCCGACTGTTTGAAAACCAGAAAGAAACAAACATTTTACTCACTATTAAGATCGCAGTGCTAAATGCCGTTTCCTCAGAAATAATATCCTTTACTATGCAACATTTACGCTGTTTTACTGTCTTTAAACCACAATAAGACAAAAGTACCAGATTTTAATTTCCCATTGAGGGAAGAAACTTCATTTAAACCCTGAGATTATAACTCAATGAAGAAACTCTTTTATATATTTTATCTTTTGCTTATAATGCTGGCTTGCATAAGTCAAAAACCAGAAAAACAGGAGATTAAGTTCATAAATGAAGCTGTTGCTAAGACGAAAAATTCAGGTAAACTAGTCATCATTGAATTCTGGGCTCCTGATTGTGGCACGTCACTCAGACTGAAAGATGAAATCTTTGAGAATGCAAAAACCAGTCAATTTTTGAATGATAATTTTTATCTTATAAAGGTGTCCGAAGATAATCCATTGTATGAACCTTTATGGAAGCACTTCAGTCTTGAACAACGGAATTCGGTAATCATACTTGACCAGAATGGTAATGAAATTGAACGAACAGCAAGTTATGACGGAAATAAAGATGCTTACATTAAGTTCCTCAGAGAAGTTTCAAACGGCAAAAACCTATACAATCTGGTTTTCTCAGCTTATAAAAAAGATACAACAGATATCCTTAATAACTATCTGTTAGCAAATAAACTCCTCTTAAGGTACTCCCTAAAAGACGCTATTAAAAAGTATAATAAAGTTCTATTATTCGATACTCACGATCTGCTCGGACTAAACCAGGAGTGTAAACTTAAAATAGATGAATGCAGATCGATCCTGATTAAGTCTCCTGATATTCAATAATTTTTCTTTCTTTGGATAAGCAACTTCACAGAGATCACGCAATTTACACAGAGTTACTCAGAGGACTTTTAAGACAACCTGGTTATTTCACCCCAAATTATCTAATTCGCTGAACCAATTATAAACCATAATTGTTAATCAAACATTAATAAATACTTAAACAACAAAATGTTTACGGTCAGAAATGAATTACTCTATCTAAAGTTTCAACTGGACTGTTCAGTTTTCAAAATAATTCATATAAAAAATTGATAATAAATTGACTGGATCTATGAAAAATATATTCTTTGTTTTATTGATTGTTTGTATATGTCAGGTATCAATAGCACAGAATATTTTAACAGGTAAAGTTACTGACAGGAAAACAGGAGAGGCCGTAACCGGGGCGACAGTATATATTCCTGAACTTAAAACAGGAGATATTGCGGATAACAATGGTGTTTACAAAATAGTTAAGCTCCCAAAAACCACCGTGACTGTCCAGGTCAGTTTTTTAGGCTATAAATCTATAGTTGAAAAAGTTGACCTGTCATCAACAACTAACCGTAATTTTGAGCTTGATCAGGCTATTACAGAAATCAATGAGATTGTGATAACGGGGACTTCAAGGACAACGGAGATAACAAAAAGCTCGGTTCCGATTATTTCACTAAGCAACAAGGAATTACAACAAAATTTAAGCACAAATGTAATAGATGCCATATCAAAACTTCCGGGTGTAAGTGCTGTTACAACAGGTCCGAATGTTTCAAAGCCATTTATTCACGGACTGGGGTTTAACAGGGTCCTGACACTATTTGATGGAGTCAGACTTGAAGGTCAGCAATGGGGAGATGAACACGGTATTGAAATTGATGAAAATGCTGTTGATCACATTGAGATAATCAAAGGCCCGGCAAGTTTAACCTATGGTTCAGATGCTCTCGCAGGAGTGGTCAATTTGCTGCCTGCATCAGCTTTCCATCTTGATACCATACAGGGACATATTGAAACAAATTATCAGACTAATAATGGTCTGATTAACACCAGCGCTTCTCTGAACGGCAACAGGAACGGGGTAATCTGGGGTGGTGTCATTTCTCATAAGCAAGCTGAAAATTACAGGGATAAATACGATGGAAGAGTTTATGGAACTGCTTTTAACGAAACTGATTTAAGAGTTTTTGCCGGATTGAATAAACAGTGGGGCTACTCTCATCTGAGCTTTTCTATATTCAATGACCTCCAGGAAATACCTGATGGCAGCCGTGATTCAGTCACACGTAGATTTACAAAACAAATTACCGAATCAGATACATTCAGACCTGTAGTATCCAACTCAGAATTAAACTCTTATAAAATATCTGTTTTGCACCAGCATGTTCAGCATTACCTTTTATATTCCTCAAATAACTTTATAATAGGAACCAGCAAACTTGGACTGACTGTCGGATATCAGCAGAGTATAAGAAAGGAGTTCAGCCATCCTGAGTTTCCTGACATTCCAGGCACATATCTCGATCTGAGAACACTTACCTATGATATTAAATACTCTTTGCCTGAATCAAAAGGATGGGAAACAAGTGTTGGAATTAATGGTATGTATCAGAGCAATTCAAACAAGGGCACTGAGTTTATTATACCGGATTATCATCAATTGGATATAGGACCATTTGCGCTTATCACAAAAACCCTTAAAAAGATTGATTTAAGCGCCGGGGTCCGATATGATATCCGTATCTTCAATAATGATCAGATGTATATTCGTACTAATCCTGAGACAGGTTTAAACATGCAGGCTATTCCTCTGGATACCTTAATGGCAACACGTAGCTTTAATAGTTATAAACGTAATTTTTCAGGAATATCAGGTAGTGTAGGTGCAACTTATAATGTTTCTGACAAATTATTGATAAAGGCAAATATTGCCCGTGGTTTCCGGGCTCCTAATATTTTAGAAATTTCAGCTAATGGAGTTCATTCGGGGAGCCTGTTATATCAGATCGGAAATAATGGATTTAAACCTGAATTCAGTCTTCAGGAAGATATTGGAATATCTTACAGATCTGATCATATCAGCGGTAGTCTTGATATTTTCAATAATAATATTTCCAACTATATTTTTAACCAGAAATTACTAAACCGTTCAGGGCAGGATTCAGTAATAATCAGGGGAAATCAGACTTTCAAATTTCAGCAGTCAAAAGCTCAATTGTATGGAATGGAAGCAAGTCTGGATATTCATCCCTATGACTGGCTCCATTTCGAAAATTCCATCTCGTTAGTCTTTGGTTTGAACAGAGGCGGAAGCGGGATACAGCTGTCTTCCGGTTCAAAGTATCTTCCATTTATACCACCGCTTCATACAGTTACCGAAATCAGAGTCAATCTTAAGAAAAGATTCAGTTTCCTGGGTTCAGTCTATATGAAAACTGGTATCGAATATTATGCAAGGCAGAACAGGATATATTCTGCCTATGATACTGAAACTCCTACGCCTGGTTATTTTCTTTTCAACGCAGGAATAGGATCAGAAATATTTAACAAAAAGGGAAAAGTAATTGCTGATATTGATGTACTTATTAATAATATTACCAATGCAGCTTATCAGTCACATCTCAGCAGGTTAAAATATTTTGAACCGTATCCGAATAATCCATCCGGCAGGTCAGGGATCTATGATATGGGGAGAAACATCAGTTTTAAACTCACAATTCCACTTAATTTTTAATACATTAGTGCTTCAATTCTGGCATTTTCAAAAAGTTAATAAGTCTAGCTTAATAGCTTATTATTTAAACTATTAACATTTTTTATGTCATTCTCATTATAATTCATCTTTAATTTTAGTAAATTTAATGGAGTTATTGATGTGATTCCGTACTGATCTGAATTTGATATGTACCTGGTGAAGTAAAAATTGCTTCTGGCATAAGAGGCAGTTTTCAGTTAAACATTTTTTTAAAATGTACTTTAACTGGATTAAAAAATGAGCGAGGATTCTTATCTACGACCCGATCTTGACAATCTACTGGAAGGATTTCAGATTATTGATTTCGATTGGAAATATTTGTATCTTAATAACATAGCTCAAATTCAAAGCCATCTCGAAAAGAAGGAACTTTTTGGGAAACGCTTTGATGAAGTATGGCACGGTATTGAAGAGACGGAATTGTATATGCTAATAAAAAATTGTCTGGAGAACAGAACAGCTCATCATCTTGAAAATGAGTTTATTTATCCTGATAAAACCATAGGTTGGTTTGACCTCAGTATTCAGCCCGTTCCTGAAGGAGTCTTAATTCTCTCAGTTGATATTACAGAGAGGAAACATGTGGAATTAGAGCTAAGGGATAGTGAAAGTAAATTCAGGAAAATCTATGAAGAAGGTCCGCTTGGCTTGGCAATGGTAAATAAAGAATTCAGATTTTTAGCCGCCAATAATACTTTTTGCAAGATAACTGGTTATACAGAAAGTGAACTGCAAAAACTCACTTTTAAAGAAATTACCAAAGACGAGGATATTGAAGATAACATAATGTCTATCACAAAGCTTATCAATGGAGAAATTCCTGTATATAAAACAGAAAAACGATATATCAGGAAAGATGGATTGATTATTTGGGGAGCTCTCACAGTGACTTCAAATTATAATCAGGATGGTCAATTTCTTTACAACCTCGCTATAGTAGAAGACATAACAGGTCGTAAACAGGCGGAGGAAGACCTTCGTGAGAACAGAGCATACCTGAATGCAGCACTCGCGAGTATGACAGATGCTGTTTTTATCTCCAATCTGAAAGGGGATTTTATTGAGTTCAATGATGCTTTTGCGACATTTCACAGATTTCGCAGTAAAGAGGAGTGTTCCAAAACTCTGTCTGATTATCCTGATTTCCTTAATGTTTATCTACGTGAAGGAGAAATTGCTCCGCTCGATATGTGGGCTGTTCCAAGAGCTCTGAGAGGAGAAGTTGCAACCAACGAGGAATATATATTGCAGCGTAAGGATACAGGGGAAAAATGGATTGGCAGTTATAACTTCAGCCCGATAAGGGATCAGAACGGCGCAATCTTCGGGTCCGTAGTTGTTGGTCGTGATGTTACCGAAACAAAACTTGCTGAAAAAGCTCTGCGCGAGAGTGAAGAGAAATTCCGGTTACTTCTGGAAAATTTACCTCTACCCGTTATTTATTCAAATGGGGAAGGTGTGGTGGTTTTCAGAAATGATCAATTTCTTAAGACATTCGGTTACACGGAAACCGATATTCCGACAATAAAAGAGTGGTGGGAGAAGGCATATCCCGATCCTGCTTACCGTAAAACAGTTATCGAATCCCGGGCAGCAGCGGTCTCCGGCGCTGATTCAGTGTACAGTGATTTAAAAGGGAATGAGTACAGAATTACATGTAAAGATGGAACTGTGCTGACGGTTGTTATTTCAGGGATAAGAATCAGAGGTAATCTGCTGGCAACATTTTACGATATAACTGAACGAAAAAAAGCTGAAGAAGTGATCAGAGAACTCAACGCAAACCTTGAACAAAGAGTTGAAGAACGTACATCTGAACTCGAAGTTGTCAATAAGGAGTTAGGGGCCTTCTCATATTCTGTATCTCATGATCTTCGTGCACCTCTCAGGAGTATTAGCGGATTTACACAGATCCTGGTTGAGGAATATAGTTCCAAACTTGATGATGAAGGTAAAAGAATATGTTCTGTAATTCAGGAAAACTCTCTCAAAATGGGAAACCTCATTGATGATCTTCTTTCATTCTCAAGATTGAACCGCACGGAACTGAAGAAAGGCCTTATCAATATGAAAGATATAGTCAATTCAGCCTTTAGTGAACTTACTGATGAATCCTCTGTAAAAAGAATACAGTTCAAAATGGGAGACATCTGCAATTCATCCGGAGATCCGAATATGTTAAAACAAGTCTGGATAAACCTGATTTCCAATGCCATAAAATATAGTTCAAAAAAAGAAAAAGCGATTATAACAATTGGGTGCAAAAAGGAGGAAGGGTACTGTGTCTATCACATTAAGGATAACGGCGTTGGATTCGATATGGCTTATATGGATAAATTATTCGGAGTATTCCAGCGTCTGCACAGCCAGAAGGAATTTGACGGCACAGGCGTGGGGCTGGCTATAGTACAGCGGATTGTACTACGGCATGGCGGCAAGGTCTGGGCAAAAGGGGAATTGGATAAGGGTGCTGAATTTTACTTTTCAATACCAATAATTAGCGAAATATAGTTTTAACCCTGATTAACAAAAACCACCATGGTAAACAACTTTGATCCCGTACAAATCCTTATAGTTGAGGATAATCCATATGATGCGGAACTGACACTCAGGGCTCTGAGGAAACACAATCTTGTAAACGAAGTATACGTTGCTGAGGATGGTCAGGAAGCTCTGGATTTCCTGTTTTGTGAAGGAAAGTTTGCCTCACGGAATATTTCCTCGCCTCTTAAGGTAATATTTCTCGATCTGAAGCTGCCAAAAATTAGCGGACTCGAGGTTTTGAAAAGAATTAAATCAAATCCGAAAACAAAAAAATTGCCAGTGGTGATCGTTTCCTCATCCAAAGAAGATCCGGATATTAAAGCTGCATATGAATTGGGAACAAATGGTTATGTCGTAAAACCAGTTGATTTCAGTGATTTTATTAAAGTAATGCAGAATACTGGATTATTCTGGTTGCTGGTAAATGAGGTTCCAAGATAATTGTTATGGCCTGACAAATTTCTGACTAAATTTCTCCTCAGAAAACATAGATGCTGTATTAATTAAGGCTAAATGTGAATATGCCTGAGGGAAATTTCCCAAAAGCCTTTTTGTAGAGAAATGAATATCTTCACTGAAAAGTCCAAGATGATTACCATAGGCTAAAAGGTTTTCAAAGATGCTTTTTGCATCTTCCTTCGAACCTATTCGGAACAAAGCCTGAACCAGCCAGAAAGTACATATAGTAAATGATGACATCGGTTTTCCAAAATCATCAGGAGTTTTATAGCGATAAACCAGACCGTTATAAAAAAGTTCATTTTTAACAGCCATGACAGTTTTCTGATACCTTATATCATCGGCAGTAATAAAGCCATACTCTGCCATTAGTAATAAAGAGGCATCGAGCTCTGAATTACAATAGGTTTGGGTGAATGTTTGAAGCTTCTCATTCCAGCCCTTCTTCAGTATGTCTTCTTTAATATCATGTGCAATACCTTCCCATGTTTCAGCGTAGTAAGGTTTATTTAAAGCGATTGCAATTTTAGTGGCCCTGTCCATTGCAACCCAACTCATTACCTTTGAGAAAACATAATGTTTTTCATCTCCGCGTATCTCCCAAATGCCTTTATCAGGTTTTTCCCAATGAGTGGAAACTGTAAGGGAAATATTGCGTACAATTTCCCATAAATCTTCAATTTCGTCTAATGTACCCGGAAAAAATTCATAATACTGGTGAATAATATTCAAAAGATAACCAAAAACATCATTTTGTCTCTGGGAGTATGCGGCATTTCCAATTCTCACCGGTTTTGAGTTTTCATATCCCGACAGATGTGAAAGTTCTGTTTCTATGAGTTCCCTTTCACCTCTGATTCCATACATTATCTGGAATGAATCGGTTTTTGACTTAAGAATTCTCTTTAAATAATCAAGGAAGCGTTGTGCGGAATATAAATGCCCCATCTTTATCAATGTTTCCAGCGACATTGATGCATCGCGTAACCAGCAAAAACGATAATCCCAATTCCTAACCTCACCAATAGTTTCAGGGATACTGGTAGTTAAGGCTGCCAATACAGCACCTGTAGGTTGATAAGACATTATTTTTAAAACCAATAAACTCCTGATTATTTCTTCGTTATATTTCTCATACTTCTTTGAACGGTTTGTCCAGTTAAGCCAGTAAACTTTTGTACGCTGGAATTCGAGATAAACCCTTTTAATATCTATTTCAATAAGTTTTTGGTTGTAGGATAAAAGCAGAAACTGATGCTGGGTGAGCAAAATTTCTTTTGAATCGAGGATATCATTGAAATTCAGACTTGAATACAGGAAAATACAATCTGTAGGTTTTACCATTGAATAGGTCCTTATATGATTGTCTTCTAAAACATTTGAGACCTCCTCTCTGGCATAATTAAATGCAGGGGAATATTTGACTTTAAAGCTTGGAGCGCCTGATATATACTTAAGATAACGATAAATTTCAGCAGGGGCAAAATAACTATTATCAGCTATTTTATAACGTGGCATAAAGTCAATTACCTCAAATGTACCCTGATCTGATTTAAATTCTGTACATATTACATTTGTCCAGATAAGGTACTTTTGTGAAATTATATAATTATCATCAACTTCAACACTAAAGAAGCCGCCCTTCACGTTGTCAATAAGTTTGGCGAATATGGAAGGTGAATCAAAATCAGGAAGACAGCACCAGTCAATACTTCCTCTTTCCGACACCAGTGCTGCACTCCGGCAATTGCCAATAACACCATAATTCAGATTATTCATAATAAATATTCAATTTGATGAGTATGTTTTTTCGAATTTAATTTGTTAAATGTTTGCATAATTACACTTTACAAAGATAGCATTGAAATTATCTGTGCAATCAGAATATAGCAGATAGATATATTTTTAATGAACTCTTCCAGAAACAAATATGCTATATTTGTATAAATATTTAACTCTCTGCTGGTGTAGAACTTAACCAGTAGTGTTTTCCCAACTCATAAATTACTATGGACAGCAAAACTGAAGCAGAAATCAATAAAAAATTCAAAAATGCCCTAAACAAACTTGTTTTACTTGATTATGACGGAACGCTTGTCAACCTTACAGCGACGCCGGAAAAAGCTAAACTGACCAGAGAAATAACAGAGATTATCAGAAAGCTGATCTCACTTCCGGGAATGGAAATTTTTATAATAACCGGCAGGAGCCATGATGATATCGATAAGTTTTTAGATCATATTCCAATTAATATTATTGCAGAACATGGTGCTATAATAAAGGAAAATGGGCAGTGGAAAACTCGGGAACAAAAAAGTGATTTGTGGAAACAATCTGTAATTCCCATTATGAATCAGATTACAGATGCTTGTCCCGGTTCATTTATTGAGGAAAAAATTTATTCCCTGGCATGGCATTACAGAAATGCAGAATCTGATGCTGGCTATAAGAGCTCCAGAGAGCTTATCAGGATTCTGACTGAAATAATCGGAAACCATGACTTAAAAATTCTGGATGGCAATAAGGTGGTCGAAATACTGAGTGATTCAATCGGTAAAGGGAGAGCAGTGAAGAGGCTCTATGAGCAAAATATATATGATTTCATTTTGTCCATCGGAGATGATACGACTGATGAAGAGATGTTTGAATATTTTCAGAACCATTCCAATGCCTATACGATAAAGGTCGGCGAGGGAGAAACCTTTGCTAAATTTAAGCTTAATGATATCAGTGAAGTTGTATCACTTTTAAAAAAAATGTCAGTATGAGATTAACTATATCATTTATTCTTTCTATCATTTTTGCTGTCGGGGTAGTAGCCTTTGGTTTTACATTTTATCAGAGCTCAGCTGAACGAACCAAGCTCAACGGAGAGCTCGAAACAAGAAGTATCAGGGTTTCAGGTGAAATACTGAAAAATGACACCTTTCTGTTACAACAACCTGAAAGGCAGAGAATTGAATGGTTTGCAGACAGTGTCACCAGGCAATACAATCTGGTTGGTTTAGCTGTTTTTATCAATAATGACAGCGTTTTCAGCAATTATGGTTCACGAATTTTGATAAGTTATTCAAGGACTTATGTCTCTCAGGCTATTGCTGCAGATACATCTGTCGGTAATTATTTTAAATCAGAAGGAAACAAAATATATCAGTTTATAAAACCTATTAAAAATAAT
>Ga0182021_10004956_pt1 | contig 15715 bp, 17 predicted proteins | sample 612E3MmetaG_FD_120493 | JGI IMG/M metagenome (GOLD analysis project Ga0182021, IMG submission 120493) | Permafrost microbial communities from Stordalen Mire, Sweden - 612E3M metaG (Illumina Assembly) | ecosystem: Environmental > Terrestrial > Soil > Wetlands > Permafrost | place: Sweden... | reverse complement strand
GCAGCATAGAGGTCTTCGAACTTTGGCCAAGACGCCCCGAGGCTGGACCGGCGCCCGCACGCCGTCAGCGATCAAGCGGGTCCGCCAGGCAGAGCGCCGGCGGGCCATCAATCAACCGCGCCGGAGCGCGGCGAAGACGTACGCGACCAATGCCATCAAGGTCGCAACCGGCGCTGCCGAAGGCGACACCGCCGAGGCGTTGGCGCAGGCGATGAGCGCCCTCGACAAGGCCGCCAAGGTCGGGGCGATCCACCCTAACAACGCCGCGCGGCGCAAGTCGCGTCTGGCCCTGAGGCTCAACGCCATCGCGGCCGGCGATACGGTTCAGACGACCGGACGCGTCGCCAAGACAACCGGCACCGCCGCCGCCGTCAAGGCCGCCCGAACCCGAATCGCTTCTGGCAAGGCCACCAAGGCCAAGGGCCCGCAAACCGCCGCCGGAAAGGCCCGCGCTGCCCTGTCCAAGACGGCTCGCGCCGAGGCGGCAAACGCCGCGGCCGCAGCTCCGGTCGAAACCGCCGCCAGGGCCAGGGTAGCCCCGAAGGCGTCAGTGCCGAAGGCCGCCGCTAAGGCATCAGGCCCGAAGGCCGCCGCCAAGGACAAGGCCCCGGCCAAGTCGGCGGCCAAAGACAAGGCTCCGGCCAAGTCGACCGCGCCGAAGGCTGCCGCCAAGGACAAGGCCCCGGCCAAGTCGACCACGCCGAAGGCTGCCGGCAAAGACAAGGCTCCGGCCAAGTCGACCGCGCCGAAGGCTGCCACCAAAGACAAGACTCCGGCCAAGTCGACAGCGCCGAAGGCTGCCGCCAAGGACAAGGCCCCGGCCAAGTCGGCGGCCAAAGACAAGGCTGCGGCCAAGTCGACCGCGCCGAAGGCTGCCGCCAAGGACAAGGCCCCGGCCAAGTCGGCGGCCAAGAAGCCCTAGGCTCAGGCCCACCGTTCGAAATCCTGAAACGCCAGGTCGCCCGATCTGGCGTTTCTGATTCGGAGCCACCGTGTCCGACCCTCGAGCCCACGCCAGGGTGCTCGCCCGCGACGCCATCGCCCGCGGCGACGTGACCGGCTGGTTCGAGACGCTCTACGCCGAATCGGAGCGCGACGGCTTCCGCATCTCCTGGGTGGACCTGGGACCGAACCCGCACCTGGTCGAATGGTTGCGGAGCCGGCCGGCTCCGCCGAGCGGAAAGGCTCTCGTGGTCGGCTGCGGCTACGGCGACGACGCCGAGTTGCTGGCTGCAGCCGGCCTTGACGTGACCGCCTTCGACATCGCGCCGACCGCGATCGCGCGCTGCCACGCCCGCTTCCCCGATTCGACCGTCGGCTACGAGGTCGCCGACGTGCTGAGCCCACCTCCCGGCTGGTCGCGCGCCTTCGACTTCATCTTCGAGGCCTACACCGTCCAGGTTCTGCCCGGCGAGGCCCGGACGGCGTGCGCCCAATCGATCGGCGGTCTGGTCGCCCCCGGCGGAGCCCTGCTGGTTGTGGCCCGCAGCCGCCGCCCGGAAGATCCCGAGGGCCTGATGCCCTGGCCGCTGACGCGCGCCGACCTGGCCGCCTTTGCCGTGCCCGGTGTGGACCTGGCCCGCTTGGACGAGATCGTCGAGCCTGGAGATCCGCCGGTTCCGCGCTTCGTGGCCGAATTCGTCAGGCGCCGCTGAGCGCTCGCGCCGGCGACTTCACGGGAGCCGCATCGAGAAGCGTTTCGATGTGTGCTCGAACCCGATCGCCTCGGCGTCCAATTCGACCGCGTCCGCGAATCCGCACTTCCATGACGCAAGCGTAAACGAGCCAACCTTCACGATGCGTCTCGCCTGGTGGGTACTACACCCAACCTCCATTCACCCTCCATCGCCGCTCCATGGTCGTTTCAAGCTCGGGGCCGAGATTCAATGTCGATCTGACGGCAGGAATCGGCATCGAGCGCCGGGCGCAGCCGCCGGATTTCGACATGCGGGAGATCGCGATGAACTCGATACATCGCATCGGCGTAACCATCGCCGGTTTCGCGACGGTTGCCACCGTGGCCGGAGCCTTCGGGGTTCGGAGCTACGTGGCCGCGCGGGATGCCGCGGCCCAGGCCACGGCGCAGGTGGCGGTGGCGGCCGCCTCCACGACAGACCCGACGGCGAGCCTCGTCCCCCAGACGATCTACGTCAACCCGCTGCCAACGCCGCCGGTGATCCACGTCGTTCAGACTGCGCCGCCCGGAGGGAGGCCGCGCATCATCCACGTGGTCGTGCCCGGCGCGGGCGGCGAGCACGACGGAGGCTCGGACCACTGATGGAAGAGATCGATCCGCGCCCAGGCGAGCTTTCGACGCCGAATCGGAGACCGCCCGTGACTCCCCAAACCGCCCACCCGCCCAGGGCCAAGCCCGACGCTCGACCGATGCGTGTCGCCCTCGGCGCCGGCGGCCTGGCGGCCCTTTCGGCCCTGCTGACCGCGATCGTGGTACCAGCCCGGTCGCCGGTCGCGGCGCCATCCGACTACCCGCAAGCGGATGCGGGCGTGAGCGGAACCCCGATCATGGTCCAGCGCCCGATTCAGTACATCCAGCTCCAGCCGGGTCAGACGGCGCCGCCAGGCGCCACCGTCATCGACCCGGCCGCGCCCCAGCCGACCGCCGTGGTGATCTCGGTCCCCGCGCCGGCCCAGAAGCCGATCGTCATCAGGACGACCCAATCCGGCAGGGTCATCCCATGATCGGCGCGCGGGACCTTGTGAGCGCGGGAGCCCCGCTCGGCGGCGGCGCGAGAGCCGATGTCCGGCGACCGATCCCGACAGCCGACCCGATAGTTCCCCTCAGCCACACCGCGACGTCGATGGGCGGACGGCTCATGGTCTACCTGGACGCAGAGGCGGTCCGCTCGGCGGAGGCAAGTCGGGCAAGTGCCGCCGTCGTGGCGCGTGTCGAGAGCTGGGCGGCGCGGCTGACCCGGCACTCCGATGCTTCGGAGCTGTCGGCGCTCAACGCCGATCCGCGGGACGAGGTTCCGGTTGGCCCGACGCTGGCCGCCGTCCTGCGAGCCGGACGGTCCGCGATCGGGCAATCCGAAGGGCTGGCCGACATCACGCTCCTGGACGAGCGCCTGGCCGCTGAGGGTCTGGCGGTCGAAGGGCCGGCAGCCGACCGTTCGTTGGTCGAGGCTGCCCTACATGTTTCCCGCGCCTTCGATTGGTCGATGGTGCCGGGCCCCCGAGGCACCGCGGTCGTCCGGCGCCCGGCCGGGCTTCGGTTCGATCTGGGCGGCATCGGCAAGGGTTGGATCGCCGATCGCGCCCTCCGCCTTCTCGCCGACTGGCCGAGCGCCGTCATCGACGCCGACGGCGACCTCGCCATCCGCTGCGCTCCCGGCAAGACGTGGGAAGTGGCAGTGGACGACCCTCGCGCCCCGGAAACGACGCTGGCCGTGCTCAGCCTGGCGGCTGCGGCGGGGTTGCCCGCTCGATGGGGAGTGGCCACGTCCGGCATTTCCATCCACCGCTGGGCCGTGGGCGGCCAGATGCGTCACCACCTGATCGACCCCCGCACCGGCAGTCCGGCCGTCACCGATGTGACCCAGGCCACGGTGATCGCCGGCTCCGCCTTGCGCGCCGAGGCGCTGGCCAAGGCCGCGGTGATCGCCGGCAGCGCGGGCGGCCTCGCCCTTCTGGAACGCGCTGGAGTTCGTGGCGCAGTGGTCCTGACCGAGCGCGGCGAGACGCTCGCCCTGCCCCAGACGCTACCGCTGCTGGGCAGCTGAGGAGACGTCATGCTGCAGCCCGACCCGAACCGTTCGCCCCTGGGACCGCGATCTTCCCTGGCACCGGGGCTACCCCTGGCACCACGGCCACTCGGCGACATGGCGGCCCGGCCTTCCGGACGGCATCCGGCGCGGGCCGCCGGCCCGGCCTATCGGGGCCTGCCCCGGCTCCTTCGCTTCGTCCTGTGGGCGTCGGCCGCCGTCATCATCGGGGCAGTGTTCGGCGCCACGGCTCCGACCGCGCTTGGCCGCGTGGGGGCGGTCGCCGCGCTGCAGCCCGGCCTGCTGGCCTGGTATTCGGTCCGGGCGCTGGGATTCCTCGCCTATCTGGCGGTTGCCGGCTCGGTCCTGTACGGCCTGCTCCTGTCGACGAAGATCCTCGACGCCATCGCCCATCGGCCGGTGAGCTTCGCCCTGCACAAGGACCTCGCGATCGTGGGCTTCGCGCTCGCGATGCTCCACGCCACCGTATTGCTGGCCGACCAGAGCTTCGCCTTCACCCCGAGCGCCATCCTCGTCCCGTTCGCCTCACCGTATGCCGCGATCTGGGTCGGGATCGGCCAGCTCACGTTCTACGGCCTGGCGGTCGTCACGGTCAGCTTCTACGTTCGCCGTCAGATAGGGCAGCGAGCGTGGCGCCTGCTCCACTACCTCACCTTCCTCGTGTTCATCGGCGCCATCGGCCACGGCGTCATGGCCGGCTCCGATGCCGGCGCAGCCTGGGCCTTCTGGCTCTATCTGGTCCCCGGCGCCGCTGCCGTCTTCCTGCTCGTCTACCGGATTGTGGTCTCGGTCTCAGGCCGCATCTCAGCCTCCGAATCGGAGCGGCCCGTCGCCGTCAGCCCGCTGATCGCGCGCTCTCCTCTCCCGCTCCCGGGCGGCCGCGTCCCCTCCGGCCGCCCGGCGGCTCCGCTCCAGCCGCCGCCCCCCGGACTGTCCGTTCGAAGGAATGTTCGAAACCGCTCCGCCGCTCCTGGAGGTCTCCGATGGCCTACGTGATCGCCGAACCCTGCATCGACAACATGGACCAGTCGTGCGTCGCGGTCTGCCCCGTCGACTGCATCAGCGCGGACCCAACAGGCGACCGCAAGCTCTACATCGACCCGAACAACTGCATCGATTGTGGCTCGTGCGAGCAGGCGTGTCCGAACAAGGCGATCTTCCGAGCCGAGAACCTGCCCGCCGAATGGGCCGGCTTCGCCTGGGTGGACGCCACCTGGTGCGGCGATCCGGGCCAGGCCCGCTCCGCGATCGACGCCTACATGCCGATCCAGGCGGCCTGAGACTTCGCCCCTCGATATTCCCTCCCGGTGGTTCCGCTGGCTGGGTTCTCCCGTCGCAGCCGTCACGGGGTGCGGTCCGGTACTCCAGCGGCGGCTGCGCGGCAACCAGACGGCCGTGTGGAACCCGAAGCTTCGCCGTCCGGCGCCGGGCTGGGCTATCGTGTACCCATGGGATCTCGGATTCTCATCGCCGACGACGAGCCGCACATCCGCGCCGTCGTGCGCGCATACCTCGAGCGCGAGAGCTACGAGGTGCTCGAGGCTCCCGACGGGGAGGTCGCCTTGGAGCTCGCGCGCACGGCGAGCCCGGACCTGCTCGTGCTGGACGTGATGCTGCCGCTGCGCTCCGGCTTCGACGTCCTGCGCACACTGCGCGGCGAAGGGTCGTCCGTCGGAGTGGTCATGCTCACTGCCCGAGACGACGTCATCGACCGCGTGGCCGGACTCGAGCTCGGCGCCGACGACTACGTCACCAAGCCGTTCGAGCCGCGCGAGGTCGTGGCTCGCGTGGGTGCGGTGCTGCGGCGCTTCGGCCGACTCGCGCCGGGAGCTCCGGCGGCGGCAGGCGCTGCGGCGATCCCGGCTTCGGCCGCCGGCAGCCCCCTGATGATGCCGCCGCGGCCGGCCACGACGCTCTTCGATCTGACGATCGATCTGGATGGCCGCGAGGTCATGCGCGGCGGCGCGGTCGTGCCGCTCACCCGAACCGAGCTGGACCTGCTTGCGGCACTGGCCGAGCAGCCGGGGCGCGTCTGGACGCGCGAGCAGATCGGCGAACGTGTCTTCGGCGAATCGTTCGACGTCTTCGACCGAACGATCGACAGCCACATCAAGAACCTGCGCGCCAAACTGGGCGCGCGCCCCGACGGCGGCGCTTACGTCGAGACCGTGCGGGGCGTCGGGTACCGCGCGGCTCGATCGGCAGAGCCAAGCTGAAGCCGGGGAGGTCGACGTGAGCCTGCGCTGGCGGATTGCGGTCGGCTTCGCTCTGGTGGCCCTGGCCACGGCCGCGATCGTGGCGCTGGCCACGCCGACGATCGTCGGCCAGGGCTTCAGCGAACTGGACAACGATGTCAGCGCCGGCAGCACTCCGGCCGTCGCGGGGGCATCCACAACGATCGCTCCCGGCGACGACAACAGCGAGGATGGAGCAGGCCAGTCCGCGCCCGCGCCACTTTCCGGCCAGGCCCAGCAGTCGACGATCCTGCGGTTGATCGTAGCCGCGGCAGCGGCGGCGGCCGGGGCTTCGCTGCTCGGCCTGTTCGGCGCCGGGAGGCTGGTGCGGCCCCTGACCCGACTCGAGCAGGCGGCCTCCGGCGTGGCTCGCGGCGACCTGACGCAGCGCTCCGGGCTGGCCGAGCGCCACGACGAGTTCGGCCAGCTCGGCCGGACCTTCGATTCGATGGCCGGCGAGCTGGAGCGCGCCGACGAGTCCAGGCGCGGCTTCCTGCAGGACGCGGCTCACGAGCTCAAGACGCCGCTGGCGGTGATCGACGCGACCTCCAGCGCGATCCTCGACGGTGTATACAGCCCCGAGCGGCGCCACATCGAGACGATCCGCGATCAGTCGCGCGTCCTGGCCCGGATCGTCGACGACCTGCGAACGATCAGCCTGGCCGAAGGCGGCCACCTGCCGCTGCAACGGAGCGCGGTGGACGTTGCGGCGACCCTGTCGTCCGTGGCCGCGGGCTTCGAGGCGCGGGCAGCCACCGTCGGCGTGAGCCTCGCCATCGACGCGCCGGGCGGGCTCGCCGTCAACGCCGATCCGGATCGAGTCCGCCAGATCGTGACGGCGCTCGTCGACAACGCCCTGCGCCACACGCCCGATGGAGGCACGGTTCGTCTGGTGGCAACGCCGGTCGCCGGGGCAGCGGGACGCGGCGCGGCGCGGCGCGCGGTCCGAATCTCCGTCGAGGACACCGGGCCGGGCATTCCGCCCGAGGCCCTGCCCTGGATCTTCGAGAGGTTCTTCCAGGCGGAACCGTCGCACAGTCGGGGAGCCGGGACCAGCGGCCTCGGCCTGTCGATCGTTCAGGCGCTGGCCGAGGTCCAGGGCGGCCGGGCCGGCGCCGAGAATGGGCCGGCCGGCGGCGCGCGGCTCTGGTTCGAGCTTCCGGCGGCTTCAGGTGGCGCCGCGGGTCCGGGCTGAGTCCCGATCCACCGGCCGGCGGCGCGGGTGCGCTGTCGAGCGATCGCGGCGGTGAGGCCCACCGGCCGAGCGCCCATCTCCATTTCGGTGGATCGACCTGCCCTGCGCGACCGCCAGGCGCCGGCGAACCGGACGTGCTTTACCCGGCTAATACAATCGAGGCATTCCACGGGGCATCGAACAGCCGGAGGGTTCGCAGATGATGGGGTGGGGCAGCACTGGACCGATCGATCCGCTCGGCCCTCCCGGACCGATTGGCCCGGAACGGCGCGAGACGATCGAGCTCGTTGGCCCGCACCTGCGAGTCTCGGGGGAAATCTCGCTTCTTCGTTTCTCTCGCCTCTCGGATCTGGTCAACCACACCAGTGGCTTCGTCAAGCTGACCGGCGCGCAGCTGCTTCGGCGCAACGGCGATCCGACCGGTCTGGTCGTCCAGGAGCTGATGGTCAACCCGGATGAGATCACCTTCATCGGCCAGAAGGAATTGGACGTGTCGACGGCCGAGACCGGGCAGGTCGGCGGGATGGATCGTCCGCTGATGCAGCGAGTGCCGCGGGAGCTCGTGATCTTCACGGCCGGCCACACGCTGACCGGCACGATCCACCTCTTCTCCGAGACGGACGTCGCGACGTTCGTGGACTCGCCCGATCCGCGTTTCGTGCCCGTGACGCTGGTCACGGCGCGCTCGCTGGCCGACCGGCGGGTGATCAGCCACTTCGGGCTCGTGCTGGTGAACCGCACGCAAATAACGGCGGCCTCGCTCCGCGAGATGGCCGGCGGCGCCGCCGAAACCGGGGTGTCGGTGGACTAGGGCCGCAGCAGGACGGAGGGGAGTTCACGCAGTAGCGCGGATCAGGCGCCGGGACACGGACTCCGCTCGGCACAAACGCTCACTTCGCTCACGATAGTGCCTCGCTCACCCGTGCTCCCGCCGCCTTCTACCTCGGCCCGTGCCGGTACAACAGAGAGGATTGGGTGGCTCCGCTGCGCGACTCCACGCGAGGGAGTCGTCTTCGTGGCGGAACGGTTGGTCGAACGGATGGGCTTGACCGCGGACACGTCCTGCGCGCTTGGGAGTCGACTTGGCGGAGCCTCCGTCACGACATCGATCTCCCTCACGCAAACACCAGGCTGCGGGGGCGCCAGCATGGGCGACCGTGCGCCAATGTAGCCAGATGGCGGGACTTCTGCTTCGGCGTCAGGCGCCGTCGTTCGAGGAAGCAGCGCCGAAAGGCGCGGCGTAGACAACGGGCTCTACGGGTCCGAGGCGGCTCAGGCGAACGAGGCCGCGGGGGTCGGCGTCGCATTCGCGGATGGCCTGGCCGACCAGACGACCGCCTCGACCACGACCGCCGCTTCGCACGCGGCCCGCTTGTCGGCGCTGCACGCAGCGGCCTCCGGGTCGCGGGTATGGGCGCGCACCACGATCGCCGGTCCGCCAAGCCAGCCATACAGCAAGTTCGATCCCAGCGGCGCCAGCATCGGCAGGCCGAAGACCTGCTTCTCGTTGGCGACCGACGCCAGCGCGATCCCGCCGCACTGGCCCAGGAGATCGGCCTCGGCCGATGGCTGCGGCAGCATGGTCGGGCAGGCTTCGACCTCGTCGAGCGCGTACCCACCCAGCGGGAAGCTGCCGCTCAGGTTCTGCCACTCGGCCTGTTCGCTGACGCGGTACACACGCTGGCCGTCGAGCTGGTTGGGGATGCCGTCGGAACCCAAACACACGAGCGAACTGCTCGAACTCGCCGATGCGTCGCACCGACTGAAGACGAACCCGACGCCGACCAGCCCGACGGCTGCCAGCACGACGACCAACAGGCCCGCCAGGGCGAACCTCATCGATCCCCTCGCCGGCCGCCCGGCCCTTCGACAGCGCCGTTCATTTCACCACCAGGGTATACCCCTGGGTGGCGGTCTGCCCGCTGACCTGCGTGCCGTAGCACCAAACAGAGATAGTGAAACTGAACGTGCCGGCGACGGTGGGCGTTCCCGAGATCTGGATCGTGTCGATCGGCTCCTTGGCCAATGCAACGTCGAGGCCCGCGGGGAGCGCGCCGTCCTGGACCGAAGCGCCGCCCACGGGCGTAGCGGCCTGGGTGACCGTGATGGTGGCAACGTAGGACGAGCCGATCTGGGCATCGGGCAGGGTCGCGGGCGAGAACTGGAGCGCCGATCGGGGCGTGCAGCCGATCACCGCGGTGAGCGCGAGGGCGCACGCGATCCCCAGAACGATCTTGCCTCTCAAGAACATCTGCATCACCCCCGACCCGTCCGTCGGTTGGCGCCCGGCCGAGCGCCGGCATCGGCATCCCTGACGGATAGCGGCAAGTTTCGCAGGTCGTCAACCCCGGAGGAAGTCGCCGCCGCGTGGGCGACCACGCCTTCTCCGGCCCACGATGCGGCCGCTCGCCGGTAGCGGCACGCGGGCGGCGCAGGAGTGGCCCGGCGGGGAGCGAAGTAGAAGGCGGCGGGAGCAGCGGGCGTGGGAGGCACTATCGTGAGCGAAGCGAGCGTTTGGGCCGACCGGAGCCCGTGTGCCGCCGCCTGATCCGCGCTACTGCGTGAGCTCCCCGCCGCCCCGCCCCGGAATCAAAGCGGGCCGGCCCGAAGGCCGACCCGCTGAACTGACGCGGAACCGAGTTACGGCTTGGCGCCAGCCAGGGCCTGACGGCCGAGGTACAGCGAGCCGGTGCCGAGCTCTTCCTCGATGCGGAGGAGCCGGTTGTACTTGGCGACCCGCTCGGAGCGCGAGGGGGCGCCGGTCTTGATCTGGGCCGTGCCCATCGCCACCACGAAGTCGGCGATCGTCGTGTCCTCGGTCTCACCGGAGCGGTGGCTGACCATGGCGGTCCAGCCGGCGCGTCGCGCCATCGCGATCGCGTCGATCGTCTCGGTGATCGTGCCGATCTGGTTGAGCTTGATCAGGACCGAGTTCGCGGACGACTCGCGGATGCCGCGGGCGATGAACTCGGGGTTAGTCACGAAGATGTCGTCGCCGACCAGCTGAACCTTGGAGCCGAGACGCCTGGTCTGCTCGGCCCAGCCGGCCCAGTCGTCCTCGGCCAGACCGTCCTCGAGGGAGATGATCGGATACTTGGCGATCCACTCCTCCCAGAGGTCGATCAGCTGGCCGGAGTCGAGGGTGCGGCCCTCCCGCTCGAGGCGGTACTGGCCGACCACGTTGCCGGTCCCGGTGCCTTCGACAAGGATCGAGCTGGTGGCCGGGTCCAGCGCGATGGCGACCTCGTCGCCCGGCTTGTAGCCGGCCTTTTCGATGGCCCGCAGGATGACCTCGACGGCGGCCTCGTTGGACGGCAGCGACGGCGCGAAGCCGCCTTCGTCGCCCTGACCGACGGAGAAGCCCTCGGCGCTCAGGATCGACTTGAGGGCGTGGAAGACCTCTGCGCCGGCGCGCAATGCGTCGGCGAAGGTGTCGACGCCGACCGGCGCGACCATGAACTCCTGGAAGTCCGTGGAATTCACGGCGTGCTTCCCGCCGTTGAGGATGTTGAAGAACGGGACCGGCAGGATGCGCGCGCCGACGCCGCCGAGGTAGCGGTAGAGCGGCATCTCGTAGCTGGCCGCGACCGCGTGCGCCGCCGCGAGGGAGACGCCGAGGATCGCGTTGGCACCGAGGTTGCCCTTGTTCGGCGTGCCGTCGAGAGCGATGAGCGCGGCGTCCAGGCCCGCTTGATCGGACGCATCCGTGCCGAGCAGCTCGGGCGCGATGATCTCGCGGACGTTCGCCACCGCCTTGAGCACGCCCTTGCCGCCGAACTTGCTCTTGTCGCCGTCGCGAAGCTCGACCGCCTCGTTGGCGCCGGTGGAGGCACCCGACGGAACGGCCGCGCGGCCGACAGAGCCGTCCGCCAGGACGACGTCGACCTCGATGGTCGGATTGCCGCGCGAGTCGAGGATCTGGCGGGCGTCGATTAGATCGATGCTTGTCATTGCTTGCTCCCAGCCACAGGTCGGTCGAGCAGCGCGGCAACGCCGGGCAGCTCCTTGCCTTCGAGGAATTCGAGCGACGCTCCGCCGCCCGTGGAGATGTGGGTCATCTTGTCGGCCAGACCCTGCTGCTCGACGGCCGCCACCGAGTCGCCGCCGCCGACGACCACCGTAGCGCCGGCCTGGGCGCGACCGGCCAGGAATCGGGCGATCTCCCTGGTGCCGACCGAGAAGGTCGGGATCTCGAAGACGCCGAGCGGGCCGTTCCAGAAGACCGTCCTGACCGGCTCGAGGGCCTTGCGCATGGCGTCCAGGCTGTTCCTGCCGATGTCGACGATGTTCCAGGATGCGGGGACCTTGTCGGCCGGAACGGTCTTGTACTCGCTGCCGCGGGTGACTTCCTTGGCCACGACCACGTCGCTGGGCAGGACGATCTTGGTCCCGTGCGCAGCCGCCGATTCCATGATCGCCCGGGCGTCCTCGACCCGATCGGGCTCGACCAGGCTCTTGCCGACCTGCTTGCCCTGGGCGAGCAGGAAGGTGTTGGCCATGCCGCCGCCGATGATCAGGACGTCGACCTTGTCGACGAGGTTCCGCAGAACCTGGATCTTCCCGGAGACCTTGGCACCGCCGATGATCGCGGCAAAAGGCCGCTCGGGGTTCTCCATGAGCTTGCCGAGGAACTCGATCTCCTTCTCCATCAGAAGGCCGGCATAGGCCGGCAGCAGCCGGGCAATGCCCTCGGTGGAGGCGTGGGCGCGGTGGGCCGTGCCGAAGGCGTCGTTCACGTAGACGTCGGCGTAGCTGGCCAGCGCCTTGGCGAACGCGGGATCGTTCTTCTCTTCCTCGGCGTGGAACCTCAGGTTCTCGAGGAGGATGCACTCGCCCGGCCTGAGGCGCTTGATCGCGTCCTCGGTGCCCGGGCCCAGGGCATCGCCCGTCACCGGGACGGGCATCTTGAGGAGCTGAGAGAGCCGCTCGGCGACGGGCCGCAGGCGCATGCTGTCCTGGACCTTGCCGTCGGGTCGGCCGAGATGGCTGGCAAGAATGACGATCGCCCCCTGGGCCAGCAGCGCTTTGATCGTCGGCAATGCGGCCACGATCCGGCTGTCGTCGGTGATCTTGCCATCCTCGAGCGGAACGTTGAAATCGACGCGGACGAAGACACGCTTCCCGGCGGCGTCCAGGTCGCGGATCGTGAGCTTGTTCATCGTTACCTCGGATCTGGCTGGGCCGACGATCGGGACGGGCGGCCCTCCGACCGCCCCGATCCGGCGCTTGGCGCTGGTTAGAGGCGCTCCGCGATGAACTTGGTCAGGTCGGCAACGCGGCAGCTGTAGCCCCACTCGTTGTCGTACCAGGACAGAACCTTGACGAAATTGCCGGTCCCGCCGATGACCATCGTCAGCGCGGAGTCGACGATCGAGGAGCGAGAGTCGGCCTTGAAGTCCATGGAGACGAGCGGGTCGTCGCTGACGCCGAGAATGCCCTTGAGCGAGCCCGCGGCGGCCTTGCGGAACGCGTCGTTGATCGCCTGGGCGGTTGTGTTGTCGCGGAGCTCGACGGCGAAGTCGACGATGCTCACGGTGGGCGTGGGGACGCGCAGGCTGAAGCCGTCGACCTTGCCCTTGAGCTCGGGGATGACGAGCCCGAGGGCCTTCGCGGCGCCCGTCGTGGTCGGGATCATGTTCAGGCCGGCCGAGCGGGCGCGGCGCGGATCCTTGTGGGCGACATCCAGGATCTTCTGGTCGTTGGTGTAGCTGTGGATCGTGTTCATCAGGCCCTTTTCGATCCCGAAGGTGTCGTTGAGGACCTTGGCTACCGGCGCCAGGCAGTTGGTCGTGCAGCTGGCGTTGCTGATGATCACGTGCTTGGCCGGGTCGTACTTGTCTTCGTTGACGCCCAGGACGATCGTGACGTCCTCGCCCTTGGCCGGGGCGCTGATGAGGACCTTCTTGGCTCCGGCGGTGATGTGGGCGCGGGCCTTGTCGGCCTCGGTGAAGCGGCCCGTGGACTCGATGACGATGTCGACGCCGAGCTCCTTCCACGGCAGCTGGGCCGGGTCGCCGACCTGCAGAACCTTGACCGCCTTGCCGTTGATCACGATCGAATCGTCAGTGTGGGTGACGGTACCGTGGAAGTTGCCGTAGGTGGAGTCGTGCGCGAAGAGGAGGGCGTTGGTCGGGACGTCCACGATGTCGTTGACGGCCACGACCTCGAGCCCGGGCGCGCGCTCGAGGATCGCCTTTAGCGACTGCCGGCCGATTCGACCGAAACCGTTGATGCCGACGCGAACTGCCATGTCTGATCCTCCAGGAGATGATGCCGCGCTCGGATCAACCGTTCTGCGCGGATATGGACGTTGGCCGACCGCCGCGCCAGGCGGGGTCGCCGAGGCGTGCGATCACGAGCGGGTGACAACCGGCCAGGCCTACGTCCGCGCCGAGCTCGGCCTGGACGATCTGGACCCGGCTCCGGGGCATTTTGAAAGCGGTCGCGGCCACCTCTGCCCGGGCGGGGTAGAGCAGCCGCGCACCCTGAGCGTCGGAGATGGAACCGCCAACCACGATTCGAGTTGGATTGAGAGCGTCGACGAACCCCACGCAGGCCACGGCGAAGGCACGACGACCGCGCTCCAGGATGGCGTGGCAGGTTTCGTCGCCGGAGTCTTCACCCTCGGCGATGTCCTTCGCATCGATGGCGTCTATCCCCTCCTCCTCCGCTACGGCAATGAGGTAGGGGCTGCGGCCTTCGGCAACTGCCTGACGAGCGGTGCGGGCCATGGCCGCTCCACCGAGGAACGCCTCCAGATGGCCAACCGCGCCGCATCCGCACAGGCCTTCCATGGCGACGGGCGTATGGCCGAGCTCGCCGGCGGTGCCGTCGGGGCCGTGGAAGATGCGGCCCTCCGACACGATCGACCCGCCAACCCCCGTGGAGACGGTCAGGTAGATGAAGTCGGAGCAACCGCGGGCCGCCCCGAACGCCATCTCGCCGAGGGCCGCGACATTGGCGTCGCGATCGAGGAAGGCGGGGAGGCCGAAGGCGCCGCCCACCCTCGCCGCTATTGGCACGTCATTGAAGCCGGGGCCCATGTTGGGTGTCTGCAGGACCATGCCGCGCCACGGATCCACCGGGCCGGGGCTGGAGATCCCCACGCCGACGATCGCTTCGCGGATATCGGAAGGGGCGCCGTCACGCGCCTCGGTCAAGGCCGCGACGCAGCCACGAAGGATCGCCGCGGGGCCGTCCGCCACGGGCGTTTGGCCCTGGGCGCGAGCGATCCGCGTTCCATCTTCGACAACGACGGCTGCGCGTATCTGCGTGCCGCCGACGTCGAGCGCGAGGACAGGCCGTGCTGACAGAGAAGAACCTCACCGGTTGGGGAATTGGTGGGATGCTCGCCAATTCTAGCAAAGCGGATTCGGGCCCCAAGCGGGCCGGTCGGCCCATAACGGACGTCTGCTCCGACCGGGCGGCGTGTGACGCCCATCACTCTCGCGGAGGACGGTTGTGCCGTTCGGCCTGATCGTACCCGGACAGGCAGCGACCCCCGGCATTGCGGGGGTCGCCGTGGAGCCGAAAGAAGGAGCGGCTAGGCTCCGATGCGGGTCACTTTCCCGCCACAGGTAGGACAGGTGCCCTGCGTGGCGGGCTTCCCGTTCTTCATGGTGATCTTCTGCGGATCCTTCATCTCAACCATCTTCTTGTCCTTGACGCAGTAGCCCTCTGCCATTTCGCTCAGCCTCCTGGTATTGCATGCCAAAGGGGGCGTAGGCGCCCCTTATCTTGCACTGGCGCCTCAGGCAGGAAAGCCTGAGGACGGCGGTTCGAGAACCTCGAGCGCGACCGGTTGCGGCCCATTCGAACCGCTCGCGGTTGAACTCGCAAACCCTGAGAACTCCGCAACGATGCGGTGGTGAGGAAACCCCGACCGACTTGCCGGGGCCGAGTTCGCTCTGGTGCTGCCGGACTCCATTGTGGGGCACGCGTGACCGCGTTCGGCAATACCTCTTCCACCGTTCCTGGTGCGCAACACTGGGCACCTTCACGGAGCATAGACGGCTCGAAACTTGAGCGTCAAGCATGCCCTTGGTCGCGGCGCGGTGCGGTCGCTCGCTCCGAGGACGAATATCGGCCATTGGCGAGGTCATCTGGGGGCGACATCGCGTGCTCTCCGGCGTCGCGGAAGGAGCGTTCGGGTCGTTCGGGGCGAGCCCGGAGCCGTCGGGCTCGGACCGCTCGGGCGGCCGTAAGCCCGAGGAGGGCGACCAGCGCCAGGCCGACGCCGAAGAGAGCGATCAGCTCGATCGGGCTCGGGCCGGCCATTCCGCCGGCGGCGAGCGCCAGGCCGTGGGTCTGGCCCCGGGCCGCGGGCGCCTCCAACCCGGGAGCGCCAGACGCCGCGTCGGCCGAGGGAGAGGCGTTATCGGCGGAACGCTCCGAAGACGCCGTCGTCCCCGAACCGCCGGCGGCCAGGGTCACGATCAGATCTGGATCGACCTCGATCAGCCAGCCGTCGGCGTCGCGCGATACCAGCCCGGTGACCTCCACGGCGTCGCCGGGCTCGAGAAGGGAGAGAGCGTCAGCCGCGG
>Ga0182021_10004955_pt1 | contig 15718 bp, 15 predicted proteins | sample 612E3MmetaG_FD_120493 | JGI IMG/M metagenome (GOLD analysis project Ga0182021, IMG submission 120493) | Permafrost microbial communities from Stordalen Mire, Sweden - 612E3M metaG (Illumina Assembly) | ecosystem: Environmental > Terrestrial > Soil > Wetlands > Permafrost | place: Sweden... | reverse complement strand
TGGGTGGCCGTGTGGCTGTCCCCGCAGGCGACGGTCAGGCCCGGCCAGGTGAGGCCCAGCTCCGGACCGATCACGTGGATGACCCCTTGGTCGCCGGAGGCGAAGTCGAAGAGCTTCACTCCGAACTCTTGGGCGTTCTTTTCCAGGGCCTGCATCATCTCCTCGGCCAGGAGGTCGGCGAAGGGACGCGCCTTCTGGTTTTCCGTCGGGACGATGTGGTCGAAGGTGGCGAAGGTCCGCTGGGGATAAAGGACCTTCAGCCCCTTTTCACGGAGCATCTGGAACGCCTGGGGGCTGGTCACCTCGTGGATCAGGTGGAGCCCGACGAAAAGCTGGGTCCGCCCGTCCGGCAATTCCCGGACCGAGTGCAGATCCCAAACCTTGTCGAAAAGAGTTTTCCCCATCTTACAACCCCCCGCCCACTTTCTTCGCCGGGGCGCGGCGCGGGCCGGGCGCCGCCAGCTTGTTGAGCGCGGTCAAGTAGGCCTTGGCGCTGGCCTCCACGATGTCCGTCGAGGTCCCTTTGCCCGAGACCACCATCCCCTTGTGCTCCGCCCGGACCGACACCTCGCCCTGGGCGTCCTGGCCGGCGGAGACGCTGCGAAGGGAATAGTCCAGGAGCTTGGGGGCGATGCCGGCGATCTTGTCCATGGCCTTGTAGGCCGCGTCCACGGGGCCGTCCCCGCAGGCCGCCTCCTGAACGACCGCGTCGCCCTTCTTCAAACGGACGGTGGCGGTCGCGATGACCCCGGTGCCGGAGGTCACGCTCAAATAGTCCAGCGAATAGACGTCCGCGGCCCGGGCGCGGCCGCCCTCCTCCAGGAGGGCCAGGAGGTCGTCGTCGAAAACGTATTTTTTCTTGTCCGCCAGGACCTTGAATTTCTGGACGAAGACGTCCAGCGCCTTGGGCGAGAGGGCATACCCCAGGTGCTTCAGCCGGGTCGAAACCCCGTTCCGGCCCGAGCGGGCGGTCAACAGCAGTTGGTTCTCCTCCACGCCCACGTCGCCGGGGTTCATGATCTCGTAGGTCGTGCGGAATTTGATGACGCCGTCCTGGTGGATCCCGGACGAATGGGCGAAGGCATTGGCGCCGACGACGGCCTTGTTGGGCTGGACCACCATCCCGGTCAAGCGCGAGAGGAGCCGGCTCGTCTTGGCGATCTGCCGGGCGTCGATGCCGGTTGTCAAACTCCCGAACAGGTCTTTGCGGACCCGGAGGGCCATGACGACCTCTTCCAGGGCGGCGTTCCCGGCCCGCTCGCCGATGCCGTTGATCGTGCACTCGACCTGCCGCGCTCCCGCGGCGACGGCCGCGAGCGAGTTGGCGACGGCCAACCCCAAGTCGTTGTGGCAATGGACGGAAACCGCGGCCTTGGAAATGTTGGGCACGCGCTCGATCAGGCGCCGGATCAAATCCCCAAATTCGGAAGGGATTCCGTAGCCGACGGTGTCCGGAATATTGACGGTCTTCGCTCCCGCTTCGATGACGGCTTTGACCACGGAGCACAGGTAGTCGAAGTCCGACCGGGCGGCGTCCTCGGCGGAGAATTCAACGTCTTCGGCGTATTTCGCCGCCAAGCGGACCGACTCGACGGAACGATCCAAAACCTGCGCCCGAGTCATCCGGAGCTTGTGCTCAATATGGATGTCCGACGTCGCGATGACGACGTGGATCCGGGGTTTTTTCGAATACTTCACCGCGTTCCACAAGGCGTCGATATCCCCCTTGACGCACCGGGCCAGCCCGCAAATGCCGGGGCCTTTCACTTCCTTGGCGATGCGGGAAACAGCCTCAAAATCCCCGGGGGACGAGACGGGAAAACCCGCCTCGATGACGTCCACGCCCAACTCCGCCAGTTGGCGGGCCGCTTGAAGCTTCTCCTCCACGTTCAAGGACGCTCCGGGGGATTGCTCCCCATCGCGCAGGGTCGTGTCGAAAATGATGACTCGGTCGTTCTTTGTCATGGGATGGTCCTTTTTAAAAAAGTTTTCGCGGCGATTGCGGCGCTACGCGGTCTTTTGGTCGGGGGCGCGCGGTCGGCGGGACCGCCCGAGCAGGAAATAGTCCACGAGACCCCAAACGATGTAGGCGACGTAAAAAATGAAAACCATGTTCTGCGGGTACACGTATATCATCAAAATTGTCATGCCGATCAAGACCAGCGCCCTTAAGGAACGCGGGCGCAGCAGCTTCAAGTTCTTGAAGGTCGAATAGCGCACGTCGGACACCATGAGAACCGCCAGCAAGAACATGATCGCCGGCACGAACCGGTGAAAGACCGGCACCTGGGCCGCGACGACCTTCAGGCTCCGCATGGGGAGGTCCAACTGCAAAGCGGTGTCGAGAAGCGCGAAGATGGCCAGCATCCCGCCCGCCGCCGGCGTCGGCAACCCGGTGAAGTGGGAAGGCTTGGGCTCGCCGTACTGGGTCTTCGTGTTGAAGCGGGCCAGCCTCAAGGCCCCGCACCCGACGAAAAGAATCGACACGGGCAGCCCCCACGGGTGGACGTTCTGGAGGACCATTCGGAACATCAAAAAAGCCGGGGCCACGCAAAAAGTCAGGAAGTCCGCCAGGGAGTCCAGCTCGACCCCGAAACCGGAGGCCGTGTTCGTCCAGCGGGCCACTTTTCCGTCGAAGACGTCCAGGATGTGCCCGATGATGACCGCCATGGCCGCCGGGATGAAGTCCCCCGCCAGGGCCCGGGTCAGGGAGTAGAACCCCAAAGCCATGTTGCCCAAGGTAAAAATGGCCGGCACCACGTAGATGCCTCGGCGCTGAGGCTTCCCCGCGACCGACGGAGTCCCGTTCATGACGCGCCTCCGGGCCAGCGCGCCATGGGCGTCAACCCCGACAGGACTTTGTCGTCTTCCTTGACCAAAATCGCAACGTCCGACGGCACGTACAGGTCCACCTGCGACCCGTAGCGGATCAGGCCGATGCGCTCCCCGGCCTGGAGTTGATCGTCGGGCCGGGCCCAGCAGACGATCCGCCGCGCGATCAGGCCCGCGATCTGCTTGACCATGATCCGCCCCCGGGGCGTCTCGATCGTCACGGCGTTGGACTCGTTGGCGAAGCACGCACGGGGGTCCCGGGCGTCCAAAAAGAGCCCCGGGGCATAGGCCACCGCCGTCACCTTTCCCGCCGCCGGCGCCCGCTGGATGTGTCCGTCGAAGACGGATAGGAAGATGCGGACCACTTTGCCCTTCCCATAGCCCTCCCCGTCCACCGAGGCGATCTCGGTGACGGTCCCGTCCGCCGGGGACAGGAGGTCCGCGGTTTGCGGAATCGTCCGCTCGGGATCCCGAAAGAAGACGACGGAGAACCCCGCGGCGAACAGGCAGAACACCCCCAAGAGGATGTTGAACCACGGGGACGTCAGGATCAACGCCCCCAGAACCCCGAAACCGAGGACGAACTTCCACCCGTCGGCGGCGATAGGACTGAGTTTCAGCTTCTTCACATCTATTCCTTCTTTTTGAGCCAGGGCATCATTTTGCGAAGACGCTCGCCGACAATCTCGATGGGGTGCTCGGCCATGGCCTTGCGGGCGGCCGTCATGATGGGAGAACCGTTCGCTTTTTCGGACAGGTACTCCGCGGCGAAGGAGCCGTTCCGGACCTCTTCCAGGTTCTTCTTCATCTGTTCTCGGGTGGCCGCGTTGACGATCCTTGGACCCCGAGAGTATTCCCCATACTCCGCCGTGTCCGAGATGGAGTTGTTCATCCAGGCCATGCCGCCCTCTTGGATCAGGTCCGTGATGAGCTTGAGCTCGTGGAGACACTCGAAGTAGGCGATCTCGGGCTGGTAGCCGGCCGCCACCAGCGTCTCGAACCCCGCCTTGACGAGGTCCACCGTGCCGCCGCAAAGGACATTCTGCTCGCCGAAGAGGTCGGTCTCCGTCTCTTCGGTGAAGGTGGTCTCGATGACGCCGGCGCGGGTGGCGCCGATCCCCCGGCAAAAAGCGAGGGCGAGAGCCTTGGCCTTTCCGGAGTAGTCCTGCTCGACCGCGACCAAGGCCGGGGTCCCTTTGCCCTCTTGAAAAGTCCTGCGCACGAGGTTCCCGGGGCCCTTGGGGGCGATCATCACCACATCCGACTCCGGGGGCGGCACGACGCCGGTTAAGTCCTTGAAACGGATGTTGAAGCCGTGGGACCAAGACAGGACAACGCCTTTCTTGATGTTCGGCTGGACGTTCTTTTTCCACACCGGCCCCTGGACCTCGTCGGGGAGAAGGAAGTGGACCCAATCCGCCGTCTTGACGGCGGCGTCCAGGTCGTCCGTCAGGTTCTTGCCGGCTTTCCAGCCGTCCTTCAAGGCCAGCTTCCAACTGCCGCTGCCCTTCAATTCGCAGACCGTGACGGTCATGCCCGAATCCTTCAAATTCATGGCTTGGGCGTGCCCTTGCGACCCGTAGCCCAGAACGACGATCTTTTTGCCCTTCAGCAAGGACAGCTTGGCATCTTTATCGTAATAGGTTTTCGCAGCCATCGGAATTCTCCTTTGTTATGAAATGATCGTGGATTATACCACGTCCGAACGAATCTCTCCGGTTTGCCGGGCGGTCAAGATCGCCGTTCCCCTGGCCAGGGCCACGATGCCCGTTCGGCTCATCTCCAAAATGCCGAAAGGCTCCAGCAGCTTGAGGAGGGCGTCGATTTTCCCCTCGTCGCCCGTGGCCTCGATGATGGCCGTGTCGGAGGAGATGTCCACGATCTTCGTCCGGAAGATATCGCAGATCTGCATCAACTCGGAGCGGCTGTCCTTGCCGGCCCGGACCTTGATCAGGGCCAGGTCGCGCTCGAGGTGGGGCGTTTCCAAGTAATCCGATACCTTGACGACGTCGACCAGCCTGTCGAGCTGTTTCTCAACTTGGTCGAGGGTCCTCTCGTCCCCCCGGACGACGATCGTCATCCGGGACACGGTCGGTTCCTCGGTTTCCCCGACGGCCAGGGAGTCGATGTTGAACCCTCGGGCCGAAAACAGGCTCGCGACCCGGGCCAAGACGCCCGATTTGTTCTCCACCAGGCAGGAGATTGTGTGACGATTTCCGTTCGAGTCAGAAGTCATAGTCTCTCCTCTAGGGGACGTTCCTAACTAAGTAACTAACTTTCCTTCGGTGTTGAATGAGTTAGTTACTTAGTTAGGAACGTCCCCTGCTACGTCCCCTGCTAATCAAGCCATATCGATGATGATGTCGTCCACGCTGCCGCCGGCGGGGATCATGGGGAACACCTTCTCCCCGGGCCGGACGACGGCTTCCACCAAGAACGGACCGTCAGCCGCCAACGCCTCTTTCAAGGCGGCTTCCACCTGGTCGTTCTTGGTCACCCGAATCCCCTTGACTCCATAGGCCTGGGCCCACTTAACGAAGTCCGGCACGTAATTCGTCTTCGTCGGGTCGGCCTCCTTGCCCGGTTCGGACCGGCCGCCGGCCTGGGTCAGCGATACGGCGGAATAACGCTCCTTAAAGAAGAGCTCCTGCCACTGTCGCACCATGCCCAAATAATAGTTATTGAGGACGATGACGACCACGGGGATTTTCTCCAAAACGGCGGTGGCCATCTCGCACATCATCATTTGGAATGAGCCGTCCCCCTCGATGCAGACGACCTTGGCCTCGGGCCGCGCGCACTTGGCCCCCAAGGCAGCGGGGAAGCCGAACCCCATCGTACCCAGGCCTCCCGAGGTGATGAAATGCCGGGGATGGCGGGCCTGGTAGTACTGCATAGCCCACATTTGGTGTTGGCCCACCCCGGTCACCACGAGCGCCTCTCCCTTGGTCAGCCGATGAAGGGTCCGGATGACGTGCTGGGGCTTGACCAGGGAGGTGTCATCCATCTTGAACTCCAGGGGGTGCTTCTCGTTCATGGCGGTCAGCTCCTTCCGCCAATCGGCGCAATCCACGGAGCCCAACAAGGCCGCCAAGGCGGGGAGGCTCCGGCGGAGGTCCCCCAGAACGGGCACATCGGTCCTCACGGTCTTCCCGATGCAGGCGGCGTCCACGTCGAGGTGGATCTTCTTGGAATGGACCGAGAAGTCCGACAGCTTTCCCGTCACCCGGTCGTCGAACCGCGCCCCGCAAGATATGAGGACGTCGCACTTGTGCACGGCCATGTTGGCGGCGTAGCCGCCGTGCATCCCCAAGGGGCCCAGGTACAGCGGGTGGTCGTAGGGCATGGCGCCGTTGGCCATGAGGGTGGTCGTGACGGGGATGCCCGTCTTTTCGGCCAACGCCTTGAGCACGCCGGCTGTGTCGGACAGAATCACTCCCCCGCCCACGTACAGCACGGGCCGCTTGGCCGCGAGGATGAGCTCGGCCGCCTTCTTCAAACTTTCCTTGGACGCGTCCGTTCCGCTCTTGGGACGGTAGGAGCGGATCTCGACCTTCTCGGGCCAGACGAATTCCGTCTTGGCCCGCTGAACGTCCACCGGCACGTCCACGTGGACGGGTCCCGGGCGGCCCGTTGAGGCGATGTAGAAGGCCTCGCGGATCGTGCGGGCCAATTCCCGCACGTCCTTGACCAGAAAATTGTGCTTGGTGACGGAGCGCGTGCATCCCGTCGCGTCGGCCTCCTGGAAGGCGTCCGAACCGATGACGTCGGTCCGCACCTGGCCGGTGATGGCCACGACCGGGATCGAGTCCGCGTTCGCCGTCGCCAGGCCCGTGACGAGGTTCGTGGCCCCGGGGCCCGACGTGGCAAAGCACACGCCGACCCGGCCCGAGGCCCGGGCGAAGGCGTCGGCCATGTGGGCCGCCCCCTGTTCGTGCCGGGTCAAGATGACGCGAAAAGACGCGTCATACAGGGCATCGACCAAAGGCAAGGCCTGTCCGCCCGGAATGCCGAAGGCGTGGGTCACGCCTTCCCGTTTCAAGCTTTCCACGATGATTTGAGCGCCGCTCATTTCCATGTTGTTCTCCTAGAAAAAGAAAAAACCGCCGGGGCTTTCGCGCCGGCGGCCGGAAAAACTTCCCTTGGCTTCTCCGCTACAGCGCGACCCTCCCGACGCCCAGGTCAAGGACCCGGACGAGGCTCACGACGACGAGTAGAAGCGACGTATACCACATAACGATGTTATGTTACCGCGATCTTCGCCGGGTGTCAAGCGCCGACCGCCCGCAGGGCGCGGGCGCCTATGTCCCGGCGGATGTGGGCGCCTTCGAAATGGATCTTTCCGACGGCGTTGTAGGCCTTTCGGCGGGCGTCCACCAGGTCGGACCCCAGGGCCGTGACGCCCAGCACCCGACCGCCCGAGGTGACGACCCGGCCCTCCCTCATCGCCGTCCCGGCGTGGAAGACGAGTACGCCGGGAACCGCGGCGGCATCCTCCAGGCCTTCGATGACGTCGCCCCGCCTCGGCTCGCCGGGATAGCCCTCCGCGGCCATGACGACGACCACGCCGGAGCCGGGCTTCCGGCGCAACTCGACGGTATTCAGGCGGCCCTCGGCCGCGGCCTCGAAAAGCTCCAGCCAATCGTTTTCAATCATGGGCACGATGACCTGGGTTTCGGGGTCGCCGAAGCGGACGTTGAACTCGAGGAGTTTGGGCCCCTGCCGGGTCAGCATGAGCCCGAAATAGATCCCGCCGCGGTAGTCCAGACCGTCGGCCCGGAGCCCCTTCAAGAAGGGCGCGCAAATCTCGGCTTCGATCCGTTTCAGGAGCGCCTCCGACACCTGGGGCACGGGGCCGTAGGCCCCCATGCCGCCCGTGTTGGGGCCCTCGTCCCCGTCGGCGACGCGCTTGTGGTCCTGGGTGGGCAGGAGCGGCAGGAGCGTTTTCCCGTCGCAGAGGGATATGACGGAGAGCTCCTCGCCCTCCAGGGTTTCCTCCAGGACCACTTGGTCGCCGGCGGCCCCAAAAACCCGCTTGATGAGCATGTCTTCGAGCGCGGTGATGACTTCGTCCACGTTTCGGCAAACGATGACCCCTTTTCCCGCCGCCAAGCCGGAGGCTTTCACGACGCGGAACGTCGGGTTGTACTCGCCGGAACGCACGTAGCCCAGCGCCTCCTCCGCGCGGGAGAAGACGCGGTACGCCGCGGTGGGAAGCCCGTGGCGGCGCATGAAATCTTTCGCGAAGGCCTTGCTCCCCTCCAGCTCCGCCGCCTTCTTCCCCACGCCGAACACATTGCGCCCGGCGGCCCTGAGGGCGTCCGCCAGACCGTCGACAAGTAGCGTCTCGGGGCCGATGATCGTGAGAGCGACATCTTTTTCCTTCACGAAGGCCGCCACCGCCCCGAAGTTCTTGAGATCCAGGGCGACGCACTCGGCGTCCTGGGCGATCCCGGCGTTCCCCGGCGCGCAGTAGATCTTCCCGGCCTTGGGGCTCCGGCGGATCCCCCAGACGAGCGCGTGCTCGCGGCCTCCGCCGCCGATGACGAGCACGTTCATCGCTTTTCCCTGACCGTTCCCCCGTCCGGGACGGGGATGCGATAGTCGTCGGAGAAGCAGGCCGTGCAGAAACTTTTCGGGTCCTGTCCGGTCGCCTTCAACATCCCCGAAAGGCTCAAATACTTCAAGCTGTCCACGCCCAGAAAGCGGCGAATCTGATCGACGGAAAACCGGGAGGCGATGAGCTCCTTCCTCTCGGGGGTGTCGATGCCGTAGAAGCAGGGCCCGATGATGGGGGGCGAGGAAATGCGCATGTGGATCTCCCGCGCTCCCACCCGGCGAAGCATCCGGACGAGCTTGAGGCTCGTCGTCCCGCGGACGATGGAATCGTCGATCAGGACCATGCGCTTGCCGCGAATGGCCTCGCCGACGGCGGCGTATTTCATGCGAGCGCCGAAGTCGCGAATGGACTGCTTGGGCTCGATGAAGGTGCGGCCTTTGTAGTGGCTCCGGATCAGGGCCATCTCGAAGGGAATCCCGGACTGCTCGGCGTATCCCACGGCCGCGCAGTTGGCGCTGTCGGGGACGCCCACGACGATGTCGGCCTTGGCGGATGCCTCGCGGGCGAGCTGCCGGCCCATTTCGCGCCGGGTCTCGTAGACGCTCCCCCCGAAGATTTGGCTGTCGGGGCGGGAAAAATAGACGAACTCGAAGACGCAGCGGGCCGGCGTTTGCGACGGCAATTTGGCGATGACCTTGGGCCCGTCCTTGGAGATCTCGAGGATCTCGCCGGGTTGGATCTCCCGTACCAGCCGCGCCCCGATGATGTCGAATGCGCAGGTTTCGGAGGCGACGACCCAGGACCCGTTGATGCGTCCCAGGTGGAGGGGCCGGACGCCGTACGGGTCCCGGACGGCGTAGAGGGCCTTCGAAGTCAGGATCGTCAGCGAATAGGCTCCGGTCACCTGCCGCAGAGCGTCCGCCAGGGCCGCGGAAAAAGTCCCGGCGGGCGACTTGGCGGCCAAGTGCAGGATGACTTCCGTGTCCGACGAAGTTTGAAAGATGGACCCCTGCCGTTCCAACTCCCGGCGAAGGAGATGGGCGTTGGTCAGGTTCCCGTTGTGGCCGATGGCCACCCAGCCGCGCTGGGTGGTGACGACGATCGGCTGGGCGTTCACCAAATTGGAGTGACCGGCCGTCGCGTAGCGGACGTGGCCCACGGCGGAGCGGCCGGCCAGCCGGTCCACGACCTCGGGCTTGAAAACGTCGGACACCAGTCCCATGGCGACGTGGGCGTAGAACCGCCGCCCGTCGGTCGTCACGATCCCGCTGGACTCCTGCCCCCGGTGCTGAAGCTGCTGGAGGCCCAGGTACGTCATCCGGGCGGCCTCCCTGTGATTATAGATGCCGAAGACGCCGCATTCCTCGCGGAGCGAATCCGACGGCGCTAGCCAGAAGTGCCGCGTGGGAGCGGCCGACGGCGGCTTGCCCGACCCATGAGTCATTTCAGCTCCTTCCCGCGGCGAACCGCACCGCGTTCTTAAAGATTTGAAGTCCCACCCCTTCCGCCGGGAGCGGCTTGAGGCGCGTCCAATGCGAGTGCTGCCGGGGGAACGCGTGCCGCTCGGGATGGGGCATGAGCCCCAGGACGTTCCCGGCGCGGCTGGTGATGCCCGCCACGTCCCCGAAAGAACCGTTCGGGTTCCAGGGATAACCGTCCTTCCTTCCCTTCGCGTTCACGTAGCGGAAAAGGATCTGGCCGTTGTCCTCCAATTGACGGAAGACCCCGGGCGAGCTCGGGAGGAATTTCCCCTCGCCGTGGGCCACGGGAAGCGAGAACACCTCCGGCAGGCCCTTGGCGTAAAAGGATTTCTTGTTGCCGACCTTGAGATAAACCCACCGCGCCTCGAACTTACCCGAATCGTTGTCCGTGAGCGTCGCGGACAAGGTCTCATCCCACCCGTTGAAACCCGGTAGGAGACCGCACTTCACCAAAACCTGGAACCCGTTGCAAATGCCGATCACGGGTTTGCCGGCGGCAACGAACGCGGCCAAGGGCTCGCGCAGGCCGTACAGGAGCTTGTTGGCCAGGACTTTCCCCGAGGCCACGTCGTCCCCGAAGGAGAACCCGCCGGGGATCACGAGGATCCCGAAATCGCGGAGGTTCTTTTCCCCGCGCAGGAGGGCGTTGACGTGCGCCTCCTCCGGGGCCGCCCCGGCCCTTTCCAAGGCCCAGGAGGTCTCGACGTTGCAGTTGGTCCCCGCGCAGCGGAGGACGATCGCCTTAACGGGCATGCCTCACTTCCCGGTTCGGAAGGGCTCTTTTCTGAATACGTCGCCCTTCTCAAGAACGACCATGCTGTCGTAAAAAGAGACGGATCTTGTGTTCCGGGTGATCTCGTCGGGTGGAACGGCCCCGCGGCTGTGGTCGGCGTTCAACCGGTCGATGAATCCCTTGGCGATGTTGATGAAGGACCCCGGCGCGTTCACGCCCCCGCCGTATTCCTCCCAATAGGCCGTGTGCAGGTCCTCGACCATGTAGACGCCGTTCTTGGGCAGCTTCGGATACAGGAATTCAAAGGACTTCTTCACGTGCTCCATCTTGTGGCTCCCGTCGTCCAGGACCACGTCCGGAACGCCGAACTCCTCGAGGACCTTGTTGAGGAACGCGTGATCGCCTTGGTCGCCGATCCTCACGAAAACGCCGGGGCCTTCGTGCTTCTTGCAGGAAGGCTCGATGTCGATCCCGACGATCTTGGCCAGGGGCCCGAAGAACCTCTGCCACATGTGCAGGGACCCGCCCTTGAAGACCCCGATTTCCAGGAACGTCAGGGACTTGTTCCTCCACGGAGAGAAGTGCCTCTCATAAGCGGGGAAGTAGTGCGGCCACTTATCAATGATCTTTCCCTGATTGGTGAGAAAATCCTGCCACAGGCTCATGCGACCTCCCTTCGGTTCAGATTTGCGTTATCGTGGCTCTTCATTTTGTTCCTCCGCCTTTCATGCGGTCCTGCACGGCAAGCCAAACATCCGCCACACCCAAACGGTCCGCCCAGCGGGAGATGTAGTCGCGGTCGATTTCCGGCCCTTTCACCTTCAAGATGCCCGTGATGTCCCGAAGGTGCTTTTCCGACCCGCCTTCCTTGTAGAACTCCATCTTGCTCAAAATGACGTCCTCCGGCGAGGAAAAGAAAGCGCTGGCCGCATCGGACGAGGCGATCCGCCTCGCCCGGGAGAAACGGTTCAGGTCAAATTCCGAGTCCGGACAAACGATGACATCCACTTTCAACCCGGAGGACGGGTGAAGGATGTTGAACAGGCTCCGATCGCGAACCGCGTCCCGGATCATCTCCTCGTCGGCATAGTATTCCGGCGCCGGAAAAGCTTTCACCAAGGCCGGAACATGGCCCGGCCGGATCGAAGCCACGATGTCCACATCGTTGGTGAGCCGCTGCTCGCCGTAAGCCATGGAGGCCATGGATCCCGTCACGAAATAGCGAATGCCCAGCCGCTCGAACGCCGCGGCCGTCGTTTCCAGCAATTCAACGGGATCCATGAGCGGAACGCCGGAGGACTTCATTATCGACTTGTTTCATCGTCCAGTCGGGATGATCCGACTTCAGGACGCTCGAAAGGAACCGCCGGGCGGACTTCCAAATGTCGGCGGCGATCCGCAGGCGCTCCGCCGGGGATTTTGCCCGCAAGATATCCGCCATCCGGTCGTCCATGACCTCGATTTGGCCCGGGTCCAAGCGCATCACACTTTCATCCCGCCGCGCCACGCCTTCTCGACGTCGGCGAGCTTCCATGAGATTGTCTTTCCTTTCAAATCCACGAGGTCCAGCCGGGGGGTTTCGCGGACCTGACCCAGGGCCCCGACGACCATCCCCTTGAAAAGCGCCAGGAATTCCCGGCGGGCGCGGGCGCCCACCTCGACTATGAACCGGCCGTTCGATTCGCTGAACATGACCTTGTCCGTGCGGCCTTCGGCCTTCAAGTCCGCCGTGACCGGGACCTTGCGCAAATCCCCGTAAGCCCCCAAGCCTCCCGCCAACGCCATTTCGGCCAGGGCGGCGGCCAAGCCGCCGTCCGAACAATCGTGGCACGAGGCGATCAAGCTGTTTTTCATGGCCTCGTTAAGTTTTTCATAGAGGGGCCAGGTCTCGCGAGGGTTGACCCGCGGGACGGACCCGAAGAGTCCTCCGCCGCGAGACGGAAAGCGCTCGCGCCACCAAATGCCGTACCGCGAACCGCCCAGTTCATCCCGGGTCTCGCCCAGGACGTAGAGCCAGTTCCCCGCTTTCTTCAAGTCCATCGTGACCAGCTTGGACGCGTCGAGGACCCGGCCCATGGCCGTGACCAGAAGCGTCGTCGGGATGGCGCGCTTTTCGCCGGTCTTGTGGTCGACGAACTGGTTGTAGAAGCTGTCCTTGCCCGAAATGAAGGGCGTCCCGTAAGCCTTGGCCGTGTCGTGGCAGGCCTGGGCGGCGCGCACCACCTCGCCCAGGATCGCCGGGTTCGTCGGGTCACCGGCGCAAAAGTTGTCCAAGACCGCGATCGTGTCCGGATCCGTTCCGACGGAGACCAAGTTGCGCACCGCCTCATCCAGAACCGACGCCGCCATCCAGTAGGGGTCCCACCGGGAATAGTGCGGGCTCACCCCGCACGAGATCGCCACGGCCTCCTCGGAATCCGGACGGATCCATATCACCGAGGCGTCCCCCGGTCCCGCCTGGGACGGGCCGACCAGCGGCTTCAAAATCGTCCGGCCCTGAACCTCATGGTCGTACTGGCGGATGATCCATTCCTTGGACGCCACCGTCGGCTGGGCCAGAATCCCCAGCAGCGCCTCCTTGGGCCCCGCGCCTTTCCCGCCCGGCTGCGGGAAGGAGGTCGTGGCGGGCGCCGACCACGTGGACGACATTCGGCGCTTGGGACATCCGCCGTGGAGGAACGCCATCTCCATGTCCACCAGCATCTCGTCTTTGAAACGGACGCGGAGCCGGCCGGTTCCCGTGAACTCGCCGATGTCCGTGGCCTCCACGTCCTCGGAGGCGCACAGTTTCAGGAGCGCGGAAAGGTTTTCCGGCGGAACGGCCAGGACCATCCTCTCCTGGGACTCCGACAGCCAGATTTCCCAGGGCTTCAAGCCTTCGTACTTGAGCGGGACCTTCTCCAAACAAACATCGACTCCCGTTTGCTCCCCCATCTCCCCGACCGCCGAGGACAAGCCGCCCGCCCCGCAATCGGTGACGCCCCGGTAAAGCCCCCGGTCCCGCGCCGCGAGGAGGACGTCCATGAACTTTTTCTCGACGATGGGGTTGCCGATCTGGACGACCGAGGACGGGATGCCCGCCGTGAGGTTGTCCGAGGAAAAGGTCGCCCCGTGGATGCCGTCCCGGCCCACGCGGCCGCCCAGCATGACGACCCGGTCCCCGGCGCGGACCTCTTTGGCCACCTTGTCCACGGGCATCAGGCCCAGGGTGCCGCAGAAGACCAGGGGGTTGTCGCGGAAATCCTCGTCGAAGACGACGGCCCCGCTTACGGTGGGGATGCCCATCCGGTTGCCGTAGTCCCGCACCCCGGAGACGACGCCGTGGAAGATGCGCCGGGTGGTGAGCCCCGAGCCCGTCTTGAATTCCGGGCCTTCGCCCAAGGGGCCGAAACAGAAGACGTCCGTGTTGGCGATGGGCTTGGCCCCCAAGCCGGCGCCCAGGACGTCCCGGATCACGCCGCCCAAGCCCGTACCCGCGCCACCGTAGGGCTCCAGGGCCGAGGGATGGTTGTGGGTCTCGACTTTCAGGGCCAGGGCGTCTTTGCCGTCGTAGGAGACGATCCCCGCGTTGTCCTTGAAAACCGAAATGCACCAGGGGCGCCGGAGGTCCTCCGTGGCCTTGACGATGGTTTCCTTCAGGAGGTCCTTGTATTCCCGCCGCCGTTCCAGGCCCAATTCATCCTTTTCGACATGGACGACGGCCGCCCGGAAAGTTTTGTGCTTGCAGTGTTCGGACCAAGTCTGGGCGAGGGTTTCCAGCTCGCACTCGGTCGGCGCCCTCCCGGCGGCGCGGAACCGGGCCTGGATCGCTCCCATCTCCTCGGAGGAAAGCGACAGCCCGCGCTCCTTGCTCAAGGACAGGAGATCATCGAGAGTGAGGGCGGGAAATTCGGCGAGCGCGGTCACAGGATTTCCACCCGCTGGATCAAGGGGTTCATCAAGTGCTCCTCGCAAAACCGTCGCAGGGCGTCGGCCCCGGCCGGGCCGTGGAACTCGTAGGCGCGGCCGGAGCGGGCGGAGTCGAGCCCCCGAACGCCCACGTCCTTTGCGGCGAAGAGGACGGTGTCGCCCACGGGGTCGGCGACGCCGTTCTTGAGCCAGATCCGGACCAGGCGCGCCCCCGCCGGGGCCTTCACGGCGCCGGGGACCGCAATCGAGGCCTCTTGGGTCACGGGGTCGGCGAGAAGTCTCTCCGCCAGCCGCCGGACCTCCGTCTCGGGCAGGTTCCCCGACAGTTCGTAGGCCGGACCGACCCGGACGCTCTTGACGCCTTTCAGCCCCGAGTGGACGCACTCTTTTTTGAGCGCCTCCCCGTGGTGGTCCGTGACGCGCGATTTGACGGTGACGACGACCTGCCAGACGCTCATAGGTTGACGACGTACTCCTGCTTCATCTTGAGGAGGGCCTTCAGGACGATCTTCAGATGGTTGATGATCATGCCTTGGAACTTTCCACCGAGCTGCAACTCGGGATGCTGGATCATTTGGTGAAGCATGGCGGACGCCAGGTCCACGATCTTCTCGTTGGAGACGTTCGGGTCGTTGTTCATCCAATGGGAGTAATATTCCTTGTACCGGTCCATCAGCTCCTTCTTGGCGAAGGCCCATACGTCCTCGGTCTTGGCGTGCTCCTCGAAAAAGAGGGAAACACCCCTCAAATATTTTTGATGCATGGTCTCCAGGGCGTCCTCGGCCTCCACCCAGGCTTTGCAAACGGACCACATGTTGATGATGAGGAGCTGCCGCGTCAGGACGATCTGGCCCTTCTTCGCGAGCTGGATGTCGGCTTTGGCCAACTGCCGGGTGAATTGCTCGTAGAGGGACTTGGAGGCGCGCTTGGTGAAATCCCAAAAGATGTCCCCCAATTCCTCGGCCTTGACGTTCCGAGCCTCGACGGGAAATTCGAATACGGACTCGATGTCTCCGATCATATAGAATCAATCCCCGAACCGGCGCCCGGTGATCCGCTCGTAGGCCGCCACGTACTTGGCCCGCGTGTTTTTGACCACGTCGTCAGGCAACGCCGGAGCGGGAGGCTGCCGGTTCCAGCCGATCTTCGTCAGGTAGTCCCGCACATACTGCTTGTCGAAAGAGTCCTGCGCAACGCCGGGGC
>Ga0182021_10004954_pt1 | contig 15718 bp, 10 predicted proteins | sample 612E3MmetaG_FD_120493 | JGI IMG/M metagenome (GOLD analysis project Ga0182021, IMG submission 120493) | Permafrost microbial communities from Stordalen Mire, Sweden - 612E3M metaG (Illumina Assembly) | ecosystem: Environmental > Terrestrial > Soil > Wetlands > Permafrost | place: Sweden... | reverse complement strand
GATTCTCTCGATGGTCGAAGACAGCGCGCTGGGGAACCTCGCGGCTGTCGTTCTCGCGGCGCCCGCACTTTATTTCGGGTTCCGTAGCGTACGCGGTTCGCTTGCAAATGCGGTCGTCGCGGGCGTACTGCTCGGCGGTTTGGTCGCCGTCTATCCGGAGTTCCTGGCGCCGGTGTTCCTGGTCGTGGCATGCGGCGGCTTGGCACTCGGGATCGATCGCGCGCGACGCCGTGCTTTTCGCGAATTGGTACGTCTCGGCATCACGAGGGCGGGAGTCGTGGCCGGCACAGCGATCTTGGTTGCGCCCAACGCCGGCTATCGAGCCGTCGAATACCTTTCGTCGCGCGGAAGCGACGGTCCGTGGGCAATGGGCCTGCCGCTTCGCTTCATCGACTTCGAGAACGGAGGCGCGTGGGCGTTCGGAGTTGTTCACCTCTACGATCTGTCGGGCGTATCGGATCTGCCCCCGCTCCGACTCGCTTTTGCCATCTGCTTCCCGGTAGTGCTCGCCGGCGTTGTTCTTTTCGGAGTCGCCACACGTTTTCGAACCTCGGGCGTGTTCATCTTGGCGCCGGTCGTCGTGGCGGGGGCGCTCGCGGCCTACACGTACAAGAGCTTCCAAAGCGGGCACTGCGAGTACTGCCTGTGGAAGTCGCTCACCTTCATGATCCCGTTTCTGGCAGCGGGCCTGGCGCTCGGCATCGAGCGGCTCTGGATCGTTGCCGGCAAGCTCGGTATCTCGTTTCTATGGAGGACGTCGACCGCCGCTGTTGCAATCGTCGCATTACTCGCGATCGCCTATTCGGATTCGAGACTCCTCCGCTTGACTCGCGCCAGCGGGGCGTTCTGCCCGGCGGAGTTCCGCGATCTCGGCCCGCGGCTCGACCGGCTCCCCTCTCCCTCGCCGATCCTGATCGAGGGTGTCGGAGCGATGCCGCTGTCGCCGTTCATGATGCCGGCGACCTACTTCGCCGTACGCGAGCACAAGGACGGCGTCTTCTTCGACGCCGGCTTCCCGGCAGTCCAGTACCTCGGGCTCAGTACTGATTCGGCGCGCTCCTTCTACTCGCCGGACTACACCTACGTTCTCACCCCGTTCGAGGATGTCCGCTCGAATCGCGCGCCGCTCGGTCGCTATGGACCGTTACTCCTGGAGCGCCGGGCGCCGATAGACGTCGTCGTCTCGTCTCCGGAAGAGGCTGTTGACAGCAGCGCGCCTCGCATACCGTGGGTCTCGACACCGTTCACGCTACGCGTCGCGAGCGGACAAGCGGTGGATGCCGCAATCACTCTCTCGCTCGTGCGGCCGACCGGTAACGCGTCGATGCTCACGTTCAAGCCGGAGCAGGGGCAGCTCGAGGCGGTCGCCGCGAATCCTTCGGAGGTCTGCGTGAACGTTCATCTCCAGAAGGGGAGCACCAGCATCGACGTGACTCCCGTCCCCGCCCTGCCCATCGCGACGCCATCCCAAGGTCTGCAGAAGGAGCTTGGGCTTGCAGGTATCACGGCGGTCCCGGGTCGATGCGGCGCGAATCCTGCAGGTCTTCCTCGCTGAGGCGCTCGCCGCTGAGGAGTTCGAGCTCGCGGGTCATTGGAACTGCGAAATGCGGGCTCGGGATCTGCCGGCGCGAGCTATCGCGTCGAGCTTCGTGCCGAGATCGTGTACCAGTCGACGTACTGGCCGCACGCTTCGCGCAGTGGCACGATGTGCTCGCTCCCGACCGGCGTGGCGAGGACAGCTGCCGGGTAGACCAAGGCCCTGGCCTCCTTTGTCGGTAATAGCCACTCCGTCGTAGCGTGGAAGGTGAGCGTCATCGAGCCGGACGCCGGGATGACAACGCGTCCGATCGGCCATCCGGGTCCAGGCCGGTCGAGGTTGGCCGGGAGCCGGCGCAGCACGCCGCTTGGCCCGCTCACGATGATCGGGCGAGAGCTCCCGTATAACGACACCAGGTCCCACTTCCCGGGGCGGAGCGAGAGGCGAACCGTGGTCGTCCCGCCCGGCAGGATCGGGCTGACGACGAAGGTGATCGGAGGCGTGCGCACCGCGGCCTTTCCACCACCGCGGATGAGTTTGCGCACGGCCGGCTTTTTACAGTCGAGCGTTGCCCCCGAGTTCGGCCCTTCGTCCAGAATAAGGCGAGGCGCGACCACGCCGACTCGGCGCCAGAGCTCGAAGTCCGCGGTCGTGCGAGCGAGATGAAGCTGGGCTGGTATCGAGCTCTGCACCGCATCGCGGGTGGTGATGACCCAATCGACGGAGTTGATCAGGCCGGCACTAACGGAGTCGATGTCGAGGTTCATGCCGTAGACCCATGCCTTCTGAGGCTGGATCGGCATTACCTGAATGCCGATCACCGGAGCGCGCACCGGCACGCCGGCGAGCTCCGAGACTATGAAGTCGTCGTTGCCGAGGAAGAGCGTTGGCTTCCCGTGAATATCCTCGCGCAGTTCGCGTAGTTGAACGAGGTGATCGGTCGGTCCGACGGCGCTGATTCGCAGCGCCTGCAGAGAGGAGTCGCCGACGCGAACGAACAAGACGAGCGCCAAGACCGGAGCGATCAGCCACCATTCGATCGGCGTGCGGGGAAGGCGCTCTGCCAGAGGCAACGCAGCCACGACTAGAAGCAGCGGCGACAGGATGACGAGAGCCTTGGCGGTGACGTACGGCGATTGGGTGTGGTTGCAGTAGACCCAGATCGCGCTTGCCGTAACGCCGGCCACGGGCAGCATCCATCTCCCCTGCCGGAGCGCCCAGAGGCCGCCGAAGATCACGAGCATCAAGACGAAGGCCGTCCACATGCCGCCGTTGAAGGCTGAGATTGGCGGCAAGCGGAAGTCGGGGTTGCCCCAGATTCCGAAGCCCTCCCACTTGGGTAGTGGGAACGCCAGGTTGCCCATGTCGGTCTTGGGGATCTTGAACGTAAGGAATTCCCTTATCCGCGAAAGCTCCGGTACCAGGACCAAGAGGAGGACGCCGAACGCGACCAATACTCCGAGGAGATGGCCACGGAATTCCGTCGCGACGCCGCGGATGCCGTTGCGATAGATTTGGATTACCGTCTGTGCCGCGATCCAGAGGCCGAAAAACGCGGCCGGCCATGGCAGCCCGGCGAGAGAGTAGACAGACACCGTGCCCGCGACGAGGAGGGCCATGGGTGCCCAGCGCAAGCGCCCGGCGGCCGGGACGGGATGTTCGAGCCACAGCGCGATAGCCAGGACTAACTGGGCCTGCAGCACTTCCTTGAACGCTCCCTCGCCGTAGAAGGCCGCCACCAGGTACGGCATGCCCACTACGGTCGCCACCAGAAGTTGCCCCCACAGGAATGGGCGGCGTAAGACATGAAGAGCAGTCCAAGCGGTGAGCACGGGGATCGCAAGCGTGAGCCCGGCAAACGCCAGGTCGACGCGGATACCCAGACCTGCGCTGAGGGCGGCGACGACAGCGTGTGGTCCCAAGGGATAGGAACCGGGCAACGGCGCGATCTGCGCCACGGCGTTCGACATGTAGGCCTCGGCCCAAGCCAGGTGTGCGGCCATGTCGTTGTCGAATCCGACTCCGAGAGTGCCCGCGCGGCCGTTCGCGATAAAGGGAACTAGAGCGAGCAGTGCGACCGGAGTAGCCGCGAAGAGCCCGGTCAGCGGCGGCCTGTGCTCACGAGTGCGCGCACACCACACCAGGCTCGCCACGGTCAGGACGGCGATGATCACGGCGGTGGTCGTTGCGCGCCCGGGCAGATAACGCGCCGGCATGGCCAGCAGCATCAAGATCGAGATGCCTACCGGCGGAGCCATCCAACTCCATCGCGATGCACCGCAGATCCGCAAGGCGGCTTGGCCGAGCGATAGAGATACGACGCAGACGGCGAGGGCGCTGAGGAGAATCAGGATCATTTGACGCTAGCGGGTTCTTTTTGACATAGACCGGCGCCAACAGGCGCATATTCGTCTTGGTGAAGCACCTTGATTCTCGTAGAAGCGCTGCTATCTGGCAGCAGCATTGGAGTCGTCACACTACAGAACCTGAGAATGCGGAGGCGATTACTACAACCTCCACGGCGCTCGACCTGCCGGGTCGCCGAAGGTGGCGGCGTCGAACGTTCCCTGATATCGCGAGGCGAGGCCCGGTCGCGTCAGTCATCTCACAGCCCGGGGAGATCGAATCCTCGGCGGAAACCGGCTAGAGAGCGCCCTTCCCGCTCAGAACGGCGCCGATCGTCATAGCGAGGATGCGGAAGTCGTATGCGAGCGAGAGGTTCTCGACGTAGGCGCGCTCGACGGCCAGCCGCTCGGAGAAGCTGAGGGCGCCGCGGCCGTAGATCTGCATCGGGCCGGTCATTCCCGGCTTTACTGCGAGGCGGAAGCGGTGCTCCGGCTCGTAGCGTTCCACTAGATCGATCTGCTCGGGTCGAGGCCCCACCAAGCTCATTTGGCCGACGAGCACGTTCAAGAGTTGTGGGAGCTCGTCGATACTCCAGCGCCTGAGGAAACGTCCGGCGCGGGTGACGCGAGGATCGTTCGGCAACTTGAACATCGGCTCCGAGAGCTCACCGAGAGGAACGAGGTCCTTGAGCCGTTCCTCGGCGTCGCGAACCATGGTTCGGAATTTGTAGATGCGGAAGGGGCGTCCTCTGATCCCGCCACGGACCTGTGAATAGATCACGGGCCCGCGACTGTCGAGTTTGATAGCGAGCGCGACGAATGCGAAGAAGGGCGCCAGGAAAACGAGCGCGACGGAGCTGGCGAGCAGATCGGTTACGCGCTTGAGCATTAGAGTCGAGCGGCCGATGGCCCAGGTCCGGTATTCGAGAACGGGAAGATCGGCGATGCGGTTCAGCTGAACCGCGGTGCCGAACAGGCCCCTCGTCAAGGGCACGACGCTGAGCCGTACGTGCTGCGCTTGCCCAAGAGCGGCGAGCTCGGCGATCTCTCGTCCGTCGAGAGACTCGGAGGCGACCACGATTCGATCGACCGAGCGCCACCAATCCTCTCCGCTGCGCATCTCCTTGAGGTCGATCTCCGGGATCTCGGCGATCACCTCGAGATGCACGTCGGGAAAGAGCTCGATCTTGCGCAGGAACGCCTCTGCCTCAGGGCCTGCGCCGATGACGACTGTTCGCTCGGGTGGCGTGATGATCCGCCAGACGCGGCGCGTAACACCCCGGAGTACGAACGCGGAGACGAACGCGGTGAGGAAAAGGCGTGCGCCGCCCATTGCCGTGAGCGACCCGGGGACGGGCAGGTGAAAGAAGAGCACTACGCCCAGCGAGCCGAGGAGAGCCCACATCAGCAGCAGGGGCGTTTCGTCGATAGTCAGGTGGCGGAGAGAGCGCTGGTCGCGGTCGTAGAGTCCGAGAAGCTTCGCCAGAACCACCCACGCGGGCGCAAGCGTGATCGTCCAGAAGAGCGCATTGACGTTGCCACCGATCAGAAAGCCGAGCGAAAGCGCACCGAACAGCACCGCGAATATGTCGCTCGCGGCGAGCATCCGCCGAAGCAACGACTCACGCCATTCGTTGGTCGTGAGCCAGGCGTCGTTGTGGACGACGCGCTCATGCGATTCTGCCAGTGCTTCACTAGGAGCCTGCGTACCGGATGCGACCCTGGATGTCTCCGTTTCTGCCAAGCACTCTCGCAGTTCGAGTTCGCCTTTGATCCCCCTGGTCGCGGGGCCCCCACTTTTACCACGATGCCCAGGGAGTAGCAGGCTAACACACCCCCTTTTTGACCGTCGACAAGTACGAAGGACAGGGTGCGCAGCGAACGCCTATCGTGACCCCTCGCATCGCTATGCAAGAGCGAGGAGGGAAAGCGATCGGAATTACAGCTCGACGCCGGTGGCGCGAGGCGGCTCTCGGGACTTCAGCGCTACTTGGGAAGGGTGCCGGGCTTGTAGCCGCCGAAGAACGTTGATCTGGGGTTGAGCGAGTAGGCGCGACCAAGACTCGCCCTCGCACTGGCGGCGTCTCCCATCTTGACCTCGATGCTGGCAGCGATGTACCACAACTGCCAGTTTTGAGCATCGCGCTTGATCGCGCTCTTGATCCATTTGTGGGCCTCGACGTTCAATCCTTCGCGCTTGTACACCAGCGCGAGCTGCAGGTACGGGCTCGACGCCCACGGTTGGAGGTTTTTGGCATCCGTAGCGGCATTGATCGCGGCGGTCGCATTGCCCCGGTTGACCTCGGCTTCACTGTCCTTGAGTCTTAGCGCCGCGAAAAGCGGTATTCCCTGGGCGCAGATGAGGAGCCATATGCCGACTAGCGCGCCGACTCCGAGCCCGAATCTCCACCGCCGTCCCGTCGTCGAGCTGTTCACGTCGACGGCCTTCAGGGAGTCACGCGAGTTCCTCGCGGTACCGCTCAAGAGGGCAAGCGGGATCAGCGCGAATACGGTCACGGCTGTGAGCTCCCACATCCAGTCGATCCCGGCGGCGACGGCATAGGCGGTAAAGGAAGCCGTCAGCGCCGCCAGCGCCACTCGCTCTTCTCCCGAGCTCCGAAGCGATCGCATCACGCCGGTGGCGATTCCTCCGATGGCGAATCCCAGGGTGAGAAGCAGACCGATGACTCCCAGCTCGCCAAGCGATTCGAGGTACAAGGAGTGCGCATTCTTGACAGGGAAGAAGATCGGCGCGTGTTTCAGCCACCAAGTCTCGTACGAGCCCGCTCCGTTACCGAGCACCGGGTGGCTCTCCCACTGGTCGACAGCCGACGTCCAGAACTGCCAGCGACCGCTGCCGCGAGCGCTCAACAGATGCGAACGCACGTAGTCGTTCGCCTCGATGTGGAGAGGTTGGGAGGGCGGGCGCTTGAACTCCCCGTACTGCTTGATCGGATGGCTGGCGACCGCACCCACGATCGCCAGCACGGCCAACGAGATGACGACGCCGCGGCCCAGCCAAGGATTCGGCCGGATCGTGAGCCGAGACGTGAACAACCGGCTGGCGGCGTACATCGCGCCCGCAAGCACACAGGCGAGGGCGACGAGAATCGCGGCGCTTCTTCCTTGGTGCTCGACCACGCTCGTTCCAAACGGGCCGTTCACCAGCTCCTTGCGGGAGATCAAGACGACGGCGGCGGCGATCGAGCCCAGGCCGGCCCACAAAAGCGCCAGTCCTGCGTTCCAGCGCTTGTCCGTGAGCGCGACGAATGTGACGATTCCGACGAACGCAGTGATTGCGCCGCCTCGAGACGAGGCCAGATAAACGACAGACACGATCGCCGGAATCGGGGCGATTGCGAGTCCTCTGATCACAGTGTTGCGGCTGGAGATGGCGGTGTGAAGAAGCAGGGGGACGCCGAGCGCGACGATGATCGCCAGCCCGTTCCAGTACCCGAGAGGGAAACTGAGACGGTTAGCGACGCTCGGCAAGTTTCTCGCGAGCCCCTGGTCGCTGAAGGTGCCGGGGAAGAACCTGCTCACGAGCGCGATCAGCGCAATCAGGGCAGCCGAAATCTCGAGTCCGGCGCACCACCATTTGATCGCGCTTCGCTTTGCTGTGAGCACCACGAGCACGTAGACACCGAGGAATAGCGAAACTCGGTTGAATTCATTGAAAGCGTTCTCGGCGCTCGAAGCCCAGAAGATCGATGTGAACGTCCAGGCGGCAAGCCCGGCCATGACCCCTGTGATCGCCAGAGCCGCCCGGGGCAGGCTTTCCGCGACCAGTAGCCGAAGTACGATCCCGACGATCACAACCCACCACACGGCGATGGCGAGCGTGTTTCGACTCGGCAGGTAGTAGCTCCCGTTGTCGTAGGCGACTCCGAACGTGGTCGCCGAGACGAGGAGCGTCGTCAGGAACGCCTGCGCCGAGATTCCAAGGCGCGAGACCGCGGCGCGAATCGGGGTTATGAAAAACACGTGCTGATACACTAGCCGTCAAAAGCGACGAGTCAAAACGATAAGAAAGGCGCGATTATGTCTACTCGGTTTGTTACCGCTTGTTGTGTAGCCGGGTTGGCGTTGATCGTCCCGGCGATTGCTGGGGCGAGTGCGTCGAAGGATCCGGCCTCGGCCGTCAGCCAGTATGGCCAGCAGCCGAAGACCGGAGGCGGCACGGTCACTCCGGGTGCCGGAAAAGAGAAGAAGATCCCTCTGGACGCGAAGTCCGCGGCAACTCTCCGGACCATGAACAAGTCGGCGCGGAAGATATTGAAGGACGCGCTCACCTCTTCGTGGACGGGCGCCGAGTCAACGAATCTCGCCTTGAGCACGACCCAGCCGTCCGACGGCAAAGGCTCGTCGCTCGTAGGGTCGCTGCTGGCGTCGGTCGGCTCTCCGGGCGCGGGAAGCGAAAGCCGTCTATTCGGCCTGTTGGCCGCGATCGTGGCTATCACGGCAGTACTCGGCATTGCGGCTGCTCGCAAACAGCGAGCGCTGCACCAAGTCCGGCGCTGATCTCGCCACTCCCGGCGGGGCGACTGCATTCTGGCCCGATGGCTCGCCTGCGGGCGTTCGCCGGCTCGGACCTGCCGAGGACTACGTGGTCGAGCACAGGCCTAGCTCCTGGCTGGTAGCTCGAATAGAAGGTTGCCATCGAGGCCTCCGCGTGATGAAGCGCCGGAACGTGCACGGAGTACCGAGTCTCGAGATCTCTTGATACGAACCCGCGTTACGCGGGTTCGTGCGTCGATCGTCGAGGAGTGAACGGCGGCGCTACGCGGTTGGTCACTCCTCGGTAACGAGACGCGTCTTCTTTGTGCTCACGTACGTCGACCGAGAAGGTCTGCTCTAAGGCGATTACTTAGCTGTCGGCGTGTTCAGGTGACAGCCGTATCCGAAAGCGCACCCGCTCCAAAGCTTCTTGGGCGCGAGCAGCGAGAAGGAAACCGAGGTGTCGCTGCCGTCGGAGAGCTGAGCACGCAGGATGGTCGTCTTCGCCGGTTTCGGAATTACTGTCTGGAAGATTCCGTAGCGGTTCGCGTTCAGCTTCTTGACGAACTTCCAGCCAGAGCCGGACTTGCGTTGGATCTGCACGCTGCCCGCCGCGCTATCCGGCGTACGGCCCCAGACCGAGATCGTCGTCTTCGACTTGGGGAAAGCGACGAAGGGGAAGCGGAAGGCCGTCAGCGCCGGCTTGGCCTTGTCCAGCGAGACGTCTTTCGGGCTGGATTTACTGATCGTGTACAGCCCCGATTGGTAGAAGGAATCGGACATGGGCTGATCGCGAACGAGGAACCAGGCGAAGGCGCTCACCCCGGTGCTCCAGGACCGATAGAGAGCCTCAGAGACCCAGCGCGCCTCGAGCTGAGCGGGAACGCCCTTGGGGTCCGGAGGGTTCGAGTCCCAGCTGAACTCGGTCACCCAGAGGCGAGGGGTGCTGCGGGCCGCGACGTGGTTGGCTTTGATCGCCGTATTGAGAACCGCGAGCATGTCGCTCATGTTGCCGAGCGGAAGGTCGCCGTGACGGTGTGCAATCGCGGTAGGGCCACCCTCGGTGTATGGGTGCTGCGACCAGACGTCGAACTGCACACGGGTCTTACACGCGGACTTGTACTGCCAGACGTGATGGACCTGCTTCTCCGATACGCACAGCACCTTCTCCATGAAGGTGAGCGGCCTGACTCGATCGACGGCCGGTCCTCCGAATGGCGAGGTCTCGCCGGCGATGACCACGTTGCTGGAGGAGACGGCGTGGACAGCCGCGGCGCTGGCGTTGAGCAGCGCCCGGTAGCTCTTCGCAGCGGCGTACGACGAGCCCGATATCTGCGGGTACAGGTACCTGCGCAGGTTTGGCTCGTTCCAGATCGCCCAGTAGCGCACACGCGGCAGGCCTCCTTCGAAGCTTCCGCTGTAGCGTTTGGCGACCGCGGACGCGAACGCTCCGAATTGCGCCGCATTCGGTTTATACCCGCCTGGCTCCGTCGGACGGTTCGAAGCGGTTCCCTCCGCCCAGATCGGCGCGGAAAGCCCTAACGCCAAGATCGGCTGAAGCCCGGCTGTCGTTGCCGCCCCGACGACCGCGTCGGTCTCCGCCCAGTTGTAGAGGGGGTCGGCCGGGTCGCTGGGGTGGAAGCCCACCGGCATCGTCGTTCCGGCGGGAGCGATGGACGACCAGAGAGCGTTGATACGAACGTACTTTGCGCCGGCAGCCTGCATGCGCTCGAACTGGGTCGCGTCGAGCTCGGGGGTTCCCCAGGACACGTAGATGAAGCCAGTATCGAGTGGCCCGGTGCTCGTCTTGACCGGCGAAATCTTGTATGCGCCAGCGGCACTCGATGCGACAGCGAGGGCGGCGAAAAGTGCGCAGGTACCTCGAACTAAGCGGCGCATGGTGGCCCAGGGTACACGAAGCCGCCGGCCGCTCGCATGAAGAATTGAGAAGAGTTTTCGCTCGCGGGCGTCTAACGCGCTCGTAGTACGGAGGGTTCGCTCCAGCATGAACTTGCTTTACGTGGCGCGCCGGGTTTTTCTCTATTCGCGACGTCAGGCGACTCCGGCGGTCTGCTCCGCCGGGCGGTGAACGACGTTCGAACCTATCCGAATTACTCTCTCGCTTTCTCGGGGCGCCGCTGGGCGCGGGCAGTGTCTCGTCACACGGCTCCGTAGAGTGCCGCGCTGTCAGCGGCGCCAGGCGGCTCCAGGAGGCCGGGCTCCCCGGTCGGAAGGAGTTGCGGGTCGAGTGGAGCCCGGGCAACACCGAATTGCTCTCTCGCTTTCTCGGCCGGTGGCTCCGGAAGGCCAGTCGCGACTGGCCAGAAGACGGCGCTGGTTTGAGAGGAGCTCGAACAACACCGAATTGCCCTCTCGCTTCCTCGGCCGGCGGCTCCGGGAGGCCAGCCGCGCCCGGCCAGAAGACAGCGCCGGTTTGAGAAAAGCCCGAACAACATCGAATTGCCCTCTCGCTTTCTCGGGGCGCCGCTGAGTGTGCTTCGCCGGAGGAGACAGTGTTGCTTACACGGCTCCGTAGAGCGAAGTGCGCTCAGCGGTGCCAGGCGGCTCCGGAAGGCGAGCCGCGCCTCGCCGCACGGAGCCGCCGGCCGAGGAAGCGAGAGTGGGCGGTGCCGGTCTCGAACCAGCGACCTCCTGCTTGTAAGGCAGGCGCTCTCCCAGCTGAGCTAACCGCCCAAACCGTGCAAGTGTTCCACACGCGCCGAACCGGCCGCCGGTTGCACGCGATTAAAAACCGAGAGAAGCGGGTAGCCGAAGCGGGTAACTCCGGTGCATCGGAAGAAACTGTGGTGCTCAAACTCTTCCCACACTCCTGGCTGCTGATCGAGACCGCGCAGATGCGGATCCACGTCGATCCCTCGTATCTCGAGCGCTTCTTCGAGGGCCATCCGGCGAAGATCGAGTTCGCGCGCGGGCCGGGCGGCGTCGATGGTCTCCCGGAGTCGATGGAGAAAGCCGATCTGATCCTGATCACGCACGGCGACTCCGACCACATGAATGCAGTGACGATCGAGCGCCTCCGCGGCGAGCACACGCGAGTGCTCGCACCGCCACCGTGCGCAAGCACCCTTGGCGCCTACGCCGAGACGGTCTCGGAAGGGGACAAGCTCACCGTCGCGGGCGTCGGCATCGAGGTCGTGCCGGCTTACAACACCCCCGGGGGTCGTTCTACGAGCAAGCGCCATCTTCGCGGCGAGAGCGTTGGCTACGTGATCGATGTCGGCGGGAAGCGCCTCTACCATGCCGGTGACACCGATCTCATCCCGGAGATGAGCGAGCTCGGAGACCTGGATTTGGCCTTTCTTCCGATCGGGGGGACATACACGATGGATATCGACGAGGCGGTCGAGGCGGCTGTTCGGATCGCTCCCGGGCTCGCCGTGCCGATGCACACCCGCCAGGAGGCCGATCCACTCGAGTTCGTGCGCAAGCTCGAGCGTCGCGGCGCGGCTTTTCGTGCGATCGCTCCCGGAATCGGAGAACCGATCGAGATTCTCGAGCGAGCGGGCGCGGGCGCTCCAGGTAGGGGCGGACGTGGCTGAACGACTACCCGACCAGCGAGCGCGCTCGTCAAGATCAGTCGCTCTCCCGGTAACCGTTGCCGGAGCACAGTCCGACCCTTCCGCCGCCGGCGAAGCAAAGGCGTTCGAGCTCTCATCGGCTTATCTATCCGCGCTCGCTGATTACGTCGTCAAGGGAGACGATCGAGCTCTGGCTCGCGCCCAGGAGCTTGGCTCTACGGCTCTCGAGGCGGGATTGGACTCATCGGCCGTTGTCGTGGCGCATCTCGAGAGCCTGCGCGCATCCGGGCTGCTCGAGCAAAGCGAGACGGGCAACGAAGACAACGAGCGCAGGCAGCGTTTTCTTTTCGCCGCTCTGGGTCCGTTCTCGGTCGCGCGCCACCGCCACGAGCACGCGAACGAAGAGCTGGCGGTACTCAACGAGACCTTGCTCGAGCGAACGCACGAGCTCGAGGAGGTCAACACCGAGCTCGAGGCCTTCAATTTCTCGGTCTCACACGATCTGCGCACCTCGCTTCAGGCGATTCTCGGCTTCTCCCAGACTCTCGTCGCCCGGCACCGCGAAAAGCTCGAACCGGAGGCCGCCCATTTTCTCGATCTGATTCTCGAGAGCACTCGCGGGATGGGAGAGCTGATCGACGACCTGCTCGGCTTTTCGCAGGCAAACCGTGCGCCGCTCGATCTCGAGCCCGTGGATCTCGCGGCGCTCGCCCGGAGCGCGATCATCGAGCTCGAGCCGCAGCTCAAGGACCGGGAGCTCGAGGTGGTCTGTGGATGCCTTCCCGTCGTTCGTGGCGACCGCGTCCTGCTCAAGCGAGTGCTGGTGAATCTGCTCGCTAACGCAATCAAGTTCACGCGCGGGAGACAAGAAGCGCGGGTCGAGATCGATTCCTTCCGGCAGGACGGAGAACAGGTCATATTCGTGCGCGACAACGGCGTCGGCTTTGACGCGGAGCTGTCCCACCGGCTCTTCCGCGTCTTCGAGCGCTTGCACCGCGGCGATGAGTTCGAGGGCACCGGGATCGGGCTGGCGCTGGTCGAGCGCATCGTCGTTCGCCACGGTGGTCGGATCTGGGCGGAATCCGTCCACGGTGAGGGCGCCACCTTCTACTTCACGCTCGAGCCTGTAGAAGTCGCCCCGGCTGCCGCTTCAGCGGCTGCTTCGGGCGCATAGACCGATCGCGGCGCGCGCTCTTCGGCGTCAAACCGAAAGCACGCGCAGCGTCGCCCGGATCACAGACAGGCGCGGAAACGCCGGCAGGAAGGCGAGATAGCACGGGCGCCACTCGCTCGGCTCGAAGCGAGCCTCGTAGCGCGCCATCGCGCCGAAGCCGTAGCGATGATCCACACGGTGGACCGCGCGCGCCAGTACCCATCCGATCCAGCGCGCCCTGGGGTCGAGTTGCTCTCGGACGCCGCGCATTGGGGCCAAGGCGAAGGCCGCGCCGGCGGCTCCGTCAGCAGCGAGCCGTGTCAGCGCCTCGGCGATCATCAGCTCGGTCGCGCCGTTGACCGACTCCGGCGCGCGGAAGGAGTCCTCCAAGTACCAGTCGTCGGTGGCCGGTAGATAGGCGCAGGAGAGAGCGGCCTCGGCGCGACCGTAGCGGCGGGCGATGTAGATACGCTTGAAGTCCGTCTGCTCGAACGGCGACGTACGCAAGAAGGAGTTCGATTCGCGCTTCTTCAGCGCGCGTCTCCAGCGCTCGAGCACCTCCAGAACCTCGGCCTCGATTGCGCTATCGCGTCTCTCGCCTGGCTTGTATTCACTGATCTCCACGCCCAGGCGGCGCGCATGGTTTACGGCCCAGCGGTATTTCTTCCCTCTGTCGCCGCGCGGCGGATGCCAACGGGTGAGATCGAACCAGGGCTCCTCGCCGATCTTGAAAGCCGAGAAGCCGACCTCGATCGCCACTCTTGCGGTCTGCTCGGAAACGGCGACGAGGCAGACCGAGCGGCGCTCGGCACGCATTTTCCGCGCAAAGCCTTCGAGCAGCGCAGGCAGCTCCTCGTCCGGACAGAGCGGATCGGTCCAGACGACCGCTGCGTGGGCCGACTCGAGGTAGCAGACGATTCCATTCTCAAGCGAGAAGGTCTGCCACGGTGCCTCGTAGCGCAGCAGGAAGGAGAGCGGGGCGGTGCCGAAGGCGGAGAGCTTCTCGAGCAGATCTCGATCGCCTGCGGCGGTCGCTCTCGGCCGCGAATCGAGACCGTTGCCGGGCGCCGGTACCGCTGCCTGATCATCCACGGCTGCTCTTCTCAATGCCGGCCTTTCCGGGGAGTCGTTCAGAGAGTCTCAGTCTTCGTAATCAACGCTCGCGGCATCGACGCCCACGGCAACAACGCCGACGCCGTCCACGCAAAAGCAGGGCGCCCGAGACCAGTCCGAGCGCTGAGAGCGCGCGGCCGAGATCGACCGACGGCTTCCACTCGACTTTGTCGCCGCGGATGACGAAGGCGCCCACCGGCCTCGCCCGCAAACCGAAGCCGCCGCCCGCGTTCTGGTCGCGATCGCCGCCACCACCACCGCCGCCCTGGACCTGCGCAACCGGGATGATCGTCACCCCGCCGCGCTCGATCGGCTCGCCGAATACGCGGCTCACCGTCATCGCCTCACGCGCGCCCGCGAGCATCGCGTCGATATCGGGCATGGTCTCTTCCTCCTCTCGTCACGCACTCTCTCATACTCAGCCGCGCCGTGGCACCAGGCTCAGCTCGGCGTCGCCAGACTCGAGCAACGAGAGAATCGCCTCGGCGACCTTTTCGGGCGGGTCGGCGGGCGGGATGCCCGGGGGCGGGCCGGTCATCGAGGCTTCGTCGGCGCCGACGGCGTTTTTCTCCAGGTCGGTCTCGGTTATATACGGGTAGATCACCGAGACGGTGATGCCATCGGGCGCCAGCTCCTCGCGCGCGACTAGAGAAAGGTGGTTGAGCGCGGCCTTGCTGGAGGAGTAGCCGGCCGAGCCGGTCAGGATCATTTTCGTCGTTCCCGAGCTGACATTGACGATCGCGCCCGAGCCTTGCCGGCGCATGTGCGGGATAACGGCCTGCATCGCCGTGAGCGCCCCGACCAGGTTCAGCTCCAGGATCGAGCGGTAGTCGCCGGGGTCGATCTCCTCGACGGCGGAGTTGAAGTCCTGGCCGGCGTTGTTGACCAGGCCGTCGACGCGGCCGTAGCGCTCAATTGTGCGCTCGACCAGAGCGCGGATGTCGCCGGCCTGACGCAGATCGGCCCGGACGGCCAGGGAGTCCGGGATCTCCGCGGCGGCGTTGCGCAGCGCCTTCTCGTTTCGGGCAGCAAGGACGACCTTCGCGCCCTTCGATCCGAGCAGCTGTGCCGTGGCAAGCCCAATTCCGCCGCTGGCGCCGGTAACGATGACCACCTTCCCGTCGATCTGCATCCGCCTTTCCTCCGTTCGCTCGCGCTCGCGTCGCCGACCGTCCACAGTATCGCTACGAGAGCGCGCCGTTTCTGTCCCCGCTCGCGCGGGATCCGAAGCCTCGAGCAACGGCTGGCGTAGGCAACTTCCGCCGGGCCGGGTATGCGACGGTCTTCCCTCACGTGTGCACAACCAATACCTGCTATTTGCAGTATCTGTACACTGCAGGTAGATGAGCGCTTCGAAGAAGGAAATCGCCGCGTTCGAGCGGCAGGCCGACGAGTTGTTGCGGCACTGGCTCGAGCTGGGCCGCTGGATGCTGAGCCGGAAGGTGTCCGCGTCGCTCCACCCTGAGCTCGGGGGCAAGCTGTCGCCCGGGCAACTACACGCGCTGGCGATCGTTTCCGATGTCGGCGAGCCTCG
>Ga0182021_10004953_pt1 | contig 15719 bp, 12 predicted proteins | sample 612E3MmetaG_FD_120493 | JGI IMG/M metagenome (GOLD analysis project Ga0182021, IMG submission 120493) | Permafrost microbial communities from Stordalen Mire, Sweden - 612E3M metaG (Illumina Assembly) | ecosystem: Environmental > Terrestrial > Soil > Wetlands > Permafrost | place: Sweden... | reverse complement strand
GGAAAGCTAAAGATTGATATACCAGACGATGCAAAAATCATTGAACTGTAAATCAATATTAATATTTCTTGTAATCTCATCGGCTATTCTTACCGGGCAAACTTCCGATAGCATCCGCACAAAGAATCAAGAATTAGACCGCATTAAAAAAGATATTTCTGCTCTGCAAAAAGAACTTCAGACAAAAACAAAAAAAGAAAGAGAATCACTTCAAGCGCTTGAAAATATTAACCAGCAAAATTTATTGCTGAACAAATTGATTAACAATCTTCTATCTGAAGAGAAAGATAAAGAGAGTGCTATAAAAGATATTGAAGATGAGATCGGCAAAGTTGAAAACCGAGTAAAAGATCTAAAAGAAAAATATGCCCGTTACATTGTATGGATTTACAAAAACCGCGGACTTTCCATGTGGCGTTTTATTCTTGACGCCGAATCATTCAACCAGGCAATCAAACGTTACCGTTACTTAAAATATATCTCGGAACAGAATGAAAAAACATTGAAACAGCTCAACTCAAATAAATTTCAACTCAGTCAGCTTAAAAGTGATTTGGAAGGAGAGCGCAGAGAAAAAGCTGAATTAGCTCAGCAGAAGATTAGTGAACAGGACGCTCTGGAAAAGAAAGAACAGGAGAAAAAAGATCTTCTCAATCTTTTGAAACGCGATCAAAAACTTATTGCTCAAGAAATAGAATCAAAGAGAAGAGCGGAAATTGCAATTAAAAATATGATTGCAAAGTTGATAGAAATTGACCGCGAACGTAAAGCCCAGCTTCATGAAAAGAAAGCAACTGACAAAAAAAGTTTAGCTTACAAAAAGAATATTCAATTTTTTGATTACAGCGAATTCGAAAATTTTGCACAACTCCGCGGTAAACTCGGCTGGCCCATACATGAAGGAAAAGTTGTACGGGAATTCGGTGAAAATAAAAATGAACGGCTCAACACAGTTACATTGAATTACGGGATTGATATAGCAGTTAAAGGTGAGCAGAATGTTTTGTCGGTTGCCGAAGGAATTGTTTCTGCGATTGACTGGATACCGGGTTACGGCAGTATTGTAATTGTAACACACCGCGATGATTACAGAACTGTTTACGGACACGTTGCAAATATTACTGTGAAAGAAGGCGAGAAAGTTAAAGGCGGCAGTGCGATCGGTAAAGTAAATGAAAGTCTTGAGGGAAAAATACTACACTTCGAAATTTGGAATGAACGGAATTACCAGAACCCGGAAATTTGGTTAGCGAGAAAGTGAAAAAGCTGTTAGCGTTTAGCTATTAGCTTTTAGCTGATAGTTGAAAGCTGACCGCTGATTGCAAACTAAGAGTAGTGTCCTAATTTCAAATTTGTGTCACTCCGAATTCATTTCGGAGTCTGAATTACTGAGATTCTGAAATAAATTCAGAATGACAACTAAAATGTTTTTATTGAAAAATGAAATTAGGGCACTACTAAACTAAGTATTGACATCAAATTCCTTTTACGCTAAGTTGAGTTAGTACCAAATCATTTCTTTAACCGGGGTACTTTGTTTGAAAGTTTGGACAAAGAAAATAGATTTCTGCAAAGGTTAATAGGTTAAAAAGACGATTGTGCACAGGATGATAGATATGCACACCCTATTTTTAAAAAATAAGAATTTAGATTGTTTTGTAATAAATTGGAACGTAGATATGCAGCTGCATGCATATCTACGTTACTTAGCTAATAATTTCATGCAGTATAAGTATTAGTAATGTAGCTAAATAAAAATATTTATAAAGGGTTGGCTATGAAAAATATCTCTGAACAAATAATAAAAATAGTTGAAGAGACTAGCATCGTATTAAATGGAATTTCACAAGATGATTGGGATTATCGAAGCGCTTCAGGCAAATGGTCAAAGAAGGAAATTTTAGGTCATCTGATTGACTCTGCTTCTAATAATCATCAAAGATTTGTGAGAGTACAATTTGAAGAAAATCCAACCATTACATACGACCAGAATAAATGGGTTTTAACTGAAGATTTTAATAATGCCTCAAGTGATAATCTTATTAGTCTATGGAAAAGTTATAATAAACATTTAGCTCATATCATTTCAACAATGCCTAAAGATAAATACAATAATCATTGTGATATCAAAAAAGAACAGCTAGTTACAATTGAATGGATAATAAAAGATTATGTTAGACATCTAGAACATCATTTAAACCAAATAATAAAATGAGAGTGATTTATTTGTAAATAAAAAACATTGAAGACGCTACATAACCCGCGTTTCAGCCCGACCGCTTCTTCGAATCGGTCGTAGTGAGTTTTTCGGGTTTAGTTTTTCAATGTTGCTTGTTCTTAAAAGTGTGATTGCAATACAAAACTGATTTTTAAATAAAGTTGCGTTGATAAGTTCGTCATTGTTGTTTTGGGCGGCGGGCTAAACGCAACGTCGTTAGGTTTTGTTGCAAAATAAATTGTTTGTAGTGAACATTAAGATGGAGTTTCATTTATGAATGCAATAGTGTATGAGAAATATGGTTCCCCGGATGTTCTTAAATTAAAAGAAATTGATAAACCAATGCCTAAAGACAATGAAGTATTGATTAAAGTAAGTGCTGCTTCTTTAAATGCCTTTGACTGGCATGTTATGAGAGCTGATCCATTCTTTATACGGTTAATGGGATTTGGATTTTTAAAACCCAAAAAGAAAATTCTTGGAGCAGATGTAGCGGGTTGGGTTGAATCTGTTGGTAAAAATGTAATACAATTTAAGCCCGGCGATGAGGTGTTCGGTTGTGGTCGCGGGAGTTTTGCCGAGTATATATGTATTAGCGAAAATATATTAGCTCTGAAACCTAAAAATAATACATTTAATGAAGCCGCTGCCTATCCTATGGCTGCACTTACAGCTTTACAAGGTCTTCGAGATATTGGAAGGATTCAGAAAGGGCAAAAAGTTTTGATTGATGGGGCATCTGGAGGCGTAGGTACTTTTGCCATTCAGATCGCAAAATCATATGAAACTGAAGTAACAGCAGTATGCAGTACAAAAAAAAATGAGATTGCCTATTCATTAGGAGCTGACCATGATATTGATTATAAGAAAGAGAATTTTTCAAATAATTGTGAAAAATATGATTTGATATTTGTTGCAAATGGGAATCGTTCGATCTTTGAATATAAGATAGCTTTAAAGCCGAATGGAATTTGTGTGATGGCTGGTGGAGGTGGGGGTATATTCCAAATGTTTAAAGATATGCTTTTGGGATTGTGGATTTCAAAAACCACCAACGTGAAAATAACATCATTCATGGCTAATATAAATCAAAAAGATTTGTTGTTTACAAAGGAGTTAAGTGAAAATTCCAAAGTGAAATCTGTTATAGATAGAATATACCCATTAAATGAAACTACAGAAGCAATCCGGTATCTTGAGGAGGGGCATGCAAAAGGGAAAATAATATTAGTCATAGAAAATAATAGCAAAACCTAACAATTGTCTCAAGCGGAACGCTGTAGCCGGTAGTAGCATTTGTTGTTATAGTTGATATGGTTTTTGTTCGGCATTTGTACAAAATGAATTTAATAATCAATAAATCAGATTGTTGGTAACGGACACTTCGTAGCGTCCGCTTAAACGCAACGTCGTTATGTAACGAAATAAAGAGAAAAAATTAATGCCAAAAAAATATCGGATATATCAAGTTGATGCTTTTACAAACGAACTATTTCGAGGAAATCCAGCAGGCGTTCTACCTAATGCTGATGGATTATCTGATGAACAAATGCAAAATATTGCAAGGGAATTAAACAATTCAGAGACGGCATTTATTTTAAAACCAACAGAAAATAATCACGAAGTGTGGGTAAGATTTTTTACACCAACCATTGAAGTTCCATCTTGTGGACACGCAACCATAGCTGCTCATTATATTCGTTCCATAGAAAACAATTTTGAATCTTGTACTGTAATCCAAAAAATAGGGGCTGGAATCTTACCAGTTGAAATAATAAAAGGGAACAGTGATTATAAAATAGTAATGACTCAAGGAAAAATAGAGTTTGATAATCCATTTAATTCAGAGATTAATAAAAATATCTGTGAAGCACTGCATTTAGGAGATAATGATATTGATGAAAAGTGTCCGATACAAATTGTTTCAACTGGTCATTCAAAAGTGTTGATTGGTATTAAAAGTCAAAAGACACTAGATTCACTGAAACCAAATATGGATGCTCTTTCAAGAATTAGTAAAGAAATTAAATGTAATGGATATTTTGTATTTACATTTGATACGAATGAAGACGGTATCTTGACAAAAGGAAGAATGTTCGCTCCTGCAATAGGTATTAATGAAGACCCCGTTACTGGTAATGCAAATGGACCGCTTGGGGCTTACCTTGTTCAACATAAATTAGTAAACACTAATGAGAAAACATTTTCTTTTAAAGGAAAACAAGGTGAAGCAATTAATCGAACTGGCATAGTTGAAGTAGATGTTGAAATAGAAAATGAGTTACCTAAAAAAGTCAAAGTTGGTGGAAAGGCAAAAGTTGTTTTTAAAACAGAAATTGAGATATAAGAACGCTACATAACACACGCCTCAGCCCGCCCGCTTCTTCGAATCGGTCGTAGTGGTTTTGCGAGTTTTGTTTTTCAGATTTGGTTGCTCTTTAAGTGAGATATGTTTTTTAAAATGATTTATAAATTAAAGATTGCGTTGCCAAAACCGTCATTGTTGTTCTGGACTGCTGGTTAGCGGCAACGTCGTTATATGGCTCGAAATTAACAAAAATTAAAAATATAATTTATAAAATGCTCTCAATTATTTTTATTCAGTTTATTAATATTTGTGATTGGTTGTTTATCTTTCAAAATTATAAAAACTATGTACCATTATTTCAATGATATCATTTATTGAGGAAAAAATGAAGACAAAATGTTTTTTATTTATTATTCCTGGAATCCTGTTCATCCGCAGTATATTGGCTCAAAGTAATAATCCGGACAATTCTTTCATACATGAACGGAATATCAGTCTTGACTACAATAAAATAAAAGGTAACTTCACCACAATGTTTAAGGAATGTGTAGGTGCTGGCCGAGCCAATGAAGGATTACGTGCAGATTGGCAGCAACAATTGGCCTTGGTAAAAAAAGAATGTGATTTTAAGTATTTACGCATGCATGGATTGTTAACCGATGATATGGGTATTTATACAGAAGATAATAAGGGAAATTCTGAATATAATTTCCAATATGTAGATGTTTTGTATGACTATATACTGAGTATTGGCATGAAACCTTTTGTAGAGTTGGGATTTATGCCAAATGCACTCGCCAGCGGCCATCAAACCATTTTCTGGTGGAAAGGAAATGTTACACCTCCCAAAGACTATGTTAAATGGGCAGATTTAATCCGCAATCTGATCCTTCATTTTACTGAACGCTATGGCACTGATGAAGTAAAGACATGGTATTTTGAAGTTTGGAATGAACCTAACCTAAATGGTTTCTGGGCGGGGTCTCAGGAAGAGTATTTTAAATTATATCGATATACAATGCAGGCAATAAAAAGTATAAATAAAGAATACCGTGTTGGCGGACCTGCTACTGCAGGTGCTGCATGGGTTCCTGAAATGATAAACTTCTGCAGTAACAATGCACTTCCTCTGGATTTCGTCAGTACTCATTCTTATGGAGTCAAACAAGGATATCTCGATGAATTTGGAAATGCAGGTACAGTCCTTGACAAAAATCCAATGAGCGTTACTGGTGATATTCTGAACTCGCGTAAACAAATTACAAACTCCTCTATGCCAAATTTGGAACTTCATTATACCGAATGGAATTCATCCTACACGCCTTTTGATCCCATTCACGACAGCTATCATCAGGCTGCCTATGTGTTGGAAAAAATTAAACAAGTCGGAAATGCAGCGAATTCAATGTCATATTGGGTATTCACAGATATTTTTGAAGAGGCGGGACCGCGCTTTACACCTTTTCATGGTGGATTTGGATTGCTGAATTACCAAGCCATCAACAAACCGGCTTTCTATTCTTTCAAGTTAATGAATAAACTTGGTGAAACAGAATTGCTTAATACAGATAGTTCTTCCTGGGCGTGCAAAAATGCAAAGGGCAATGTTCAGGTACTTTTCTGGGATTTTACCAACACGCATCCCGGAGATTCTGTGAATAATCAGGTGTATTATATCCGCGATTTGCCGGCTCAATCAAAAGGGAAAGTAAAAGTAAGTATATCGGGAATTCCGGAAGGTACATATACACTTGAAATCTATAAAGTGGGTTATCAGATAAACGACCCATATTCTACTTATCTTGCGATGGATAAGCCTAAGCAACTTACGAAACAACAGGTTGAGCAAATAAAGAAACTCAATGACGGTTCTCCTGTTTCTAATGAAATTGTCAAAGTGAAAGCTGATGCAGCATTTTTAAAAGAACTGGATCTCCGTGAGAATGATGTTTTCTTGTTGAATATGATTAAGCAATAGTGAAATTAAAACCAATCTCTTTTTTTTATAATGCAAAGATTTTTTTGATGAGAATGAGATTAATTAACATCACACAACAACAGCTCATGAACCATGCGGGGTGAGGATCTCAGGTAATTTTATTTCGGTTGTCATGGTGCGACCGTACAGCAAGTGAAGAGGAACGATGAAATTAAAGGACACTGATGTTATGAAACTACTAATCGAGCGTCAACGCAGCATCGGACTCGCGAGCGGCGCACTTTGGTTGATTGCCGTTGGTGCCGTCGCTGTGATATGGTCTCTGCTAGTGATCGGGACACCATCGGCAAGACAAGTTCTCATCGCCGCAGTCGTCGTTACGGCGTCACTTGTTGTTATCAGCGTTATCGTGATTCGCGCAGCGTTGCATTTGCCAAAAGACATTCAACTAACAACATCTAAGAAAAAAAAAGTTCTCCGTCGGTTTATCCTGGTGGTGGGTATAGAAGTGCTAGCATTTTCAGTAGTTAACCCGGTCGTAGCTGCCACGGGACATTTCGAACTCCTGCCTTCGTTGGATCTCATCATCGTGGGAATTCACTTTCTACCGCTTGCGTGGATTTTTCGTGTTCCACGCTACTATTTCACGGGGTTGCTCTTCTGTGCAATTCCTATGGCTACGCTCCTAGCAATTCCAAAGGAATTAGTGGTCGGGCACGTACTCGCCTGGTATGTTGTTCCGAGTATTGGATGCGGACTTGTAGCTTTATTGACGGCAGCGGCGGGATTACGCGAAACGTGGAAAGCTATTACTGAGTCTCGAGCATCCGCCGGCTAACACGCGATTTCCCATGGCTGTCACGATTTGTGAAAAAAGCCAATTCTCTTTGCAACTAAAATTGTTTTATTTATTATTTTGGTAAATATTATTTCGTATGAATAATTAATTATACGAAGTTACAGATATGCAAAACACTATAGGAGAAATTATGAAGTTCAATAAACTGAAATGGATTATGATGCTATTATTATTATTCGGGATGAATGCAGTTCATACACAGCAGTTACGTTACGTGCAGGTGAGTACCGCTAACGGCATGATTGAAGGAGTGGTTAGTCCTGACGGAAAAGTACGCACATTTAAAGGTATTCCTTATGCTGCACCGCCAGTCGGTCCCTTACGTTGGAAAGCGCCGCAGCCCGTTCAATCCTGGACTGGTGTCCTGAAAACTGTAGACTACCCAAAGCGCGCTATGCAGGGACGCATCTTCGATGATATGATTTTTAACGACGAAGGTCCCAGTGAAGACTGCCTGTATCTTAACTTATGGATGCCGGAATATCATCAGGGCAAATTACCGGTGATGGTCTGGATCCACGGCGGAGGCTTTGTAGCGGGATCGTCTTCCGAACCACGCCAGGATGCCGGGAATTTATCGAAGAAGGGCGTGCTTGTAGTAAGCATGAACTACCGTATGGGAGTTTTTGGATTCTTCGCGCATCCTGAACTCACTAAAGAGTCGGAACACAATGCATCGGGTAACTATGGACTTCTAGATCAGATAGCCGCACTTCAATGGATCAAAAAGAATATTGCCACGTTCAACGGCGATCCAGACAATATCACGATCTTCGGTGAATCAGCCGGTTCGTTATCGGTTAGTGCGTTGATGGCATCCCCGCTCGCGCAGGGACTTTTTAATCGCGCTATCGGTGAGAGCGGTGCATTCTTCGGCACCACCCTTCAGTTGAGGTCGCGCGTTGAAGCTGAAAAGGCGGGAGTTGAATTTGCAGAGTCGGCTTTCGGAACAATCTCTCTCGAAGCGCTGCGGGCTTTACCCGCACAAGAAGTACTCGATGCATCACTTAAACAGCGGGGAGTGCGTTTCGGACCGGACATAGACGGATACTTTCTCCCGACGGACTGTCGTTCAATTTACGAAGTAGGCAAGCAAAGCCACGTTCCGCTTTTGGCTGGATGGAATAAAGACGAAGGAAACTATAAATCCTTCTTTGCTGAAGATGAACCGACTGTTGCTAACTACGTCGCACATGCAAAGACAAGATTCAACAGTAACGCGAATGACTTTCTGAAAGTCTATCAGGCAAATACGAATGAAGAAGCAAAGCGGGCGGCGCAGGACTTCGCTGGAGATAATTTCATTGCTTACTCCACCTGGAAATGGCTCGAAATGCAGCTCATGACCGGCGAGTCTCCGGTCTTCCGGTACGAGTTCGATCAAACTCTTCCACTGCCATCGGATGCCAAGCCGGGCACAGAGCCGACGGCATCACACTCATGGGAAATCGAGTTTGTCTTCCGTGTAATCTCATCGAAGAATTTACCATGGCGTCCGGAAGATTACAAGGTATCGGAACTCATGTCTTCCTACTGGACTAACTTCGCAAAGACAGGCAATCCGAACGGTCCCGATTTACCACCGTGGCCGGAATATAAGAGCAGTAACGGTTACCAGGTGATGCATTTTGGAGGAGCTAATCCTGGCTCAACTCCAGATAAGCACAGGGACCGCTACGAATTTCTCGATAACATTAGCGTGCAGCCGTGAAAAAACAAAACGCGGTACCGTTTAAATAAACCGATTAGTGACGTTGTTGTTAATAGGTAATTTATTTCAGCGTTGTTCATTCTAAATATTCAGATTAGGAGGTTCTCATGAAATTTTCACAATACGTTGTCTTTATAACTCTACTTTCCTTTTTATCTTCATTTGTATATTCACAACAGGCAGCCAAACTTCAAGGTGCCTGGGAATTGGTTTCTCAAAAAGAAGGCGGGAAGGACAGTCCTATCTCTGGTAGGCAAATAAAGCTTGTGACGGGTAATCACTATGTCTGGGTCCGCCAGGACAAGAAACTGCTTGATGAACTCTTAACAAAAAAAACACAGCGTGATTCTATCAAAGCTTATCAAGATGCATTCGGAGCTGGTACATATAAAGTTGTAGGAGACAAATACACAGAAACGACAGAATTCTTCTATGCACCGCAGTACATCGGAACGTCACTTGAGTTCACATTCAAACTCAAGGGCGACCTTTGGTACACTTCCGGCCTACTTTCACATTATGAAGGCGGTAAAAAAATCAATGAGATTCTTTTAGAGCAAGCCTTTAAGCGAATCGATTAGAGTTAAGCGCAACTTAAGTAAAGTTGAGTTTCACTTGCTGTCATGGTGCAACCATGACAGCAAGTGAAGGACGGTATTAAGCTTTTATTCCAAATTTGTTTTCAGAAACTCCATTAACTCATCAACTGTTTCGAAGACATAATCACTATTCATTTCTAAAATTTTCTCTTTAGCATAGCTATCCCAAACAACGGAAGCAATTTTTACTCCGGCATTTCTTGCGGCAGTAATATCTGCAGGCGCATCGCCTATCATTAAAACTTTTTCACGGTTCAAATTAAATTTATCAACAAACAAATCTATTCCTTCAGGTGAAGGTTTATGGTCTTCAATATCATCTCCTGTAACTATCATATCGAAAAGATCATAGAGACCAATTTTCTTCAGCGTTATATCAGTTGAGCCGCGTCCTTTACCAGTGTAGATTGAAAGCGGAATGTTTTTAGTTTTGATATAGAGAAGCGCTTCTTTAATTCCCGGGTAAACATCCGCCATTAAACGATGTTTGGCTTCATAGAAAGTAAGATAATCTTTCCGTGCGTCTTCGTAATCATCTTTCATCCACTCTTTTAGAATTACATCTTCTGTCGGTCCGAAAAGTGAAATGATCTCTTCATTTGTAACTTTTTTGTTGAGATATTTTTCAGTTACATGTTTGAATGCTGCAAAAATAAGTTCGTTAGTTGATGTGAGTGTTCCATCAATGTCAAAAATGATTCCTTCAAAATTTTTCAAGAGTTACCTTATGCTGAATATGATTATAGTTCTGTTTGAATTAGAAACAAGAAATCTATTTTTATCTATCAACATAAACGTGTTTATCGTCGAATCACCGTAAGTAAACAAATTCTCTTCCTCAAATTTTTCATCTAAGGAAAATATAGAATTCCAATTAGTAAAAAGAATTTGCTTCTTATATTCAAACGGAGAAATGTTGTCGTCTTCAAAAAGATAATTACGTTTAATCCCTTTCAACACTTTGCCGTCCAGTGTAGAAATTATATATAATTTACTATACAATCCTTTAGCATATAATTTTTTCTTATCAGTGGAAATTCCAACCTCGCCAAAAACTTTCGCAGTAGATTTCCATGTCAAATTACCAAGCAGTAAGTCAATTGAAAAAAGAGAATATTCATTATCATAAACATAAACTTTGCGCCCGTCGCTAATTATCTGGGAATTTGAAAAATCGGTTTCAGCTTTTTCTTTCCACCGCCAATTCAATAATCCGTTACGGGCATCAATACTATAAAGATATCCGTCTCTGCATGTAAAAAGTATTCTGTTATCCATTGCAGACAATCGGGATTTAATAATTCCGGAAGCATCTTTATTAATCCAGTGAACCTGTAAAGACTCAAGATCAATACAATAAATCTTACCGGATTTAGTTCCAAAAATTACAGATGATTTTGAATCTGTAGATTTCGGCATTAATAGTTCTTTATCACCGTTGTATTGGATAAATGCTAAATCAGTTGTAATGCTGTCTTCAACACCAAAGGACTGAATTTGATCTCCAGTGTCTAATCTAAAAGTTATGATTTCATTATTGCTTGTTGCGGTACATAATATATTATCTGCAATTACTGGTCTTGATTTTAGTGTATTTGAAGTGTTGCGGTGCCATATTTTCTTGCCTGAAATATCAAAGCATGATATTAATCCCGATAGCTCGGAAGTATAAATTCTATTTTGATAGAATAACGGGGAAGAGCCAAGTCGGGAATTCAAATCAATCTTCAATAAAGTATCAATGGGTGAAGTATTTAATGCTGATGATTTTTTGTTCTGGGAAAATAGAACATTAAGAAATAATCCCAGAAATAATATTAAGTAACGAGCTTTCATTTTTTTATTCCTTAAACAAAAATAATAAAAAGAGGAGTTACATTTCGATTTTTCATAACAGGTCTTAGATAAGTTGAGTTATAGAAATTGGAACATACTTACCTATTCTTCTGACCATTTTTACGGATTATCTAATCCAAATCAACTTCGAATGTCTAAAACACCAAATTGTAATACCCCCTCTATTTTCATATATTTTCTCACCAAAATTTAAAAAGTATGATTAACATTCGTAATTTTTGCATAATTGCACATATAGATCACGGTAAATCTACAATTGCAGATTGTCTTCTTGAGTACACTCACACCGTTTCTAAAAGAGAAGCAAAGGAACAACTTCTTGACAGCTTGGACCTTGAGCGTGAACGCGGTATTACAATAAAATCTCACGCAATACAGATGAAGTATCCGGCCCACGACGGCAAAATTTATATTCTAAATTTGATTGATACTCCTGGGCACGTTGATTTTTCTTACGAAGTCTCACGCTCGCTTGCCGCTTGTGAAGGAGCCATTTTAGTTGTTGATGCCGCACAAGGTGTTGAGGCACAAACAATCAGTAATCTTTATATGGCAATAGATGCCGGACTTGAAATTATTCCAGTCGTTAATAAAATTGATCTGCCAAGCGCAATGGTTGATGTTGTTAAGAAACAGATCATAGATTTGATCGGCTGTAAAAGTGAAGATATAATGCCTGTTAGCGCAAAGGAAAGAATAGGTATAGAGGAAATGTTGGAAGCGGTAGTCAAAAGAATTTCTCCTCCGGATGGAGATGAAAATGCCCCGCTACAAGCATTGGTATTTGATTCGATCTTTGATTCTTACCGCGGCGCTGTTGCATACGTTCGGATATTCAACGGAGTTCTTAAAGAAAAAGATGAGATTAAGTTTTTTGTAAATGATAAAAAATGTCTTGCTGAGGAAGTCGGCACTTTGCGCCTTGGCAGGATCCGCACAGGGGAATTAGCTGCGGGAAATGTTGGATATCTTATTGCCGGTGTTAAAGATGTGCACGATACAAAAGTTGGCGATACAGTAACTCATTTTCGAAACGGATCTGAAACGGCATTACCGGGTTATAAAGAAATTAAGCCGATGGTTTACAGCGGACTTTATCCGACAGATACTGATGCATATGAAAACCTCCGCGAAGCGCTTGAGAAATTCCGTCTTAACGATTCAGCATTAAGTTATACACCGGAAACTTCAACGGCTCTCGGATTTGGTTTCCGCTGCGGGTTTCTCGGTATGCTACACATGGAAATTGTTCAGGAAAGATTGGAGCGTGAATACGATCAGTCTATTGTTACTACACTGCCAAATGTTGAATATTGGGTCTTCAAAAAGAATGGAGTTAAAGTAATTGTTGATAATCCGGCTGACATGCCGGCGGTTGGCGATATTGATCATGTTGAAGAACCATATGTAAAAGCGCAAATTGTTACTCCTAGCGAATATGTTGGGAACTTAATGCAGCTTGCCATTGAAAAAAGGGGAGTATATAAGAATACAACGTATATTGATCCGACGCGTGCAGATATAGAATTTGAATTTCCGCTTGCAGAAATAATTTTTGATTTTTATGATAAACTAAAATCTATTTCTCGCGGTTATGCTTCTTTTGATTATGAATTTATCGGTTACCGCGAATCTGATCTTGTTAAAATTGATATTCTGTTAAACGGAGAAAAAGTTGATGCGCTTTCTATAATCTGCCATGAAAAAAAGTCTTTTACATGGGGACAGAAAGTTTGTACTAAACTTAAAGACCTAATTCCTAGGCAGATGTTTGAGATTGCAATACAAGCTGCTATTGGATCAAAAGTTGTATCAAGAACAACTGTGAAAGCGATGCGTAAAAATGTTTTGGCAAAATGTTACGGCGGAGATATTACAAGAAAGAGAAAACTTCTTGAAAAACAAAAAGAAGGGAAGAAAAGGATGAAGCAAGTAGGCAACGTTGAAATTCCACAAGAAGCTTTTTTGGCAGTTTTACAAATAGATGATTAATATTTTTCATGATCATGATATTTAAAAGTAGAAACCTTTGAAAAATATATTTTGTCATTTCGACCGAAGGGAGGAATCTTTATTTTTAGTAAGATTTCTCAGTCGCTCCGCTTCTTCGAAATGACATTTCGAATTTATCAGACGTCTCATGTAATAAATTAAAGAAGGATATATGTCATTATTCAAAAAAGAAAAATCAAAAGAGAAAAAGAAACCGGCAATAAGGACACCTCAACAAAAGTTTTGGGAATTCTGGAAGAATTTATTGTTCGCCGCTGTAGCTGCGTTTCTAATCAAAACTTTTTTGATCGAGACCTCACGTGTTCCTACCGGATCTATGGAAAAAACTATTTGGGTCGGGGATTTTCTTTTTGTAAATAAATTTATTTACGGTTCATCATCACCGAGAAATATTCCATTTACAAATATTTCTTTGCCGTATTTTCAAATGCCGGCTTTACACGAACCAAAACACGGTGATATAGTTGTTTTTGAATTCCCGGGTGACAAGGATGAACTAGCCCCTTCCCAAATTGATAATTATGTTAAAAGATGTATCGGAGTCCCCCGAGACACGATTGAAGTTGTGGATAAAGTTGTTTTTGTTAACGGTAAAGAAGCGCCGAGGGCATCTCAAATTCAATATATAAACTCATATGTCTCATCAAAAGGTATAGTAAATCCGCGTATCTTTCCCAAAGGCAGCAGCTTTAATGAAGATAATTACGGACCGATTGTAGTTCCAAGAAAAGGTGATGTAATAAATTTAACTTTGAATAATGTTGAACAATGGCGGACAATAATTGACCGTGAATTTGGGAAACGTGTTGTTACTGTGGATGGCAATCAAATTATGATCGAAGGGAAACCGGTTAATTCATATACGCTTAAGGAAGATTATTATTTCATGATGGGTGATAACCGGGATGACAGTTTGGACAGCCGTTTCTGGGGATTCGTTCCGCGAAGTAAAATTATTGGCGAGGCATTTTTAATTTATTGGTCTTGGGATCCAAGCATACCGTTTTCAGATTTTTTCAAACTGCTTGGTTCAGTCCGTTTGGGTAGAATAGCAAAAATAGTTCATTGAGTTTGAGCGGATTATTAGTTTAATTCAAAGTGCGGGTAAGTATAAATTCTTATTTCGCACTTTTTTGTTTGTTTAATTGTTTAGATAATGTAAATCGAGGTCTTAATGAAAAAAATATATATTCTATTTTTTCTTCTAGTTATTTCAGCTTCAGTATATTCGCAGACAAAATACCTGATCTATTTCAAAGATAAAGGTGTTGCACCGGGGAACACACTACAAAAATCATCTGCACTTTTTAAGTCGGCTGAAAAAGAATTATCGCAAAGAGCAATTGAAAGAAGAAAACAAGTTATGGGCGAGGATAATTATATCACCTATGAAGATATTCCGCTAAATGAAAATTATATCCATCAAATTGAAAACCTCGGGATTAAAATTGAGAACAAACTGAAATGGTTTAATGCCGTTTCATCATACTTGACAGTGAGCCAATTAAATGATGTTAAAAATCTTTTTTTTGTAGAAAAAATTGAACCGGTTGCTGTCTTAAAAGGGATTAAGGATCTGAGCATTCAATCTGCAGAACGCCTAAAAAAATCCAGTTCATTAAAAAAAACAACTTCTCTTGACTACGGTGGATCATTCACACAAAATAACCTTTCCGATATTCCCGCAGTTCATGATTTAGGTATTACAGGAACAGGAGTTTATGTTGGAATTCTTGACGAAGGGTTTTCGTATAAATCGTATAACTCACTAAAACATCTTAATGTTATTCGTCAATACGATTATGTACATCATTTAGATACAGTTTCGAATCAGACCGGACATGGTTCAAGTGTGTTTTGTCTTATGGCTGGTTATGATCCAGGGAATGCAATTGGTCCCGCATATGATGCAAATTTCTTTTTGGCAGAAACTGAGAATGATGCAAGCGAAACTCATGTTGAAGAGGATAATTACGCAGCGGCGCTTCAAGATATGGAAGGTGCCGGTGTTGATATTACCAGCAGTTCACTCGGTTATAATACTTTTGATTTTGGCCAGATTTCATATACTTATGCTGATATGAATGGCACAACTACTATTGTTGCCCGAGCTGCAAATACTGCATTTCAGAGAGGGGTTACAAGTTTTACTGCTGCTGGAAATGAAGCCTCATTTTGGGGTATTGGGAAAGGAGGATTAGGTTCGCCCGGAGAT
>Ga0182021_10004952_pt1 | contig 15720 bp, 12 predicted proteins | sample 612E3MmetaG_FD_120493 | JGI IMG/M metagenome (GOLD analysis project Ga0182021, IMG submission 120493) | Permafrost microbial communities from Stordalen Mire, Sweden - 612E3M metaG (Illumina Assembly) | ecosystem: Environmental > Terrestrial > Soil > Wetlands > Permafrost | place: Sweden... | reverse complement strand
CCTTCAAATTGACTACCCTGTGGCAAGACCACAGGGCGTTCGCCAATTTGATGCTGCTTCACAGCACCGGAAATTCTGGATCTACTAACAAGAGACAATTCAGCCCTTTGCCAAGAGCAAAGGGAGTTCTTGCTATTCTTTAAAACGGGCCTTTAAGCTCAGCAAGTGCTTTTTTAAGGGATTTAAGAACTTTGCCTCCAGTGTAGGGTGTGCGGTCTTCTGCCATAACCTGGTGATGCTGGCCCGAACATAAATAATACAACGCATAATTGAAGGACTTAGGGGACTCGTTGGAGTGGTGTGTCCAAAAATAGGAGCAACAGCTGCGATACAGGCTGAAAGTTTAGAATCGGATGACTGGATCAAAGAAAATAGGATGTCATAAAAATATCGGGACAAGAATTTCGCCCGAAAATGACCTTCCGCAACATAAACTATCTACACAACGGCTCCCGGTTACCGTCTTCGACGGCTCGGGGCCGTTTCTGTTTTCTATTCCCTAAATTATCAAAACATCGGAGGTGCGCGTGCGTGGAATTATATAGCCACCATATTTTTAAATTACTCCATTTATTCAACATTTTATAAAATTAAAGTATTAATAAAGCGGAAAACAAACACTGCAAATTCGCAACACCCTTCCAGTAAATTTGCAGTATTTGAAATAGCAAATTTGGGTGAAAAGGTTATGGAATTATATAGCTGTCATATTTATATATTAAACCATTTATTCAATATCTTATAAAATTATAATACTGATAAAGCGGAAAACAAACACGGCAAATTTGCAATACTATTCCAGTATAGAAAATTTGCTGTATTTGAAGTAGCAAATTTGCATAGCTAAAATAGATTTACATTTGGGTATTGTCCCGGGACAAAACAATATGATTGTTTTCCAAGATGCGAATGAGGTGGCAGCAGTTTGGTTCCAGTAATGCTGGCATCTCCAGCGATTAGCGAAGCGAGCCATTCTGGAGAGACATCCCCGTGCATCCCATATCAAGTCGCACTTTGTTACTACATAGGCCGTTGACTCCTCAATCCATCCAACGCTCGCACCACGACTTCCTCAGAGTGCCGTAAACTGCCCGGTTTTTTATAGCGATAGTACAGTTAATAGATACTTTCCATGAATCTGTAGCCGTATGTCTTGGTCACAACCCTTTCGTCGCAGATTATAACCCTTCCTGTATCGGACTTCGATCTGATCAGTCTTCCGAATCCCTGCCTGAATTTCAGTATGGCTTTTGGAAGCGAATATTCATGGAACGGTGTCCCTCCCCCTGCCCTGATTGCCGCCTCCCGGGCTATTAGCAGCGGCTCCGTAGGGACTTCAAAAGGGAGTTTTGTGATGATAAGACTTTTCAGGGAATCCCCTTTGACATCTACGCCTTCCCAGAAGGATTCAAGTCCGAAGATGACACTGTTGGTGCTTCCCCTCATTTTTTCGAGCATTGTCTGGCTAGGCAGTATTCCCTGCATCATGGGAATCACGCCAATCCTTTTCAGCTCTTTCGAAACAGATTCGTATGCTCTGCGCATGATTTCTCTGGAGGTGAAGAGAACAAGAATCCCTCCATCCTTGTTTAGTGCCTCTTCGAGAATCACTATGGCAAGTTTGTCGATACCAGCGTCGAGTCGCCTGAGATCAATATCCCGTTTGATGACGATTGAGACCTGACTTCGAACATCATAGGGCGACGGCAGCGATATCAGTCTTGCCCCCTCAAGGCCAAGGACTTTTCTGGTCAAGCTGAAGTCTCCCGCAACGGAAAGCGTAGCTGAGGTAAGGATAAGAGCTCTGTAGTACGGAATTATATTCGTTCGGACGAATTCCTTTGGATAGATCGGCGCCATCCTGAGGGCAATTTTCTTTGTTTCCATCTCGGACCATCTGACATAACCCTTACTACCCTCGGCTAGAGTATCCATATCATCAGCCATTGCGGTCAGTTTGGCAACAGTCGCTTTCAGTTCTATTTCCTCGTCCTCCTTAAAAAGTCCCAGAGAGGGTGTCCTGATGTTACCGGAAAGGATTCTCATTGACCCTGCAAGAGCGTGCATGGTCTCCTTCAATGTGAATGCTTCGTTTATTATTGCCCTGTTTTTAATCTCTTGGACTGCCCGGTCCCAGAACTGCCCCATTTCCGTTCTTAAGGACTCAATGGATGTGAAGAGGGGTTGAGCCTTCGACAGCAGGCCTTTATAGACTCCCTTTTCATCAACTTTTAGCAAACTGTTAAGGATTGTTTCGCTTTTTTGTCTAGACAGAATGATCCCATTCTGTCGGGAAAGGGCTTCATCCAAAGCGTGGCCCTCATCTATGACTAGGACATCGGCAGCCGGGAGCATCCTGGAATGCTGGGGCAGCATTGCATTGACGGCAAGGAGGGCATGGTTGACCACGACGATCTTGGCGCTTCCCCATCTCTGTCGTGCGGAGGAAACGCCGGAACAGACATTTTAATGGATACCCCAACATATAGTGTTTACGTTGCTAGAAAGCACAGTGCTGGTTGAGCAGGCGGTTTGGGAAACAAGTCCAGGCCGCCGCAATGAAAATAAATGGCGGTTCTATAATGGAAGCGATTACGAAAACCACAAGCCATCCGTTTAACTTTCTCAATCTTGCCGTTGATTGCCTCGCCCAAGGCGTTGGTAATGCGATGCCGTGCGTAGGTAACGATGTTGTCTATATGGGTCTTAACCGTTTTAGCCGCTTTCTTAATAGGTTCAAGTCGAGAATGTGTCGCCCAAAAATACGGGCTTGAAATATTTTCTCATAGGGGCCTCATATCGATAATCCCACAGATGTCGAAGGTTCTCTTTGATAGCCCATGCACGGCATATCTGCAGGTCTTTGGCTCGCAATGCCTCAAACTCTCCACGTCGCCACGATGGAATATTCTCCTCGTTCCACAACCACAGATATCTGGTTCCCTTCAAAGTTTGCTCACCGCACTCCGAAAGTTCTCGATGTTCGCTCTTTCTGACCGTATCAACTGCAGCCAGAATATGCTTCATCACATGAAAACGATCAAAGACGATCTTCTTTTCCGCTCCAGGTACATAAGCTTTTGTAGCCGCAATATACGGATCCCACATGTCCATTGCCACAGCTTTAACGTCAGACAGTTCTTCCTTGGTAAACTGTCGGTAATAGCTTTCAAGACTTTCTTGGCCACGGTCATCCCATACAAACTCAACAGTCCCAGCATCAAGATCGTAAACCAGAGACTCGTATTTATGTCCCTTCGCAATGGACTTCTCATCCACTCCGATGCGGCTTGGTATACGATGCACCTTGCGTCCGCGACCACGATTAACTGCTCTTTCCAGAGCATTCCATCCTTTGTCCCAAGTCAATCCACAAAGCCGGGCCGTACCCTCGATGCTGCACTCTTGAGCAACACGAATAACGAGACTCTCAAAGGCATGACTCATATCCGAGCCGTTTTCACCAATTTCCGATTCTATCTGCTTAACTCCATGCGTTGGGCAGTTTACTCGTGGTGGCCGAACATGAATATAGGTTTCCATTTGGCAGGTGTTCAAATGGCGATAAACGCGCTCAGGCGCGTGATCGTACATGCTGTAAAACTCACCACATTCCGGACACCTGACACGTATATTTTTCTCATGATCCAGATAAACGTCGATTCGCAGCGCCGCTTCGTCCATAATCATCTGTTTCACAAACCAAGGCAGCTTGATTCCCAATATCTTTGTATAGAACACTCTTTCGTCCATGAACTTAGCATACTCAAACCACTATATGTTGTATAGACCCATTAAGAACCCAGATGCGCCGTAGAAACATTTACGATTGAAAAGACACTGCGATTTCCTGCAGGCATCGGAGTCGGAGCAAACCTTCTCATGCAAAGACGATTTCCTCTCTCTGTATTCTTCAAAGTCTCCGGTTTCGGTCGCCGCCGACCACTCAAGAATAGATCTAACTGCAATGGCTTCCTCTTCATTAGATGGGACAAATGTATTCAGCCGCCTCATGCAAAGGTAATTCCCCCTACCTTTGGCTACTGCATAACTGAAAGTCCTAAGAGAGGAAAGAAACGCGAGGTCCTTCGTGGCGAGTTGATCCTGGAGGTTCTTGGTTCTTGTGGCCACAATGGTCTTCTTCCCTGATAGGATTAAGGGAATCAGATAAGCGAAGGTTTTGCCTGTACCGGTGCCAGCCTCCGCCAGCATGGTCCCGCCGTCTTCTATGATCTCGGAGCAGGCCGCCATCATATCTAATTGGGACTTCCGGACTTCGCAGTCCTTCATCTTGTCTGCAACTTCATGCTTCAGAAAAGCCTCCGCCTCCTGTCTGAGACTGGGTTCAATAACTTCAGCGATACTGTTCGGCGTCATATTATCGTTAATCACCATGTATTCGCCATCGTCATATTGTGATGCAGCATTCGTCAGCATTCTCCATTCTTTCAAATTCATGGCAATAGCCGATGGTTACGTGCCTTGACATCTGGCAGACTGGTCTGAGATTCTGGCCATTGCATCTTGCAAGCGCAATAGTGATGGCATTACGCCTTAGAGAGTTATGCGTCACCCGATGGTCAAGTAACTGCATAAAGACTTTGGGACCCCGTCCTACGGTGAGCAATAAGGCGCAACTGGAACAAACGGAATTGCCGTTGATCTTGAGGACGATCACTTCTCTGTTACAAGCCTCGCACCTCACTTTGGCGGCCTACATCCGGCCGCGATCCTTCCTATAAACGATACTCTTAATGACTTCTTGTATGTTTCCATGCTCTTCTATAGATGTATATTCGAATCTGTCAAGACAGAACCGCGGTATTCCTATCAACCTTTAACATAGAAGCTCGATTCATCCGTATCGCTACCTGGTTCGAATAATGATCGAGCTTTTTAAACTCTGGTATTTTTGCAATCGCCGGTCATTTTTCAGCCGTTCACTTTTCATTTGACAACTCGACGTAAATCTGTTTAGTAGCTTTAAAAGAGAAAGGAGAATCAATCTATGGAAATACATTGGGGCACTGAGCTGATCTGTGAATACGCAATCGTGGCGCTTTACATCGTAAAAATTATGATCCACTGAGAGGAAATATCTGTATCGGAGGCAGAGGAGATCTCATAACAAGGTATTACGACAACACCGATGAGGAAGCACGGGAGGAGCAACCACAATGAAACAGAAACAATTGAATGTCTACATAATTGACACATCGGTTCTGATCGCCGATCCAGACATCTTCTTCAAACTTGGGAGCAATCAGATAGTCATTCCGACTGCGGTTATCAAGGAGCTCGACGGCATGAAAAGAAATCCGGATCCTGAAGAGCCAAAGGCAAAAGCAGCAAGAAAAGTGTCGAGACTACTGGACATGCTAGGCAGCCATCAGGATATAGCATCTGCGGCAAAAACATCGACAGGCGCTGTAGTCAGAATATGTTACAGGCATGTCATAATCGATGACTTAGCCAGCAATGCAGATAACCGGATAGTGGGTACAGCCCTTCAGCTCAGGGATGAGAATGAGAAGAATGTAATTGTCATGAGTTGCGACGGAAATATGAGAAACGTCACGCGTTCGTACGGCATTAAAGCGGAGAAGTACCACCGCCTCAGTCCGGCTGATGCTATCAACGAAACAATCAAAACCTCCGGAAAACTATCACCACCTGGAATTCCGGCACCACGATAGTGACCGCGATTCTATTAATGCTGTCGGGATTACCAGCAGCGACGATAGAGATTCACCAAGGTATGTTTAGTCGCAAGGCTCGCTGTTGATCATTTTAAAGTAATCACGGGTCAACGAAGGAGGGATGGCATGCGTGTAGCTATTTATTGCCGCGTAAGCACATCATATAAAGGTCAGGACATCGACATGCAGCGAACTGATTTATTGGCTTATTGTACCGCCCGTGGATGGACTGTGGTTAAAGAATATATAGATGATGGCATATCCGGAGCAAAGTTGGACCGAAAATCTTTCAAGGAACTTATGATCGATGCCAAACAGCGGAAGTTCGATGCGGTTCTTGTCTGGAAATTGAACCGATTCTCACGATCTATGATTCATCTGGTAAGCTCGGTGAACGAGCTTGAAGCTATGGGGGTGCAATTTGTCTCATTAAAGGATTCTATAGACTTTACGACACCAGCCGGCCGACTGCAATTCCATCTCTTGGCGGCTCTTGCCGAATTCGAACGTGAAAATATAAGAGAGAACGTCCGCTCAGGGATTGAGAACGCCCGGCGGAAGGGAAAGCGGATTGGAAGAAAGGGACTCGCACCGGTTGAACGGCGTCAGATCATCGAAGCTCATGCGGATAATCCAGGTCTTTTCATTCGGCAACTTGCGAAGCTCACTAAACAGAAGCCTAGTTCCGTCCACAAAACCCTCTCGCTTTACCGCAAGGGAAAGCTTGATAAAGAGGGCTTTGTGCATGATTAAAATTCGTGTCTACAAAAGAGGTGTTTTATAAACGGCGAAACAGAAGAGGCATTCGACTATTCTTCTTCACTGGTCGTTCGGCTTGCCTAACACTAAGCTAACCTTTCTCCTGACCAGTCGAGAGAAATAACCTTAACACCAAGATGAAGAAGATTCTTGTATTTATACTTACTGTCCTGGTCGCCACATTCGATTACCCGTTGGTGGTGGGCATCGTCACGTTCATGCCTTTCCTGGTGTTTGCCATCTGGATCGCGCTTCGGTTTTGGCCAAAGGAGTATGTGATCATGTGGAAGCTTGTAGTACAAGGATTTACACGCTAAAATCGTCTTCTGTCCACAATATATTTTATTTGACAGAATCTCTGATTCCCTTATAGATAGGCATGCTAACAATAACACTCATGAGATTTCTGGGGCTCTGGCTCTTCTCTGCCATGATCTACTTGCTCAACCAGACAATGTTGCCGGACGAATATCAAGAGATCAAAAAAAAGGTTGAAGCATTAGTCGACGCTGGCGAGGTGGATCTGGAAGAGGTAAGGCCCGAGTTCGTACGGGGAATGATGCTGCTGGATATGATCTTGAGGACTGGCACGGTCTCCGCTTTTTGCGTGATGTCGTGGAATACGATTCTTTAGAGCTGGATGGTAGCTCAACATTAAGTTCCAAAGTCGCTAAGAACAGCGAAAGCATCGATGCTAACTCACAGCAACACCAGAGGGTATCCTGAATATGCTGGTCTTTCGTAACGGAAATCATCGATAGTCGTTTCAAAACTTAACCAAGATGGTTCTATTGCTTTCATGTCGAAGTCATCGCGGCAGCGATATCCAAGCAGCTGAATTGGTCCTACTCCTAATATTGAGTGCCCGAAGTATGGCAAAATCGACGATTACCGAAAATATCCATCGGGATAGGAAGTAGACCTGGCGTGCACTCTGACTGCGGTACAATGATTCGGGGCGGGTCATGATGCGAGGAAAGTTTAGTAAAGCTGATCATCTTATGAAATCCTGTTCACTAAGAAGTGTCATGACCCGACTTGCAGACTCTTCAACTGTCAGCAGTTCCGTATTTATAACCAAATCCGGCCTTTCCGGTTCTTCATATGGAGCAGAGATGCCCGTGTAGCCATTTATCAGTCCGGCATGAGCCTTTTTATATAGTCCCTTGGGGTCACGCATCTCGCACTCCTCAATTGAACACCTCACATATATCTCGACAAAGTTGTCGCCTGAAAAAAGGCACCGAACAGATTCCCTATCTTCCCTGTAAGGCGAAATGAAGGAAGCAAGGACAAATATGCCCGCGTCCACCATAAGCTTGGAAACTTCTGCAATTCTACGTATGTTTTCTCTTCTGTCGTCAAGGCTAAAGCCGAGATTGGCATTTAGACCGTGCCTTATATTATCCCCATCAAGCACATAGGTTCTGATGCCTTGCTTGAACAGCATCTTTTCAACTTCATAGGAGATCGTAGATTTGCCGGCCGCAGAGAGACCCGAAAACCATATAAGTGCGCTTTTATGGCCATTAAGACTATGTCTGTCCGATCTGCTAATGTGTCCGTTATGCCATATTATATGAAAATCTTCAGTCTTGCTATGTTCTGACATGATTAACTATTTGCCTCAGCATCATTGGCGGTAATACTTAATATGTGTCTCGAAATGAGTACCACTCAGACGATCTGAAGACAGAATCGCTGTTTTGTTTTCTGAAGCTATGTACTAGTTCTGGACGAACTGTCTTGTAAAATGCAGATGAAAAAGACTCATACGTAATATCGTGCAATATCGGCTCAAGTTTCTCAAATAGGTATGTAGAATCTTTGACCAGGTTCGGGTAACGAATGAAAGTTATCGGTACTTTCTTTTCAGACAGAGCCAACACGAGTCTATATATTTTTCTAAGGAGAATTTCCTCCTGATCGCCTGATTTGTTTGAGTTCGTATCCCACAAGCCGCCGGCGATTACAGGTCGATTGAGATTCAGTTTAACCTTAATCTTGTTCTTCAATCTCTTTTTCAAAGGCCACTTAGAAATACGGGCATTCTCGACATAGCGTCTGCTTTCAGCAGCCTCATATAAATCCCGGATAGGAATGAAAACATGTTCTATCACAATATCGTCACGGCAGAGTATCTCATCCACGTAACTGCAGAACGCAGGGTCCTTGATAATATAAGGGCTGTCGTCCTTCCTTATGTCATATTCTAATCCGGCCCGAGCCACCTCGGATTTCTTAGATTCCATGTCATCCACACTAAATCCGGTTTCAAGTCCCAGCCGTGTTAGAAGCTCGACAAGGAATGTCGTTCCGGCTCTTCCCGTTCCTGTTATTACTGCGTGCTTTTCCCCTCGCATGATTCCTCCTGATTACGGCTTATTTAATCTAGCACATAAATAATATGAAATACATTATTATCAAGCCCGTGTCCGAGAACAACTCCTTCGTGCCCAGCCCTGAAGTCACGGGTGCGTGGCACGTTTTTGATGCTCCTTTCTCATCAAAAGGCCTCCTAACCCTTCGCTCCATCTAATCAGTGGTCGACCGATAGTCTGAAGGCATGAATTCCCAACCGCCGCCCAGTGCTTTGTAGAGGATGATGAGATCAACTGTGATATTCCGCTCACTTTGCACTAAAGAATCTTCTGAGGCATAAAGAGAACGCTGAGCATTGAGAACGTTTAGGAAATCGATCTGTCCCTCAGTGTAAAGCTGTAAGGACAAGTCCACAGCCCTTCGATTGGCGATCACAGCATAATGGAGTGACTTGCGGTGCTCCTGCTCGTTCTTAAATGCAATTAAAGCATTCTCGACATCCTGAAATGCTGCTAGGACAGTTTTCTGGTAAATGATGAATGCCTGGTCACGCATCGCCTCCTGCAAACGCACGTTTGATATAACAGCCCCGCCCTGAAAAAGCGGCCAATTCATTGACGGACCGAAGGAGAACGAGCGGCCAGCATCAGTCCACCAAGTGCGAAGCAGGTTACTGTGCCAGTTCACTGTACCGGTCAGCGAAAAAGACGGGAAAAGCTGAGCTACAGCTACACCAATCTGTGCAGTAGCGGAGTGAAGCTGTGCCTCTGACTCTCGGATGTCAGGACGGCGGCGCAGCAATTCCGACGGTAGACCGACAGGGATTTTAGCAGGCACACTGGGAAGGCTGCCTGTAGGTGATAATCTCTCAAGCAGAGCGGCAGGCGGTTGCGCCAACAGCACACTTAAAGCATAAATAGATTGCAGTGCAGCTGTTTCAAAGACCGGTATCTGGGATTCCGTCATGGCAACATCAGAGTCTGCGTTAGCAGTATCGAGCGCGCTGGCGAAACCGACATCCAATCGTTTATGGGTAATCTCGGCAGTATGCCGCTGGGATTTCAGATTGTTTTGAGCGATCACAATCTGCTGCTGATAACCGCGGAGCTGGACGTAATTAAGTGCCACTTCAGCAATGAGGCTGACTTGGACGTCCCGTATGTTTTCGATTGCAGCCTGAACATTGGCTTGGGCCGATTCGACGCTGCGACGTATGCCGCCGAACACATCGAGTTCCCACACAGCATCCAACCCGGACTGATAAAGATCTTGCTGTATATTGTCGGGCACAGTACCTGCTGCGTGCAATCGCTGATAACTGCCTGATGCGGCTACAGACGGCCACAAGCCCCCAATGGTTATGCCGCGCAAGGCACGAGCCTGGCGCAAACGTACCACAGCAATTTGCAAATCGAGGTTGGTTTTAACCGCTTCCTCGACCAGTTCATTCAATATGGGGTCATCGAACTGCCTCCACCATTGAGTTAGGTCAGCAGTTTGCGCGGTGGCCACAGAAGGTTGATCTGTGGGAATCGTTGACACGCCGGCCCATGAAGAGGGGCCTACAGAAGACTGCGGCGGGTGATATTCCGGCCCTACCATGCATCCGCTCATTATCACCACGGTCAAGCTGGCGACAATCAAGACTGCAAAAGAATGCCGCTGTTTCTCCATACTCATCCTTACGACCTCATTCATACCTAAGGGCATCGATGGGATCAAGCCGGGAAGCTTTCCATGCAGGATAGAAACCAAAAATAACCCCCACGCTTGCCGACACTACCACTGAAACCACGATTGCACTCACCGAGGCTGCTGTCGGCCAATGCAGCACCGACGTTACTATATGCGAAGCGCTGCGTCCCAGTATTATACCCATAGTGCCACCTATGAGACACAAAACTACAGCCTCTGTTAAAAACTGCCGCAGGATGTCAGCAGGCGCCGCACCAACGGCCATGCGCAAACCGATCTCGCGCGTTCGTTCGGTGACTGAAACGAGCATTATGTTCATGATGCCGATACCTCCGACAATCAGAGATATCGTTGCAACGCATAATAAAAGTTTAGTTATCAACTCAGTCGTCGAACTCATAGCCTTGGTAATCTCGGTCATGTCGCGTATGTTGAAATCATCGGGATCCGAGAGCAGAAGGTGATGCCGTTCGCGAAGCAGCACGGTCATCTCCTGCATAGCGGAAGGAATCTGACCGGCAGATCGCGCGGCAGTCAGTATCTGGTCCACGTTACTAAACCGTATGGGCTGCGGCGTATCGGTCTGCTCTGTAGCAGAGGCAACTGGGTATAGGTTCTGCTGGAGATTCGGATATATCTGATTGAGCGTATTGACCTCGTTGCTGTTCCCCGTGTTTGTATTACTCTGATTGGCAGCGGAAAGCGAAGAGGCCACCACGCGGTATTTTATTGTTGTCCATGGAGCCAACAGGATATCGTCCTGATCCATACCCATCATATTCGCTCCCTTTGCACGCAATACCCCAACGACCTTGAACGCCACATTCCGGATCCGTATTTCCTTGCCTATCGGTGATTCATCGCCGAACAACTGTCTTGCGATTGTCCGCCCGATCATGCAAACTTTATTAGCATTGCGTACATCATGCTCGGTGAACGCTTCACCATTTTCCAGGTCAGTCCAGTCCCGAATGTCTAGGAATGCAGAAGTAGTGCCATATAGATAAGTCGGGACATAGTTGCGGTTGCCGTATACCAACTGTGTCCGGGCGCGCACTATCGGCGCTACACTGCGGATATCGGGGCACTCTTCGATGATCGCATCCGCATCCTGCGGAGTCAACGTCATTAGACTGCCAAATCCGAAATTGATGCCGCCGGTATTGGCTGCCCCTGGAATGACCACAAGAGTGTTAGCGCCCATGCTGGCCATGGTACGCTGAATGGCTATTGATGCGCCATTGCCTATCTCCGTCATAGTGATGACCGCAGCGACACCTATAACTATGCCAAGGGTAGTAAGCATTGTCCGCATGACATTGCGTCGAAGGGCATTCAGGGACGTTTTGAGGATGCCATACCAATTCATACACCATCCCCGGGGGTACATTTACTGTGCCTTTGTTCTATCAGTCCGTCCTTGATGTAAACGGTGCGCCTTGCATGTTGAGCGACACCCGGATCGTGGGTGACAATAAGAATAGTGATGCCATCTGAGCTGTTAAGCTGTTGGAACATCTGCAAGAGTTCCTCGTTGGTGCGTGAATCAAGGTTGCCAGTCGGCTCATCGGCAAGTAGAACCTGCGGATGGTTGATAAGCGCTCGTGCGATAGCGACCCGCTGCTGCTGGCCGCCTGATAGCTGAGACGGCAGATGATCAAGGCGGTCAGCCAACCCAACCTTTTCCAGCAACGCGGCAGCACGCTGCTTCTTTTGATTCTCAGTGAGGTTCTCCCTCGCATAGATCAGTGGCATCATGACGTTTTCCAACGCCGTTGTCCGGGGTAGCAGATTGAAAGTTTGGAAGACAAAGCCGATCATGCGGTTTCGCAACCTTGCCCGCTCACTTGCATTAAGCTTTGAAATCTCCTTGTCGTCGAGCCAGTACGCACCTCCCGTTGGGCGGTCCAGACAGCCGATTATATTCATCAGCGTACTTTTGCCGGAGCCGCTTGATCCCATCAATGCCACGAATTCTCCTCGTGATACGTTCAACGACACTCCCATAAGCACTGGCAGGTCAACTTCGCCGAGACGATAAGTCTTGCGAATATCGTGCATTTCGATCAGATCCATAACGCTCTTAGCGCTTTCCTCGACCCATTTGAGGCGTGAATGGATTCCGTTCCACCCCGGGACTAACCTTGCTTTCAGCCGTCGTTTCTCCGACAACTACTTGAAGTCCTTCGGTCAAATCCTTATCTTCGACTTCAGTTACCATGCCGTCAGTCATCCCAATGTTAACATGGACAGGACGGACAAATTTGCCTTGTTCTACCCAAACAGTCCCTCTAATATGAGGCGCGCTACCATCGCCATGCACTCTTTCCCTGTCCGCACCCGATGGCCCGGCATGGACGCGATCCTGGTGCCTAGCTTCCCGCGCTATCTGGGCTGGCATAGGGGACCAGCGCAACGCTGCATTAGGAACTAGCAGCACACCATCCCTGCGGCCGATCTTAAACTTTGCATTGGCAGTCAGGTAGGGCAACAATGTGCCTTCCTGATTCTTTGTGTTAACCTCAACGGTATACGTGACAACATTTTGCGTCATAGTAGCGTTAAGTCTGATTTTGCCGACCTCGCCATGAAATAACCGGTTAGGAAAAGCATCCACCGTAAAAGTCACTGACTGACCTATCAAAATGCTGCCGATATCGGCTTCATTAACCGAAAGCCAAACCTGAATGTGCTTTAAGTCTTTAGCAATAAGAAACAGGCTTGTGGCAGACATGCTCGACACAACAGTCTGGCCGATATTTACTCGCCGGTCAATAATAACACCTCTGACCGGCGACTTAATGGTACAGTAACCCAGGTTAACCTGCGCACTGTCGAGACCTGCCTTCGCTTGCTCCACTGATGCCTTCGTTTGCTCTACTGATGCCTCAGCGGCTGCCAGATTAGCCTTACCAACCTCGTAACTTGCCTTGTATTGGTCATAAGCGCTTTTCGCCAGCGCTTCGGATGGGCCGAGCTTCTGCGCCCTGTCCCAGTCCTGCTGCGCCTGGAGTAATTTCGCCTTCATCTGAAGGACATTTGCATCTGCGCTGATCTTGTTAGCCTTAGCCTGCTGCAACAAGGCTCTGGCGGCTTTTACAGCAGCCGAATAAAGCGAATCATCGATTCTCGCCAAGACTGTACCGACTTCAACAGGCGAACCGTAATCAATCATCTTCCCGTACTTGTCCTTACCGAAGGTGCTAATAATGCCAGAAACCTGGGCGCCTACATCGACCACCTCCTCCGGTTCAACCGTGCCCGTTGCGCTAATCGTGGCCTCAAGGTCACCCCGCTTAACCGCTACAGTGCGAAAAATCGGCGATTTATCGCCTTTAGCCACAAACCACCACACACCGGCACCGATCATGGACAGTACAATAACTATAAGAATTGCTGTTCGAATTGTTAGTCGCATGCGCATTTATAATAATAAGACGCCAGAGAAAGGGTAAAAGTTACAACATGCGAAAATATTATGTTTGAAGGAAGTCCGCAATGTCGTCACAGGTGAACCCAGTTTGGCTACCGAACTAGTGACCTAGAGGCTCTTGTGTTATGCTCTATTGAGAGAGTTTTTATCAGTGCAGTCTTGAGTTGCCCCCCATGATTTTCATTTACCCATCAGTATATTCTGGCTACCATTTTTTGATGCTTTGCTGTGAGCGCCTAATGTGAAAAGCTCAATGTTTCTATAGAGACTGTCCTCTAAATGGGTGTAGGCGAAATCATCGCTAGTAAATAATCGCCTACCATAGAGACTTCTTGGTGAAGCTATCGGGATCCTCAGCAGTCAATATCAAGGCGTGAGACAAGCGACACTCAACGAAGCGGCGAGATACCTGAAAGCACAGATTGACGGTAAAATATGATTTGACATATTGTTTTCGTTCTTAGTCATTTGTGAATCCTCTCTATCTTGAATCTTTAGTTCAGTGGCCATTCCAGCACCTATCTCAGCCACTCTTATGCCAATCAAGATACCTATAATAGTCCCATACGGGAAAGTACCTGTATTTATCGGAGCAGATTAATTTTGTAAATCCATCATTAAATTGTTAACCAGCCAATATCATTGAGTTTACTGCCGTAACGTAGTATTCATATCAGAGCAAATCCCAACATTCTTAGCTTCCTTTAAATGGTCGCAATCCCCATATTTACAGGCTTGCGCCCAATCCAGACATGCCAACTCCTCATATAAAATGCCTCTGAAGTCATAGGCATCGGCATTGCTCGGAACAAGTTCAAGACACTTTTTTAGATCAGACAGGGCCAGGTCAAATTGACCTTCTATGGCGTATGTGAGCGCTCGATTATAGAGAACTTTAGTATCTTTTGGATCAATATTTAAGGCCTTTGAGAAGTCCGAAATAGCCAAATCAAATTGGTCTTTTTTGGAATAAGTAATGCCCCGATTATTGTAGGTCTCCGTGGATCCAGGGTCAATTTCGAGGGCTTTATTGAATTCTAATATTGCAAGGTCATATTGCCCTTGTTCCGAATAAGTAACGCCCTGTCCATTGTAATCTTTCGCCAACATTGGCCTATTCTCCCGAGATATCCCCTCGCTATCTGTGATTGGGTGAGATGCCAACCCTGAATCGTTGACGGAGGCCATTTGTATCTGCTGCACGCCTGGCTGCTTATTTACCTCATGCGCTGATGCGCTCCATGCAGCCATGCAAATGGCAGTGATGGCCAATATAAGGATATTGCATATATTCCTCAGCACGATCCACCCCCACAATGATAGTTATTCATGGCGATACTTAGCATGCCCTTCGCGGGTAGACTGCTTCTGCTAACAAAAATTAGACTTTTCTCGAACATTTTATAGACCATGTTGTCCCCAAGCAGTGCGGTGAGTATGACAGCACAACTAATGACGATCGATATCTTTTCCGTATCTTTGCACTTCCTCTTTTGATATGTGCCGTAACATATAATTACTAGACGGAAATGACTATCCTGAAGTTACAACATTAATATCGACAGGTGAAAATATTTTTCACGATTGGACAAGATTCAAAAAGTGCTTAAGTGCTCACGATTAATCGGCAGTCCTATGCTGATCGCGATTCTCTTCGCCTTCGTGCCTTTTTTGTCTCTCGGCTACGAGCTTATTGAATGTCTCAAGCTGTTCAGGGCGGAGTATTGCCCGAACCTTGTCCTGAGATCGTTTAATTACCTCATCGATCTGGGGTCTGTACTCTTTGCGCACATTGCGTATCTGGGCATGTGT
>Ga0182021_10004951_pt1 | contig 15721 bp, 16 predicted proteins | sample 612E3MmetaG_FD_120493 | JGI IMG/M metagenome (GOLD analysis project Ga0182021, IMG submission 120493) | Permafrost microbial communities from Stordalen Mire, Sweden - 612E3M metaG (Illumina Assembly) | ecosystem: Environmental > Terrestrial > Soil > Wetlands > Permafrost | place: Sweden... | reverse complement strand
TTACCATATTTCAGGGCTTTTCCGGATCCTACCCCAGTGATCTGTTTCAGCTCTTCAACCGTAATGGGATATTGGATGGCCATATCTTCGAGGGATGGATCCTGGAAGATCACGAATGGCGGAAGTTTTTCCATCCTTGAGATTTCCTTGCGGAGATCTTTCAGCAGGGCGAACAAGGTTTTATCGGCAGTGCTGGTCTTCGACCCCATGGCCGCGAAAAATTCATCTTCCTCGATATTTTCATAATCATGATCATCCACAAGCATGATGGAGAAAGGCTTCTTGAGGAATTGTGCACCTTCGGGACTGATCTTAAGCAGGCCGTAATTTTCAATGTCCTTCAGCAGCAGGCGTTCGATGAGGGTTTGCCGCACCACGGCATTCCAGAATTTTTCATCTTTGTCCGATCCGGCGCCGAACATGCTCAGTTTATTGTGCTTGTAAGATTTAATATGGGATGTACTCTTCCCGAGAATGATATTGATGATGTGTTTTTGTTTGAACTGTTGTTTCACCGCCATGACGGTTTCAAGCACGATGGCGACAAATTGTTTTCCTTCGAAGCGTTTTTTCGGATGAAGGCAATTATCGCAGTTCTGGCAATTATCTTCCTTGGATATCTCGCCAAAATAATGCAGCAGCTGTTTGCGCCGGCAAACGGAAGATTCAGTATATGCCACTGTCTCCAGCAGCAGTTGTTTGGCAATTTCCTGTTCCGCAACCGGCTTTCCTTTCATGAATTTCTCCAGCTTCTGGATATCATCATAACTGTAAAAGGCAATACAGTTGCCTTCCCCGTCATCACGCCCGGCCCTTCCTGTCTCCTGGTAATACCCTTCCAGGCTTTTCGGAATATCATGATGGATCACATACCTTACATCCGGTTTATCGATCCCCATCCCGAATGCGATGGTTGCCACGATGACATCCACTTCTTCCATCAGGAAGTCATCCTGGTTCTTCCTGCGTGTGGGGGCATCCAGACCTGCATGGTAAGGCAAAGCCTTGATCCCGTTAACCACAAGGGTTTTTGCGATTTCTTCCACCTTCTTCCTGCTCAGGCAATATACGATCCCTGATTTTCCGGAATTGCTTTTAATGAATTTGATGATATCCTTGACTACATTCTTGGTCTTGGGCCGGACTTCATAATAGAGATTTGGCCGGTTAAAGGAAGCCTTGAAGAGGGTGGCATCGGCCATGGCCAGGTTTTTTATTATATCCTGCTGGACCTTCGGTGTGGCAGTAGCCGTCAGAGCGATCACCGGCACTTTCTGACCGATGGCTTCAATGATGGGCCTTAACCTGCGGTACTCAGGCCGGAAATCATGCCCCCATTCGGATATACAATGGGCCTCGTCGATGGCATAGAATGAGATCTTGATGGATTTCAGAAAATCAATGTTCTCCTCTTTCGTTATGGTTTCCGGAGCCACATAGAGCAATTTTGTATCCCCGGCAACAATATCCTTCTTTACCTGGGCGATCTCCTGCTTGCTCAGCGAAGAATTCATGAAATGGGCAATGTTGGTTTCATTCCCAAAACTCCGGATGGAATCCACCTGGTTTTTCATCAGCGCGATCAGGGGAGAGATGATGATTGCCGTTCCTTCCTTCATGAGCGCCGGAAGTTGGTAACACAGTGATTTACCTCCGCCCGTTGGCATGATCACAAAGGTATCCTTGTTCTGAAGCAGGTTGTTGATGATGGCTTCCTGATTCCCTTTAAAGCTGTCGAACCCAAAAGTTTTTTTCAGTACCTCGTATAGTTTAAATTCGTCCTTCTTAGCAGCCATTTTGGTATCCGGTTAATTTTTGTATTTTTGTCTTACTGATCGTGAAATTTTTTATCATCAGCAGTAGCCTCTAATACAAATATACTATAAAACGCAAAATTGAAAACAAAATTTTAAAAAAAAACGTTTAGTGAAGGAAGATAAATCCATAAAAGAAATTGCGGTCAGAACGATAACCGAAGAAGGAGAAGCAATTTCAGCGCTTATCGGCAGCATCAATGATGATTTCGTAAAATGTGTTGAGTTGATTCTTCACTCGAAGGGCCGGGTCATCGTTACAGGAATCGGGAAGAGCGCCATCATCGGGGCAAAACTTGTAGCCAGTCTGAATTCAACCGGAACCCCATCTGTTTTTATGCATGCTGCCGATGCCATACATGGCGACCTGGGAACCATCCAGAAAGAAGACATCATCATCTGCCTTTCAAAAAGCGGTGAAACGCCGGAGATCAGGATCCTCATTCCGTTACTTAAACTTTATGGCAGTTCCCTCATCGCGATCGTTGGAAACCCTCACTCCTATCTTGCAAAACAAGCCGACTTCATCCTCGATACAACGGTAAAAAAAGAAGCCTGCCCGAACAACCTTGCCCCCACATCCAGCACCACTGCACAGATGGTAATGGGCGATGCACTCACCGTTTGCCTGCTCGAATGCCGGGGTTTTACCACCAGCGATTTTGCCAAACTGCATCCCGGCGGTGCCCTCGGGAAACAATTATACCTGAAGGTTGCCGACCTGTATATCATCAACCAGGTACCAAAAGTTCAGCTTACCGACGGCATAAAAACCATTATTATGGAGATATCTTCCAAGCGGCTGGGCGCAACCGCCGTTCTGGATAATGAACAACTGAAAGGCATCATTACCGACGGGGACCTTCGAAGGATGCTTGAAAAAACCACCGATTTCGGGAAGATCACGGCCGGGGATATCATGAACCCTTCCCCAAAAACCGTTGATCCGGACACCCTGGTGGTCAATGCCCTTTCCATCATGCGGAAAAATAATATCACCCAACTGCTGGTTGCGGAAAAAAATAAATACCTCGGGGTTTTGCATCTTCACGACATTCTGAAGGAAGGGATCATCTGACAGCCACACTATGCCTTATCCCCTGACAAAAATCCGGAAGGTCTTTTTTATCTCTTCCCTGCTGCATTTCAGCCGGAAATTCTGGGTATTGATTTTCCTGGCTCTTCCGTTTTCCGCTTTCCCGCAACTGACCAAGATCATGGGGAATATCAAGGATTCTGCAACCGGGGAGCCTCTTCCTTTTGTCAATATCATCATTCTTAAAACCACCGATGGCACCCTAACCGATTTCGAGGGAAGGTACGCCCTTGATGTGGATACAAAAGGCGATTCCATCCGGTTCTCACTCATCGGGTACAAAACGATTACCCGGAAGATCCTGAAACACCAGTTCCAGAATATCGACCTCCGGCTGGCGGAGGATAAGATCCTGCTTCCGGAGGTCACAATCCATTATACGGGAAATCCTGCTGAAGTAATCCTTGACAAGATCATTAAAAACAGGGATAAAAACAGCCTGCAATCTTTCGAATCTTATCAGTACCATGCCTATACCAAGATTGAGATCGATGCCAACAACATTACGGATAAGTTCAAGAACCGGAAACTTCTCAAACCCTTCGATTTTGTTTTCAATTATATCGATACATCCACCCTCACCGGAAAATCCTTCCTTCCTGTTTTTCTTACAGAAACCACATCAGACGTATATTTCCGGAAAAACCCAAAGTCCAGGAAAGAGATCATTACCGGATCGAAGATCTCAGGATTGCAAAATGAAAGCGTATCCCAGTTCCTGGGAAATCTTTCCCTGGAAATTGATGTTTATAAAGATTATATTCCATTGTTCGAGAAAAACTTTGTTTGCCCTGTTGCGTCATTCGGTGTCTCTTATTACCGCTATTACCTTGTCGACAGCGCTTACCTGGGGAATAAGTGGTGTTACCACATCATGTACAAACCCCGCCACAAGCAGGAACTTACGTTTTCGGGCAATTTCTGGGTCAATGATACTTCGTTTGCCATTAAGAAAATCGAGATGCGGATCGCAACGGACGCCAACCTCAATTTCATCAACGACCTTGCCATCGAGCAGGAATACCAGTGGACCAATAAATTCTGGATGAAGACCAAGGACCATCTCGTAGTCGATTTCAACATCGTACAGAAATCCAAGAAAATCATTGGTTTCTTTGGGCATAAAACCACAATCTGTTCTGATTTTCAGTTTGATCTTCCGGAAAACAAAAAATTCTTCTCCATCCCGACAGATGTTTTTATTGATCCGAAGGCATCTGATAAAAATGATGCTTTCTGGCTGGAACAGCGGCCGGAAAAGCTTTCCAAAACTGAGAAAGGAATTTATAAAATGGTGGATTCCGTGAAAAATATTCCGATCTTCAAAACATACCGGGATGTGATCTATGGGATCATTACCGGTTACCTGACCTGGGGAAATTGGGAATTCGGACCCTATTTCAAGACTTTTAGTTTCAATAGCAGGGAAGGTGGCCGTTTTCGTCTGGGGGCAAGAACAGGAGACGGGTTCAGCAGGAATATTCAGCTGGAGGGATATGTTGCCTATGGGACCAGTGACATGACATACAAGGCAGGAGGTGACCTGATCTGGGTATACAGCAAAAATCCCAGGCGGGATTTCACGGTTTCCCTGAAATACGATCTGGAACAACTGGGGATGAGTCCGAATGCATTTGCATCCGATAATATTCTGACCTCCCTTTTCCACCGCGGGCCCAACAATAAACTTTCAATGGTGGCCGAATACAAAGCCGGATATGAGCATGAATGGTTCAATGGACTGATCAATACCATCCAGTTGTCGCACCGTGAAGTTTTTCCCCTGGGGACCACAAATTTCACGGTCTATCCCAACAATGCTGCCGACACCGTGAACATGAAAATGATCAACACTACGGAAATCAGCATCGGAACCCGGTTGTCATTCAGGGAACGGTTTATTTCCACAGATATTTACAGGTTTACGGTCAGTTCCAATTATCCGATCATCCAGCTGACGTATTCCTATGGATTTCCAAAACTTCTCAACAGCAATTATGAATATCATAAGCTCAACCTGAACATTTCGCAATGGTTCAATTTTGCAACCATCGGCTGGTCGAAATACATGATAGAGGGCAGTAAAATCTGGGGGACACTGCCCTATCCGCTGCTTAAGATCCACGATGGAAACCAGACCTTTCTCTGGGATGAGCTGGCATGCAACCTTATGAATTATTATGAGTTTGTAAGCGATGAATATGTGAGCTTTTATTATACGCATCATTTTGATGGATTGCTGTTCAACAAGATCCCTTTACTGAGAAAACTGAAATGGAGAGAAGTGGTTTCCACCCGTGTAATTTACGGAACGCTGAGTTCCAAAAACCTGGAATATTCAAAATTTCCAGATATCCTGCGCCCGATCGGGGCCACTCCTTATTGGGAAGCCAGTGCTGGAATCGAGAACATACTGCGTTTTATCCGCGTGGACGCCGTCTGGCGGTTGACACACCAACATGATATAGAGAATCCCAACGTCGCGAAATTCGGTATTTTTGTCTCCCTGAACTTTTCGTTCTGAGGTGTTGATATTATTGATAATTTTGGGATCTTGGATCCCGGGTGCAAAAAGCGATTTACCAGATGCTGCTTCGAACTGAAAAAATAATCAAGAAATACCGTAAACGTACGGTTGTGAAAGAAGTTTCCGTCCAGGTGCAGCAGGGCGAGATCGTGGGCTTACTCGGGCCAAACGGTGCAGGGAAAACCACTTCATTTTATATTATTGTCGGGTTGATCAAACCCTTTTCCGGAAATGTTTTCCTGGACGACCTGGATATCACGAAAGAGCCCATGTACCGCCGGGCACAACGTGGAATCGGTTACCTGGCCCAGGAACCTTCCATTTTCCGGAAATTAACTGTGGAAGATAACATCCGTGCGATCCTGGAATTCACTCCCCTGACAAAGGCTCAGCAAAAGGAACGGCTGGAAAGTCTTCTGGATGAATTCGGCCTGCAGCAGGTGAGGAAAAGCCAGGGAATCCAGCTGTCGGGAGGAGAAAGGCGAAGAACGGAAATTGCACGGTGCCTCGCCGTCGATCCTAAATTCATTTTGCTGGATGAACCCTTTGCAGGCATTGACCCCATTGCTGTTGAAGATATCCAGAACATCGTTCGGAAACTGAAGAGTAAAAATATCGGGGTCCTGATTACCGATCACAATGTTCATGAAACCCTCACCATCACCGACCGGTCATATCTGCTCTTTGAAGGATCTATCCTGATGGCCGGCACTTCGCAGGAACTGGCGCAGGATCCCCATGTGCGCAAGGTCTACCTTGGACAAAATTTTGAACTGCGTTAGAAATTAGAAAATCAAAGAATTTTATTTACATCTTCTTCTGGTAAGCCACCGATAAAAGCAGGTAGGCCAGGATCACCATGGGAACCGCACAGATTGAGAAGATCAGCAGAAGGACCAGGGAAAGAGCCAGGAAGATAAACCGGTGCTGGTTCTCTTTCCACCCAAAGGATTTGAATTTCATGGAAAACAGCCGGATATCCGAGATCAGCAGGTAGGAGAAGAATATCGCCAGAACCGTCAGAACGCGCGGGTTTGAGAACAACGCCACCATGAAATCCAGTTGAATAAATGTATGGATCCGATCCTGGATCAGGATGATCATCGGGATGGATGCAAAAAAGATCGCATTGGCAGGCGTTGGAAGTCCGATGAAATTTACCTCCTGGCGTGGATCGATGTTAAATTTGGCAAGCCGTAAGGCAGAGCATACCGGGATCAGCAACGCGAGGTAGGGAATGACATTCCAGCGTTCCAGGACGTTGCAACCATGCGTGCAGGTATTGGAGAGCAATTGGAAAATGATCAGCCCGGGTGCTACTCCGAAAGAAACCAGGTCGGCCAATGAATCCAGTTGTTTTCCGAGTTCTGAATAAGCCTTCAGCAACCTCGCTGCTGTGCCGTCAAGGTAGTCGAAAACAGCGGCAATAAATATGAAAACTGCCGCCCACACTAGACGGTCCTGCAGGACCAGGGTGACGGAAATGAGTCCGCAAACAAGGTTCAGCGTTGTCAGGGCATTGGGGATATGCTTTTTCATTTTTCCTGAATTAGGGAACAGGATGTAAAAGTACCGAAAATTTCCTGAAGTTCGATATGCATTTTCCGACACATCGCATCCGGAAGTTTTTTACTTTTGCGGCAACATTTACTAACTAAATATTTAAACGATGAAAACAATCTTTACGAAAACCTTTTGTCTCTTCATTTTTGCAATCGTTTTCGCAGGAACTGCAACTGCCCAATTTACAATTTCAGGTGAATTCCGTCCCCGTGCAGAATACCGGAATGGTTACGGAAAATTGGGTGACTCCACCATGACCGGCTACGGCACCATACTCGGCAGAAGCCGTATCATCTTTGATTACAACAGCGAAAAAGTGCAGACCCGTTTGTCATTGCAACATGCCTTTGTATTCGGGGAAAATAATTATGGATCAGATACCATCACAAAAAACACCATCAATATCTACGAAGGATGGTTGCGGTATAATTTTACAAAAAACTTTGCAGTCAGGATCGGCCGCATGGGCTTGACCTATGATGACATGCGGATCTTTGGGTTGTCAAACTGGTCACAATATGGAGCCACCCACGACATCGTAAACCTGGAATTCAAAGCGCCTTCCGCGAATTATGCCGGGGATTTCGGATTTGCCGTCAACAATGCAGCACCTGCTACTACTCCTTTTCTGGGTGATTATACCCTCAAGAACTACAAATACATGAGCTACCTGTATAACCAGATGAAGTTCCTCAAAGAAAAGCTTGTTGTTTCAGTCCTGGGTGTGATGGATGCCTACCAGATGTCCAACACCACTTACATCATACCAGGTAAGACTGACACAACCTGGATTACCAACGACACAGCTACAATAGGTTATTTCATAATCAAAACTCCCAAGACTACCGGCACTGAAACACATAAGCAAACTATTTATGCACGGGGAACTGTAGGTGGAACAGTTGCATTTAACTGGAAAAACCTGAGTGTATTTGCCAACGGGTTTTACCAGACCGGCAAATACAAGGATGGCCGCAATGTGAGTGCATATTTCATGGGTGGCTGGGTTTCCTATCGCGTTGTTAAACCCTTGACACTTATGGTGGGATATGAGCAACTGAGCGGGAACAATGCTTCCAATACAACAGCGGCAAAAACCGATGTTCACGGATTTGCCACGCCTTTTTCCACCAAGCACCAGTTTTACGGCTACATGGACCTTTTCACGACCTATCTTGGACAGGATGCGCTGCATAATGGCTTGAACGACCTCTATGGAAGAGCTACCGTGAGATTCTCAGAAAAGACCTCCCTGGAAGCAACCTATCGTTGGTTCAGTCTTCCGTATGGATATCTTCCTGCCAAAGTGGTCAAGACGACAGATCTGCCTTACCAGTCTGTAAAAACCGATCTCGGTTCCGAAATCGACGTGATGTTCCTTTATAAGCCATTCCCAAGCCTGGAACTGAATGCAGCTTACTGCCTGTATATGCAGACCCACACAAAGGAGATCATGGACGGGTTGAAGCCTGGCACAGGCCGACTCGGGCAGTATGCTTATCTCATGATCACCTATAAGCCCAATTTCTTTACTTCGGAAAAGAAATAGGATTTGTTCATTCGAATCACTCTTGTAATCAGATAAGATCTGTATTACGGGGCTGACTAATATTTAACAAGATTGCTCTTTACTGCTAATTCGCTAAAGCGCAAATAACGCAAGATCATTAATTTGATTTTTTGCATCTTCGCGTCTTTTATATAACTAGAATTAAATCATTGATAACCAATATTAAAATTTTACCACATTAGACACATTAGAGCACAATAGAAAAAATATTTTAATTTAAACTAATGTGCTCGAATGTGCCTATTGTGGTTGAAAAAAATCTGCAAAAAGGCATTAATCAAGGTTCACTAAAAAATGTCGATTTTTACTTTATGTTATTCTTATTGATGTTCCTATTAATCTCAATAGGAGAAGACTTTGCGGTGAAAAATATCTTATTAGTCAGCCCCGGGCAAATTGAATTGAATAATCAACAGGGCCCCAGAGCAAACTTTGGACTCAAATTCCGCAGAAAGCAGTGTGGAATTAACCAAAACACCTCAACCCCCGTCCCCTTCTCCTTAAGGAGAAGGGGTGCGGGGATGAGGTGAATACATCAAACCTCTATCTTTGCATCAAAATCACAGCAATGCCAATCCACGGCAACATCCACATCAAAGATTATGATTATCCCCTCCCTCCTGCCCGGATCGCCCAGTTCCCGCTGGAACAGCGCGACGGTTCGAAACTGCTGATCTGGAAAGAAGGGAAGATCACCGAATCGGTCTTTGCGAAAATCGGAGATGAATTGCCGGAAGACAGTATCCTCGTTTTCAACGATACCAAGGTCATCCGGGCACGACTGATCTTTTCAAAAAGCACAGGGGCCACTATAGAAGTGTTCTGCCTCGAACCTTTGTCGCCGGTTACAGAAATACAGGCTTCTTTTGCACAAACCTCATCGTGTACCTGGAAATGCCTGGTTGGGAATGTAAAACGCTGGAAAGACGGGATCCTTCAGAAAACATTTGTCCTGGAAGGAAATCCCTATACCTTATCGGCTGAAAAAAAAGAAAACCTCGGGGACGGGTGTTTTTCCATTCTGTTCCGATGGGAACCTTCTGAGTTATCCTTTTCTGAAATTATTGACCGTGCAGGAATGGTACCCCTGCCACCTTATATCACCCGGGCATCGACAACCCTTGACAGCAGCCGGTACCAGACCATCTATGCAAAGCACGAGGGTTCCGTTGCAGCTCCGACAGCAGGACTGCACTTTACGGAATCAACGCTACAGACCCTGAACAAAAAAAATATTTCTTTTAAAAAAGTAACCTTGCATGTCGGGATCGGGACCTTCCGCCCGGTAAGTGTGGAGGATATCGCTGCACACATCATGCATTCAGAAAAAGTTTCTGTTGAACTTTCAACCATCCGGGATCTGGTCCGCGATATTCAGAAACCCATTTTCGCCGTAGGGACGACCTCTGTGCGTACTTTGGAGAGCCTTTACTGGCTTGGGGTTAAGCTCATCACCGACGGAGATGACCGGCACCCGGAAATTCATCAATGGGATGCCTATGATCCCGGCTATGAAAGGGATATCTATTGTGCAGAAGCGTTGTCGGCACTGGCAGATTACCTTGTAAAAACCGGCTGTGACCGGTATACCGGTGGAACAGAATTAATGATCGTTCCCGGATACCGGTTCAGGATCGTAAAGGGGATGATCACGAATTTTCACATGCCTCAAAGCACCTTGTTATTGCTGGTGGCGGCATTCATCGGGATTGACTGGAAGGTTGCTTACGAATATGCCCTTTCGCATGATTTCCGGTTCCTGAGTTACGGGGACGCCTGTTTGTTTTTCAGAAGAGAATTCCAGTGATGACCCCGGAGTCCCGGTTATCCGGGATCTGAAAATTTGGGTCTCACAAATAAAAACCTATTTCAGAACTATTTACTATTTTTGTATCCTGAATCTTAATCTTAAAACTGACGTCAATGCAGACCTTATTCATTATAGCCGGAATTCTTGGAGGCCTTGGCACCCCTGAACTAATCCTGATCGCCCTTGTCGTTCTTTTGCTTTTTGGGGGTTCAAAAATCCCCGAACTCATGAAAGGCGTCGGAAAAGGCGTAAGAGGTTTTAAAGAGGGTTTGAAAGGCATTGAAGATGACATCAATGAAAACGGGAAAAAAGAACCGGATAAGAACGACCCAAAAGTAAATGATCCCGGGAAAGACAAGACTCCCGCCGGCTGACGCTTCCTGAATCATCCTTTTTTTCGCCAGCATGTATCGCTGACATTATTGCTTTTCTCTGCATTGTTGCGTGTTCTGTAAACTTCCCAACAGTCTATTCCTGATTTTTCTTTCCTGATCGGTTTTTTTTTTGACTTTTTCATATCTATTAATATTTATATCTACATTTGTTAAAAATTTAACAAACAAAAAAGCATACCGGGAATGAAAAAACTTCTGATACTTGGAGCCGGAACAGGCGGCACAATCATGGCAAATAAAATGCGAAAGATCCTGGCTCGTGAAGAATGGGAGATCACCATTGTGGATCAACACAAGACCCATTATTATCAGCCGGGTTTTTTATTTATTCCATTCGGAATGTACACCCGTGCTGATGTTGTCAAGCCCAAAACCAGTTTTCTGCCCCTGGGGGTAAATGTCATTTTTGAAGAAATTGAGAAGATCGATGCCCCATTGAACCATGTGATCCTGAAAGATGGTGTTTCCCTGAAATACGATTTCCTCATCATCGCGACAGGCACCCGGACGATACCGGAAGAAACGCCCGGAATGAAAGGGCCTTTCTGGTACAAGAATATTTTCGACTTCTATTCCGTTGAAGGAGCCCTGGCGCTGGCCGATTTTTTCAAGACCTGGCAGGGGGGTGAACTGGTACTTAACATTGCTGAAATTCCTATTAAATGCCCGGTTGCTCCATTGGAATTCGTGATGTTTGCCGATGCATTTTTTGTGGAAAGAGGCTTGCGGAACAAGGTGAACATTACTTATGTAACCCCAATGTCAGGGGCTTTTACCAAGCCAAGAGCCTCGAAAGTACTGGGAAATCTGCTGGAAGATAAAAACATCCGCATCGTTCCGGATTTCTATCTTGAAAAAGTGGATGGCGAAAGGAAGGTCATCATCTCTTATGATGAAAGGGAGATCCCTTACGACTGCCTCGTAACCGTACCTGTTCACAAAGGAGACGCCTTGATCGGTCGAAGCGGGCTGGGCGATGATATGAATTTTGCAAAAGCCCATAAACATACGTTGCAATCGGATCTGTTCCCAAATATTTTTATCATCGGGGATGCAGGAAATTTCCCGACTTCAAAAGCCGGTTCCGTGGTGCATTTCCAAGCCGATGTCTTAACTGAAAACTTACTTTGTGCGATCGAAAACAGGCCCTTCACCGCTTCCTTCGACGGCCACGCCAATTGTTATATTGAAACCGGGTTCGGCAAAGGAGCCCTTATCGATTTCAATTATGATACCGAACCTCTTCCGGGATCTTTCCCACTCCCGGGTATCGGTCCCTTCGGGTTATTGAAAGAAACCCGTGCCAATCACTACGGGAAACTGATGTTCCGGTGGATCTACTGGCATATCCTGCTTAAAGGCAAAGAAATGCCGATCGACTCCAAGATGACCATGGCAGGTAAAAAAATGTAAATCAAAATTAAATGGAAGAAACAAATATCCGGGATCAAATCCAGCACCTCGACCGGAAACTCGATCGCCTGCTGGAATTTGTGGAACAACAAAACAGGAAAAGGGAGGAAATTGACGACCTCGTTACCGATGTTTCCATTGTTGCAAAAGACGCATTTAAACAAAGTGTTGTAATGCTCGATAAGGCACAGGTGGAACTTGATACCTGCGATCTCTCTTGCCTGATCATAAAGATCCTTCAGAACCTCGACACCTTTCATGAAATGCTCGATATGATGGAAAGTGCAAGGGATTTCATGAAGGATGTCACCCCGATTCTGCACCAGGTGGGACTGGATGCCGTGAATAAGATGAATGAACTGGACCAGAAGGGGTATTTTGATTATATCCTGCAGTTATCGCATTTTATTGAAAGATGGGTTCAGGTATTTACGGTGGAAGACCTGCAGCGGATGGAAGGCAACCTGGAAAATATCGCCGGGATACTGAAGAACCTCTCCGACCCGGGCCTAATGGCTGCAATGAACAAAGCCACCAGGGCGGTTGCGGAAGTTAAAATGGAAGATGAAAAGGATATCCTGTCCCTATGGCAGATATTCCGTCAGCTGCGTTCGAAAGAGGTGAGAAAATCAATTTCCTATACGTTAAGGGTAGTAAAGGAAATGGCGAAATAAAGCAGATCGAAAGAATCTGGATTTTTTTACTTTAAGAACTTTATAAACTTTATAACTCAATTCGTAAAATCTAAAATCATTGTTATGGCAAAGAAAGTAATTGCAGGTGTAACGGTCGACGTTACCGATGAAGGATACATGACGGATCCTTCCCAGTGGACAAAAGAAATTGCCCTAGAAATTGCAAAGGAAGAGGGACTTGAGCTTACCGACAAGCATTTCGCGATTCTTGAATATCTGCGTGAAAAGCAGAAGAAAGGCGAAACCCTTACGATCAGGGCCGTCGGTAATTCAGGAATTGTTGACATCAAGGGATTTTATGGGCTCTTCCCTGGCGCTCCCATGAAGAAAGCTGCGAAGATCGCCGGGATACCAAAGCCTGCCAGTTGTGTTTAACGGTTTTAAAGTACAGTAAATAAACAACGCTTGCTCAGCATACTAAATAGAAACAAAATGACAAATAAAGAAGAATTCCCCTTAAAAAAAGTTTGTATTATCTGTGCAAAAGGCACGATCGAAGATGTTTATGCAACACTGGTCATGGCCAATGGCGCAGTGATGGAAGGAATTGAGACGAACGTCTTTTTTACCTTTTTCGGCCTTGATGCCATTACGAAAAAGCAGATGAACAAACTGCATACCGGAACCATCGGAAACCCGGCCATGCGCATGCCCGGCGGATTGCCTTTCCCTTCTATCCTGGGGATGCTCCCTGGTGTCGAGACCGGTGTATCAGCCATGATGAAGAGCCAGATGGAAAAACTGGATATCCCCGGTGTAAAGGAATTCCTGGAAATGATCGAAGCCGGGGGAGGTACAATTTACGCCTGTAAACTTGCCATGGACATGTTCAAGCTGAAAAGGGAAGACCTGTGGGAAGGTGTCAGGGACGTGCTGACTGTTGGCGATTTCTATGCTTTGTGCGGGGGATTGCAGACCCAGATCATCTTTACCTGAAATTTTTCCTGACGGTTCATCTTCATTGGAAGCCGTGTGATACGCAGGCCTGATCCGGGAAGTGTTATCGCCGGCTTTTTCGGTAATTCTCTTTCATCCGTTTAATATGAAAAGAAGTAAGGCGGAGAGGATTTTTTCCCCGCCAAAAATTCTTTTATGAAAACGACTCTGGTGTTTTCTCTATTCTTTTTTTCGTGTGCTGATCCCGAAAGGAAAATAGAGAGGGCAAAAGCCAAAAATACTGGTAAGGACGAAAATTCCTGCAAAGATCAGTAATATTATCGCAAGTATTCCTGAAATCACATTTGTAAAATACAGAACGATGATCAGGGCTGCAATCACTAACCTGATTGTAATGTCGATGATTCCCATGTTCTTTTTCATAAGATCCAAGTTTTGGTTAAAAAATTAAATTATAAAAAAACAATGCCACCAGTGCAAGGAAAAAAATCGTCCTCACAATTTTTTTTATGTTAAAAATACGATAATTTCTTTTTGTTATCCTTTTCATTGATTCCCTGTGTTGGCAAAGGATACTGAAGAACATCCTGCAAAATAATTATAGAGATAACCGGTTATTCTGCCGATATCGACACCCAGAAAGAGCCTACGGAAATAGGAGGACATCATGAACTCCATAAATGTCTTTTGTTTCTTCGTTACTTCGCAAGAATGATCCACGGCTAAAAATATTTATTTCTGCAAAGATAAAACAGTTTTTTAATTAAAGCGCATAAATATCACCTAAATCGTTTTAATATCACTTTTTATTTTTATTTTTGCTGAAGCGATATTAAATTTGAGGCATGAATAACTTCAATGTAAAATTATGGAATATTATTTCAGCAAAACGTTAAACGCCCCATTTGATGAGGCCGTTCAACTTGTAACCGAATCCCTGAAGACGGAGGGATTCGGGATCATTTCGGAAATCAACATTCATGAAAAACTGAAGGAAAAACTAGGTGTTGATTTTAAAAAATACAGAATACTCGGGGCATGTAATCCCGGTTATGCCTACAAAGCCTTGCAGATGGAGGACAAGATCGGGACCATGCTTCCCTGCAATGTGGTTGTTATCGACCAGGGAAACGGGACGACTGAAGTTTCAGCCGTAAACCCGGTTGCTTCGATGATGGCCATTCAGAATAATGATCTTGAAACCATCGCACTGGAGATAACGGAGAAGTTAAAACGTGTTATTGTGTCTTTATAATATGGGAAAGAAAATGAACCTGACAACAATACTTATCCTGGTCATTATTGGTTTGATGGCCGGGGTGTTTGGAGGCATGTTTGGAGTTGGAGGTGCCATCATCATGATACCGGCCCTTGTCTATTTCCTGGGAGTCGATCAGCATACAGCCCAGGGAACCAGTGTTGCAATCATGCTGCCACCCATTGGCCTTTTTGCGGCTTATAATTATTATAAGGCAGGAGAGGTGAACATCTGGTATGCCGTCATCATTGCTGTTGCATTTATGGCTGGAGGATATTTCGGTTCATTGATAGCATTGAAACTTCCGGAAAACCTGATGAAGAAAATATTCGGGATTTTATTAATACTCGTTGCTTTAAGAATGATTTTCTCCAAGCAGGCGGGAGTTGCTGATTGATCTTTTCATTTTTGATAATTTCCCTGAAGGAAAGTATTTTATTTCATTGCCGGATGATTTCACACATATCCCGCATTGTGGGAAGAAGACATCTTACAAATAGTTGCAAAGATATGCACAGTACATTTTCTCCTTTTCGTGAAATAAACAATCCCCAAAAACAGTTATCAACATCAACTATATTTTAATAAGAAAGGGAAAAAATGAAAATCGCAATACCAGTTCACAATGGTTTTGTTAATGAACATTTTGGACATTCAGAAAACTTTACAGTTTACACAATTTC
>Ga0182021_10004950_pt1 | contig 15721 bp, 7 predicted proteins | sample 612E3MmetaG_FD_120493 | JGI IMG/M metagenome (GOLD analysis project Ga0182021, IMG submission 120493) | Permafrost microbial communities from Stordalen Mire, Sweden - 612E3M metaG (Illumina Assembly) | ecosystem: Environmental > Terrestrial > Soil > Wetlands > Permafrost | place: Sweden... | reverse complement strand
CTCACTCAATCCCAGTTTAATCGCCAACGAGTCACAACTTTCCAGAAACTCCTTCGATTCAAGATTTCCCGCCCCGATATTGATTACCGGCGCCAGGATTCGCGGAGCGGCGCAGCCAGTCGAGCCTAACGCGTGCTCGACCACCTTAGGCGCGGCTTGCACTATCGGACAAACGATGGAGCAGCGTTGGCCAGTCACGCCCGGCAGACTCCGGATCATCGGTACAAATATCCAGTCTGCACCGCTCGCCGCCAGATGCGCAGCCACGCCGTGAAAGAGTTGCATCGGGGCGCAAAAGGGCGCGGAAGCGGACTGGATGCCACGCTTCAGGAAGCCTGCCCCCGCTTCGTCCGCGATTTCCAAATCGAACCCGGCCGCGTGAAAGAACGCGGCAAAAAAAGGAAGGAGACCCTTAAGCATGAACTCATCGCTCAGGGCTATGCGTGGACCGCCACGCTGCTGGGTAAGGACCGCGAGCAGCTTATTCATCTGCTCGTCACGTTCACGAAACGGATCGGGAGCGAGGTCTGGCAATTTTTGCTTGCGAGTTCCCTTGTCGTGCAGAGCGCAACCGCCGCCCCAAGTAAAATTAGCCCGTTGACTGGCCACGAGTGTGCGAAGCCGCTCGATGCGGCAATGGTTGCCCACGCCGCCACAACCCTTATTGGAGCCACAGGTGAAGGTGTCCTTATGCTCCACTTTTGCCCCGAGGAACCGCGCAAGGTCCAAAGGCGCGAGCTTCCCAGCTTCGAGTTCGCGAGCGGCGAGCAATGCGATGCCGAGTGCGCCGACGGTGCCGGGATTTGGCGGGACGATGACTTCGCTTCCGGTTTGCCTCGCTACTGCCGCCGCAAGCGCATCCGCAGAAAACGGCATTCCCTGGCAAAAGATGACTTTTCCGACCAAGCGGTTGCCTTTCACACGGTTCAAATAGTTCTTGATGATAGAATCGTAGAGGCCGGAAATGATGGCTGGCTGCGCCACACCCGCCGAAACCGCCTCGTCAATCACCTCGGCCATGAAAACGGAACAATGCTGGCCAAGCGAGACACCCTCGGAAGCGCCCAGTGCAACCTGGCCGAGTTGTCGCACGTCTTCAATGCCCGCGAATTTGCGGCCTTGTTCCTCGATGAATGATCCCGTGCCCGCACTGCACGCTTCGTTCATGGCGCAATCAATGATGCGTCCTTCGGCTAGCCGGGTATATTTCGCATCCTGACCGCCAATTTCAAAAATCGTATCCACCCGTGCGTCGAAATGGAGAGCTCCCGTTGCGTGCGCGACGATTTCGTTGACAATGAACACTGCATCCTTGCCGTAGCAGGAAGTGAGCAGCGAACCGGTGACTTCGCGGCCGCTGCCTGTGGCTCCAAAAGCGACAACCGGATACTTCGCGGCCGGATGTTCCGTGAAGAGCCTCAGGAGATCCTGCGCGGTGCCCACGGGATTTCCCAATGTTTGGCGGTACGCTTCCCAAACCGTTTCCCGGGTCGCCAAATCTAGCGCCACGGCTTTGGAGCCAGTGGAACCAATGTCCAAGCCCAGCACGATGCGGCGATATTCGCCATTCACTTTTGCCCACGATTGCCTCGGCATTCGGCGGACACGATCAAGGGATTTCGCAAGCGCGGGCGAGTGTTCAAGCTTCAATTCGCGCGGTGGCAGCAGCAGTTCTTCCAGCGCGGGCAAATCAACCGGATTTTCCGCCGCGATGAGGGCGCAACCTAGCGCTTCGAGACAGAGTAATTGTTCTTCATTCGTCTCAACCAGATTCATTCCCTGTTTCGCCAGCATTTCGCCAAATATCCGGCGCACCCTCGCCGATTGGCTTACGCCACCAGTTAGAATTACGCGGGACGGACTGACGCCGGGCTTGATGAGGGCGAAAACATTTTCACAAACCGCGTCAAATAAGCCGGCGAGAATTCGCGCCCGGTTTTCCCCCTTGTTGGCCAGGTGCGTCATGTCGGTCTTGAGTATCACCGGACAGCGTCCCGAAAGCGGGGCCGGGTCTGAAACATGGACACACAAGTCACTCGCCTCCTCGACCGTGAGCGAGAAACGCTCAACCAACTGACGCAGGAAATTGCCCGTGCCTTGGGAACAGCGCCCGTTCTCACGAAACACGGTCAGGCCATTCGCGCGCAGTTCAAGAACGGAGAAGCCATGGCTGCCGATGTTGACGAGGGTGGCGGGTTCCTCCCCGAACAAAAAGCGGTACCCCCGCAGCATGGCTTGCTTGGCCGGGGCCCGCGGCAGATTGATCTGAGAGGAAAAGCGTCCGGTGATGGCAGCGCCATCTGCGCCGGCCCATCTCCAATTCGCCAGCGCGTCGAGCAACGTCTCTCCTGGCTCCTTGCTGTGGGGCAAAACTTCGCGCCGGACAAGTTCGATGCCATTCTCACTCCGCCCCAGTTCCACCAACTTGATCGTTTCCGAGCCGGCATCAATTCCAATAAACCGAGACCGCTCACTATTCTCGGCGCGTTGGCTGAAGTTTAAAACAGGGGGGCGATTTGTTCCGAGGTTCTCACATAGTTTCCTGCAAGATTGATTGAAGTTCATGGCCATTTTTCCCATCGCCCAAGGCGCTAAAGCATCCATTCCTACCGTCTTTGACTCTTCTGCATTACGCCCCAAGCCTAACCCGCTCAAAGAGCGAGGCGTGAATCGATAAAAAACTCACCAGCATTGATTGTGTCAATGAGCCCGCATATTTGTGGGTCTTGCCCATTCAACTTATCGTGCGCCTTCGACCAAGCTTTCCCCTCACTCATTTTGGCTTTTTGCGTCATCGCAATGGTATCGGAACACCATTTATGTTTGCCCAGCACCAGGGGAAGTTATCAGACGACCTAAAGAAAACGATCTGAAATGGTGAGGTGGCGCCATCGCCGATCAGCGCTACCCGCTGGATGAATTCTACAAGCAAGGACCGGAAGCCGGGCAGTTGAAGCACTTGCAAGAAGACCCGGAAACGGAGAGCAGCGCGTTGGAGTGAGCGCGACACCGGCGCTGCCGGCGCATAGTTAAACCGGAACATTCCTCGGCAGGGGCTGCCAGCAAGTCTAGGGTCTGGTCCGTTCACGGGTCAATGGCGTGAATGCGCCCCGCCAACAGCGGATGTGTTTCCAACCGATAACCTATCTGCTCTTGACATCCAACCGGGGTGCTCCTAATGTTCATCAGCATTCGAACTTCTAACGAGGAGTTCGTCGAGGCTAAAAGACTAAAGAACAAGACTCACAACAATAAGGACTGAACAATGCCACAGAAAATTCAACGTTACGGCTGGGTTCCCGATTTGCCGGACCATCGTGACCAGCTTTACTCCGCGCCGGTCGTCGCCTTGAAGGCCATGCCGCCGAAAGTGGATCTCACATCACAGTGTCCGCCCGTGTACGACCAGGGCCAGTTGGGCAGTTGCACGGCCAATGCCATCGGCGCGGCCTTCGAGTTCGAACTGCTCAAGCAGAAGCTGCCCGATTTCATGCCTTCCCGGCTGTTCATTTACTACAATGAACGCGTTATGGAGGGCACCGTCGGCACGGACAGCGGCGCGCAGATTCGCGATGGCATCAAGTCCGTGGCCCAGCAGGGCGTGTGCCCCGAATCCCTGTGGCCTTACGTCCTTGCCCAGTTCAAGACCCAGCCGCCGAAGCCCTGCTACGACGAGGCGCTCAAGCACAAGGCGTCTCTCTATCAGCGCCTCGTCCCGACGCTTAATCAACTCAAGGGGTGCCTCGCCTCGGGCTATCCGTTCGTGTGTGGCTTCACCGTTTACGATAGCTTTGAGTCGCCCGCCGTCGCGAAGTCAGGCCATGCGCCGATGCCAGTGCCCGCCGAGGCGGTGATTGGCGGCCATGCCGTAATGGCCGTGGGCTTCGACGACAGCAAGCAGTGGTTCATCGTGCGCAACTCGTGGGGCCCGACCTGGGGCATGAAAGGCTACTTCACCCTGCCTTACGCCTATTTGACCGATCCGAATCTGGCCGACGACTTCTGGACGATTCGACTTATCTAAATTCAACCCACCTCTCGCTCCAATTTGGCGCGGCGGCTCATGAGAATCGCTGCGCCTTACTTTTTCACACTCAGGGTGACGGTGAAACTACGCTCGGCGGCAGCGTCATCCTCCCAGGAACGACGATAAACGAATCGAACCAGCCCGCTGCCTGGGGCCACGACTTTGAACTGCCAACGATGGATTCCCGGCTGACCCGGCGCCTGCCGCCCTGGCTCAAAAGCGTCGCGCAACAGCGTGCTCACTGGCTCTCCCGCCTGCGCCATCCGCCAGCGAAAGCCAGCGGTGGGGTTTTCTTTGAGGCAGATTTCGACAGTTTGACCGAGCACGGTTTCCAGCTTCTGGCCGTCGCTGGTTTCGTCGATCGTGAGGACTGGCAATGCCTTCTGTTCCACCCGCCTAGCCTCGCCGAAACCGCGCGGGGTGGAAACCCAAATCGCGCAAATCTCAAAGCTTTCACGCGCCGCCCTTTGGTTGGCGCTACGCGGGTGGTTTGACGCAACTGTGCGGGACCATGCCCGGCGGCGGGACGGGACCTTCCTGGCGGTGCTTCGCGCTGAGCAAAGCGGCCTTGGGGCAATCGGCAACATGGTACTGAACGCCGACTGCGCTCCAAACATATTCCTTGGGCACCGCGACCGGAGTCGAGAGGATCTGCCCCCAGTCGCCCTTGGGTTTTACCAGGCTGTAGGTGTTAGTGGTTTGCGGGGAATCGGTGACGAGGTCGAACGTCGTGCTGTTGGGGCCAACGAGAACGATGATGTTGCCGCCTACTCTCTGATGCTTGCTGGCGTCCGGCAAGCGCTCCACCTTGGGTTTCGAGCCGCTTTTGAGCACGACGCCTCCTTTCGTGTCAGCCGGGTCGCTGGAGTACTTGCTGCCCGTCTCGGTCCAGTAGGTATCCACTTTGTAATCCGCCAGGCGGCCCAACGCTCCGTCTTCCGGGAGCCCATAATTGTTGAGCGTGCCGCAGCAAATGATGCCAATGATGGGGTTGATGGCGGCCAGCCAGTTGGTATTGGAGCTATAACCGCTTCCGTGATGGTGAACTTTGTAAAGCGTAACTGGCCCGGGGAAGGCGCTGGCGAGAGAGGTTTCGATATCGTTGTAATCCGAGCCGTCGCTGCCACTGAGGTCGCCGCCCAGCACAGCGCTGAACTGGCCGAACCGGACCACGAACGCGACGCTGAGGTCGTTCTCATTGATGGTCGTTGACTTGGTGATCCTCCCGTTTCCGTTGGCCGCAACGAATTCAATCACCACCGGCTGGTTTGAACTCGCGTCCAGCTTGAAGCCATGACTCGAGGCCGCCCCCGACGACGCGGTGTTGGCCGTGACGCGCTTGCCGCTTACCGCCGTCCTATAATCCGCCGCGAACGCCTTGGCATAAGAATCGGTATTTGTCGGGGTGTCGCCGCGGTCATAAGCCGCCCGCAGCCCGCTCACGACACTCGGGCTGAGAATCTTCTTGGCGCAGCCAATATGATCGTTGTGGTAATGGCTGACGATGTAATAGTCCAGCCGGGTGATACCGCGGGATTGGATATAGGCGTTCACGACCTTATCGCTGCCGGGCAGGCCTCCGTCGATGAGGACAGCTTGGCCCCCGGGTGAAACCAGTAACTCGGCGTCGCCCTGCCCGACGTCAATAAAGTGCAACTGCAGCGTGTCGCCCGCTAAGGCTGAGAGGGACAACCCCAGCAGCAGTCTCGAAATGAGGCGACTCGCTTGCACGACCCCCCTGCCGCTTGTCAGCCAACAATGGACTCTTACCGCAGACATACCGGCCACTCTTCGCAGCTTCGTTGGGCCTAGCCAGAACCGTAATCGGTTTGATGCCAATATCATTTAGTTCCAATGGTCCGCGTCCGCTGTCGGGCTGCGAGCGAGTTCACCGCGTCCTGCATCCGTAGAACCAGTTCCGCAAAGGGGTCACCAAGGGGATTAATGAGATTGTCATGTTCTCACCTTGTGCTTTTGTACAGTCGGCATGAGGACATAGTTTAACTTCGACGAAAAAGGCGGGCTGAACAACCACACATCACGGCTTTGCCGCCGCGCTCTCCGCCAGTTTTTGTTGTTTGAAATATTCCGTCGCGCCTGACGTCTGGGCGGCTCGAATTTGCCGGAGGCCGGATTGGATGAGGCTCAACAACGCCACCCACGCCACGAACCCGAGCGCGATGTATTTCAGATAGAACGGCAGGCTGAATGGTGAATCCCAAATTGCGTGCATCCCGGCGCACAAGGCGAAGACGCGCAAAAACCGGGCGTCCTTCAGCATTTCCCAGCGAAATTGTTCATCACCGCGAACGCGCCACAGCGCCCCGCCGACCAGCGCCGCCCACAGGACGTGGCCGCCACAAACGCTCAAGACTCCGCGTTTCGTGATGCTGTGGAGCATGGCATTGTTGCCCATGTCAACTCCGATGGAATAGGCGTAGCCCGCGGATTCGAACGCGGCAAAGCCCGCGCCAATGGCGGCGCCAAACAGCATGCCATTGAGCGTCCAGCGGTATTTCAGCTTGTTGATCACCAGCAACAGCGCCGCCGCCTTGCCGGATTCCTCGATGAGCCCGACGCCGACAGCGCCCATCCACGAGTCAAGCTTCGTCCATTGATAGAGCAGCAATGACAGGAGGACCGACAAGATGCCGCCCAGAAACACCAGCTTCAAAACTTGATACAACGGCACGTTGCGCAGCACGTTCATCTCCAAGAAGAAGATGATCAGCGAAAATGGAATCACAAACGCCCCGATGGTTAGCATCCCAGGCAGAACGAGGACGTTGTTGAATGTGTTGTAAGCGAACACAAATCCGGCATAGACAATGGCCGCCAGAATGAAGGTCTTCAAAAACAGCCACGGCTTTGGCCAGTTGGTGTCAACTTCGTTGAGCGGTGGCGTGGTCGAGGGCGTGCCGACGGCAAAATACTGTTCCATCTCTTCATCCGTCCGCTTGCGCCAAACCTCGGAAAACATGGCGGCCGGGCTGAATCCTTCAATTTTTTCCAAGCCGGCCACGTCGCTGATGCGCCCGCCGATGTTGCTCAAGAAGGAGGAAATATCATCCCCACCGCCGCCGGTCTCCACCTGCCACAGCGAACGGCCAATGCGGAGTTGCTGGCGCGGCTCGAGCCGGCCTTGCAGGACGCGCTGGCCGTCCACAAAAGCGGCGCAGCCGTCAAAGACTTTGAAGGAAGCTTCGCCACCGTCAAGCCGCACGATAACGTGGCGTTCGGCCACTTCGGGGTCGTCACTCGCCAGTTCACAAGCGCTGGCGCGGCCGATGGCCGCGGGCTGTTCGGTGACGGCGATGCGTTGGCCCCGGTCCGGTCCGCCGACGCAAACCAGCATCACCGTCTTTGAATCTGCATTGCCGCTCATCAGCGCGGATTCTGTCCTTATCAATCAAAGCAGTCAACCTTTTGAATGCATCCGCGCGGTGTGTTTTCCACTGGTCGAGTGGATCGGAGGCGCGACCGGTTTAGACCAATGGCTTCCTGTGTGTCTGCCCTTTCGAGCAGTGTGGCAAATGGCCATCAGGTCCTGCCCACGTTTCCTCCACCCCCTCGGTTCATTCCGCACGGCGGGTTTTCCCCAGCACGGCTGGAAGCCAGCCTGATCATCCTGCGCCCTTCCGCAACCGTCCCCGGCTGCGTTTGATGCAGGACCTGCGGTCCTCTCCGTTTCTGGCTCAGTGTACAGGCGTCTCGCACCACGGCTGTGCCCACAGGCCCTTGCGGCAGCGGATGCGTCACAGGGATTGGCTCGTTGCTTCAGCGTCTCCTGCCACGCCTCCCAGAAGCAGATGAGGGCCTTGCGCTACGGTTCGTTGAGGGCGTTCATCCAAATCAATGACCGAGCGGACTTCGGTGTTCTCGTCCGCGTCGGCCACTTCGCGCGCGGGCCGGTAATAGCAATCGCCAAGGTCCTTGAAATGGGCGCAGACCTCGTTGGGCACCTGAAGGGCATCGAGCGCCGGATGGGCGGCGAAGAGGCCGCCGTTGTAGGCGGGGATGTTCAGGCCGGCATTGGCCCCATCACGAATTGCTCCTTGTCCTTCTGGAAGCGACCCAGCACGGCATCGGCGACCTTGGCGTCCACCTCGACGTGCCGCTCACGGGAAAAGGTGAAGGTGTCCGGCGATTCGGCGGGGCCGGTGCCGGAGAGATGGGAGTTATGGGAATTATGGGAGTTATGAGAGTCCGCCGGGTCAACCGGGGGGGTGTAGCCGAGCAGGCCGCAGAAGATGTCGGCGAGGAAGTCCGGGAGCAGGGAGGTTTTCTTGAAATCGTCGGCACGGCCGGAATCGATGAGGCGGGTCCATTCCTGGATTCAGACTATTGGACCCAAGCAATCGGAATTGCGGCGCAAAAGCGAGCAGATTTGGAAGCGGGATCTCGGTGTTTGAAGTGGACGCCGCGCCGACCTGTGGACGATGCTTCGGAGGATTGCTATAGATTCCAGCTCCTGGCTTGTTAACGCAGAGACGCGGAGAGCCGCAGAGGTTCGCAGAGCACTTTTGTTCTCTGCGTTTCTCCGCGATGCTCTGCGTCTCTGCGTTAAGCGTGGTATGGCCGTGGCTCTGGCTTTGCCGCGTTGCGTTCCTCTCTGGGTTGCGTCTTTGTGCCGGCTCGCCATCGCGGTCACCATTCTAGTCGTGACTTTTGGCTGGACTGCCTGGGGGCAAATCAAGTCCGCTCCCGCCACCAATGCGGCGGTCAAGATGGCAGCGCAGGGGTTTGTCGGGTCGCAGAGCTGCAGGGAGTGCCACGAGAAGTTCTACCAGTTGTGGTCCACCTCCTTCCACGGACTGGCTATGCAGCCCTACACGTCGGAGTTGGCCAGAACCAACCTCACCGAGCAGAAGACGGAGATCCTCGCGGGCAAATATCGGTTCCTCGCTTACCTCCGCAAATCAGTGGTGCTCGAACGCACTGCCGGAGGCGAGAAGCGCTATCCCATTGTGCAAGTGATGGGCGGCAAGAACGTTTATTATTTCCTCACGCCGCTCGAACGCGGCTGGCTCCAGGTGCTGCCGGTGGCCTATGATGTTCGGCGCCGGGAATGGTTTGACACTACCGCCAGCGCGATGCGGCATTTCGGCGACCGCCGCGACGAGGCGCTTTACTGGAAGGAGCGGCCGCTGACTTTCAATACCTCGTGCTTCGGGTGCCACGTCAGCCAGCTTTCCAAGAACTACGATCTGAAGAACGACAGCTACCACACCACTTGGGCGGAGCCGGGGATTAACTGCGAGACCTGCCACGGCCCCTCGGGCGGGCATGTGCGCCTGTTCCAGGAACTGCCCACCAACAAACCGGCGCCCGCCGACATCAAGCTCATTGTGCTCAGCAAGCTCACCACGGAGCAGCGCAACGCAACCTGCGCTCCGTGTCATGCCAAGATGTCGCCGGTGACCATGAACTTCTCTCCCGGTGACCGCTACTTCGATCACTTCGACCTCGTTGGCTTCGAGAACGCCGACTTCTATCCCGATGGCCGTGACCTGGGGGAGAACTACACCTATACGTCATGGCGGGTCAGCCCTTGCGTCAAAGGCGGTCAATTGGACTGTGTCCATTGCCATACGTCGAGTGGACGTTACCGGTTCAAGGATAGGGCACAGGCCAATGACGCGTGCCTGCCCTGTCACGCGGCGCGGGTGGCGAGCGCTCCCGAACACACGCACCACAAGGCGGGCACTGCCGGGAACGAGTGCATCTCGTGCCACATGCCGATGACCGAGTTTGCCCGCATGCGACGCAGCGACCATTCGATGCGCCCGCCCACGCCGGCGACCACTCTGCTTTACAATTCTCCAAACGCCTGCAATCTCTGCCATACCAACAAGGACGCCGCCTGGGCTGACAAGCTCGTGCGGCAATGGAGCAAACGCGATTACCAGAAGCCCGTGCTGGAGCGCGCCGCGCTCATCGCCGCGGCCCGCAAGCAGGACTGGAAACGGCTCCCGGACATCCTGGCGTATCTCTCCCGCGCTGACCGGGAGGAAGTGGAGAGTGTCTCCCTGATCCGCCTGCTGGGCAACTGCGTCGCCGACGAGCAATGGCCGGTCCTGAGAAGCCTGATGGCTGATCCTTCGCCGCTGGTGCGGGCCAGTGCCGCCGAGGGGCTGGGCCAACGCCTGGATGGGCCCAACATCGCGGCGCTGTGCAAGGCGACGGGCGACGATTTCCGCCTGGTGCGCGTGCGGGCCGCGACGGCCCTGGCGGCGGTGCCGGAAGAACGTTTGCCCGAGGACCAGCGTGCCCGGGTGCGCAGCGCGTTCGCCGAATTGGTGGAGTTCATGCGATCCCGGCCCGACGACATGGCTTCGCACTACAACCTCGGCAACTTCCACATGTCGCGCAGCCAGATGACCGAAGCGGTGGCGGAGTTTGAGACGGCGTCGCGGTTGGTGCCTGACGCGCTGCCACCCCGTGTGAACGTCGCCCTCGCCTACAACGCGCTGGGCCAGAATGACAAAGCCGAAGCCAGCCTGCGCCAGGCCCTCGGTCTCGATCCTACCAACTCGGCCGCCAACCTGAACCTGGGGATGCTGCTAGCCGAGATGGGCAAAATGTCCGAGGCTGAACACGCGTTCCGCGCCGCGTTTAAGGCCGATCCCAAGTCCGCCCAGGCCGCCTACAACCTCGGCGTGTTGCTGTCAAAGGAGCAGCCCAAGGAGGCGCTTGCCTGGTGCCGTCGGGCCGCCGAGCTACGTCCAGAGAACCCGCAATATGGCTATACATACGCCTTTTACCTCTATCGCGCGGGCCAGATCGACGGAGCGCTTAAGGCGATAAGGTCAGTCCGCCAGCGCCATCCCGCGCATGAGGACAGCCTGTTGCTCGAGCGCCAACTCCTGCAGGAGCAGGAACGCAAGCGCGCTCGCGGCGAGGGCCGATGAGGTCCACTCACGGCTGGCCTGGGGTCGGAGATTTCCCTTTCGAGCGGCAAGGCTCAATCGCACACTAGCGACATGAGATTGGCTTCCGCTGCCCTTTTTGCGCTTGGACTCTCGCTCGGCGCCGGGTCCGCCGGCTGGCTTTGTCCCCAGACCATGGGTGCCGAGACTGCCCGCATCCCGCTGGGCGGCGAGTGGCGGTTCCAGTTGGATCGCGGGGATGCGGGAGTAACGGAGAGCTGGTTCGAGCGCTCCCTGCAGCAGCGCATCAAACTGCCCGGCGCGTTGCAGAACCAGGGCTTCGGCGACGACATCACGGTGGATACGAAGTGGACCGGGGAGGTAGGCGTCGATGCCTGGCTCAAAGGCCCGCAGTACGCGAAATACCGTGGGCCGGGCAACATCAAGGTGCCGTTCTTCTTGCAGCCGGAGAAGCATTATGTCGGGGCAGCCTGGTATCAGCGGGTGGTGGACGTTCCGGCGGCCTGGCACGGCAAGCGCGTGGTGCTGCGGCTGGAGCGCGCCCATTGGGAAACGCGCGTCTGGCTGGACAGCCGGGAGATCGGCACTAACACGAGTCTCTCGACGCCGCACAGCTATGACCTCGGCACCGGCCTTGAACCGGGCAAGCACACGCTGACTATCCGGGTGGACAACCGTATGATCGTGGATGTTGGGTCATGGGCGCACAGCGTGACCGATCACACGCAAGGGAACTGGAACGGCATGATCGGAGGCCTTGAACTGCTGGCGACCAGCCCGGTCTGGATCGAGGAGGCGCAGGTCTATCCGAACGTGGCCAGCAAGTCCGTGCTGGTGAAGGTGCGGATCGGCAATGCCAGCGGCAAAGCCGGTCATGGCACCCTCACAATAGGCCTACGGAGCAAGCCGGTGGACTGGGACGACAAGGGCGGGACTGCTGAGGTGGAGGTGCCGCTGGGCAAGGATGCAAAGACCTGGGACGAGTTCGACCCCACGCTCCAAACGCTCTTGATTCGGCTAACGGGCGCGCAAGCTGACGACCGGCGCACGGTGACGTTCGGACTTCGTGAGATCGGAGCGGAGGGCAAGGAGTTTGTGCTTAACGGCCGCAAGACCCTCTTCCGCGGTACGCTGGAGTGCTGCATCTTCCCGCTCACCGGTTATCCGCCGACGGATGTGCAATCGTGGAAGCGCGTCATCCGCGCCTGCAAAGCGCATGGGCTGAACCTGGTCCGGTTCCACTCCTGGTGCCCGCCGGAAGCGGCGTTTGTGGCCGCCGATGAACTGGGCTTCTATTTCCAAGTCGAGTGCGCTGTCTGGTCCAACCCTGGCGAGAACAAGGCCCTGGGAGCGTGGCTTTACGCGGAGAGCGAGCGCATCGTGAGCGCCTACGGCAACCACCCTTCGTTTGTGTTGCTCACGCACGGGAATGAGCCGCATGGCAAGGACCGCGATACGTTCCTGGCTGGCTGGGTCGATTACTGGAAGCAACACGACTCGCGCCGCCTGGTCACCAGCGGCTCGGCCTATCCGCAACTGCCCGAGAATCAGTTCCACGTCTATTACCCGTGCCGCGGGCCGCATGGCTGGCTGGGCAAGGATTACCTCAAGGACGTGCAGGCGCTGACGGTGCCCGTCATCGTGCATGAGATGGGACAGTGGTGCGTGTATCCAAACTTCGACGAGGTCAGGAAATACACCGGCCCGCTCAAGCCCAAGAACTTTGACATCTTCCGCGATTCGCTGGCCGAGCACGGCATGCTGGACCAGTGGCGCCATTTCCTGCGGGCCTCGGGCAAACTCCAGGTGCTCTGTTACAAGGAGGAAATCGAGGCGGCGCTGCGCACGCCGGGCATTGGCGGCTTCGAACTGCTCGACTTGCACGATTTTCCCGGGCAAGGCACCGCGCTGGTGGGCGTGCTGGATCCGTTTTGGGAATCCAAGGGCTATGTCACGCCGGCTCAATACCGCCGCTTCTGCGGTGCGACCGTCCCGCTGGCTCGGGTGCTCAAGCGCGTTTGGACAGCCGATGAGACCTTCACTGCCGAGGTCGAGGTCGCGCACTTCGGCCCGGCGCCGCTCAAACAGTCTGTTCCGGTCTGGAAGTTGGTATCGGAAGCCGGGAAGACTGTGGTCGGGGGGGAATTCGCGGCCAGGACGATACCCTTGGGCCAAGGCACTCCACTGGGCCGGATTTCAGTTGAATTGGCGAACGTGGCCGCGCCGCAGGCTTACCGGTTGGTAATTGGGTTGAAAGGGACGCAGGCGGAGAACGATTGGAGCGTGTGGGTTTATCCTCCCAAGGCCGATCCTGCGATACCGGCGGATGTGCTAATCACGCCCAGCCTCGACCAGGCAGCGCTCGCGCGGCTGGATGCCGGGGGCCGCGTGTTGTTGCTCCCGCCCCGGCTCTCGCGCATGCACCCGCGGCTCGGGTTCGAACCGATCTTCTGGAACCGCTACATGTTCTCTACCCAGGAGCGCCAGACGCTCGGCCTGCTCTGCGACCCGAAGCACCCTGCTTTGACGAGATTCCCAACCCATTTCTTCCAGGACTGGCAGTGGGATGAGATCGTGTCCCGCGCCCGAGGCATGGTGCTTGATAGCCTCTCGAAGGACCTGCGCCCCATTGTGCAGGTGATTGACGATTGGAACACGAACCGCAAACTCGGGCTGGTATGGGAGTGCCGCGTCGGCTCGGGCAAGCTGCTCGTCTGCTCCGCCGATTTGGCTAAGGACCTGGGCAAGCGTCCGGCGGCCCGTCAATTGCGGGAGAGCCTGCTGAGTTACATGGCGGGGAAGGGCTTCAATCCTAAGGTGGCGGTCAGTAAAGACAACCTCGCCCGACTGCTGGACCTGACCCAGCCCTCGAAGCTCGCCACACTCGGCGCGCAGGTGATAGATACCGACAGCGAGGACAGCGCCAACGGCAACGTCGCCGCCAACGCGATTGACGGCGACCCGGGGACGATCTGGCACACGAAGTGGACGCCGGCAAATGATCCGATGCCTCACCACCTTACCATCGACCTGGGTCGCGCCGTGACACTCAAAGGCATTACCTATCTGCCGCGCCAGGATGGGGCCAATGGCCGTATCGCCGAGTGTGAAATCTATTGCAGCATCGAGCCGAATTCATGGGCCGCGCCGGCCGCTAAAGTGAGGTGGCCGGATACCGATCAACTCCAGACCGTAAATTTCGAGCAGCCGGTCAAGGCCCGTTACCTGAAGGTGGTAGCCCGGTCGGAGGTGAGCCGTAATCCCTTCGCCAGCATCGCGGAGCTGGACGTCTTAACCGACGAAAAATAGTACTTGTCCTTTTGGCGCTTTTGGTCAACGTTAGCCTCACTATGAAAAGGCTATTCGCATTTATCGTACTGTTGGGGATTGTAATGAGCGCGGTGCTGACGGGCTGCAATTCGGGGGATCAGACCTCGGCGCCCGCCGACACGAACGCTCCCGCAGCGAACACCAACAAGTAGGACATTTCCCCCCAATCAGTTACGGGAGTGTCGCTTTCACGCCGGGCAAGGGTTTTGCCCGGCCTTTTTGTTCCCTGTTTCTTTGGCTTGGATTTGCTGGGCGGGGAATTAGACTGGACGAATGAAGACACTGTTCTGCTTCTCTGTGGCCGCCAGCCTGTTCCTCGTCGGCTGCGGCGAAAGTTCCAACAAGCCGGCCCAGCCAACCAATGGCGCCGCCAGCGGCAGCAGCCCGTTGAGCGCGCCGGCTGATTACGTGGGCGCGCTGGGCAAAGCCCAGCAGACCGCGGTCAAGACGGTTGATATCACTTCGCTGAACCAGGCCATTCAGATGTTCAACGTGGACCAAGGCCGCAACCCCAAAGACCTGAACGAACTAGTCGAGAAGAAGTTCATTCCAAAGCTCCCCGACGCTCCCCGCGGCATGCAGTTCCAGTACGATGCCACCGCCGGAAAAGTGACCGTGGTGAAGCAGTGACCGAGCAGATCGTCATCCTGGATTTCGGTTCGCAATACACGCAGGTCATTGCGCGCCGTGTCCGCGAGTGCAACGTCTATTCGGTCATCCTGCGCTACGACACGCCGGCGGCGGAAATCGCGCGGCTGAGTCCCAATGGCATCATCCTGTCCGGCGGCCCGTCGAGCGTCTATTCCAAGACCGCCCCGCTGCCCGACCGCGCCATCTTCGCGCTCGGCATCCCGGTGCTAGGTATTTGCTACGGCGTTCAGCTCCTGGCCCACTATCTCGGCGGGAAGGTCGAGCCCGGCCAGAAGCGCGAATACGGCAAGGGCACGCTCCGCATCAAAGACACCCACTGCCCTCTCTTCGCTGACCTGCCAAAAACCATGCAGGTGTGGAATTCGCACGGCGACAGGCTGACGAAGCTGCCGGACGGCTTCAAATCAGTCGCCGTCACCGAGAACTCCGCTTATGCGGCCATTGAGAATCGCGCCCGGGAGATGTTCGGCTTGCAGTTTCATCCGGAAGTGGTGCACACGCCCCAAGGGCGCCAGATTCTCACCCGCTTCGTCCACGGCGTTTGCGGCTGCGGCAAGAACTGGACGATGCAGAACTATATCGACCAGGCGGTCGAGGCCATCCGCGACCAGGTGGGCGCTGAAAAGGTGATCCTGGGTCTGAGCGGCGGCGTGGATTCCAGTGTCGCGGCGGCGCTGCTGCACAAGGCCATTGGCAGCCAGCTAACCTGCATTTTCGTCAACAACGGCCTGCTGCGCGGCGGGGAAGCTGCAGTTGTGCGGGAAGTCTTCGGCCGCCATTTCAAGATCAAGCTCCAGTATGAGGACGCGTCGAAGCTCTTCCT
>Ga0182021_10004948_pt1 | contig 15722 bp, 15 predicted proteins | sample 612E3MmetaG_FD_120493 | JGI IMG/M metagenome (GOLD analysis project Ga0182021, IMG submission 120493) | Permafrost microbial communities from Stordalen Mire, Sweden - 612E3M metaG (Illumina Assembly) | ecosystem: Environmental > Terrestrial > Soil > Wetlands > Permafrost | place: Sweden... | reverse complement strand
CTCAGAAAGGAGCGATGAATGAGTAACACTTTCACGATAAAGACGAGACGCCTGCATTCACTCATTGGGTTCATCTTCGGAGTAGCACTTCTCTTTGTCACGGTGGATGCGCATTCGTTTCACATTCTACCAGCCTCCTCGGCGCGCCCATGGTCCCCTGTGTGGCTTGTTGTGGGGGGTCTTGGTGCCCTGGCCTTCATTGGGGGAGGCCGATCCTTATTGAGGCCACTGACTCTTCTCTCGGCAGATTCCCGAGGCATTACCGTCTATTCCGGTGTCAGCGCATCAAAATGGAACCAACAGAACAAATCGTGGGATAAGACAAGGCGACGGAGTGATCCATGCCTCATTCCTTGGAACATGATCCGCGATATCAAGGAGGGAACGATAGAGACCCCGGTCAATCCGCAGACAGGAAAACCCAAGGGGTTGACGCTTGGCGGGACGATAACCGGCCATGGATCCGAGAAACGCCATGTGGCTCGGACACTGGACATTCTCTGCGATGCGAGCGTGAAACTTGATGGGTTTGAGACGACAGGTTTTTCAATCGTGCGGAACGGCTATCAAGAGGGGGACTTGGTCGGGATGAGCAAGGCAGAGCGCGAAGGACTTAAGCCGGAGGATTTTCTCAGTTGCTTCATTCTCGGCAGCACGGGGATGAATGTTCGCACGGCGGCCGCCATCGATACCCTCAAGAGGATGCAGGCTCAACTTCCCGCATCGCGATAGGATGCGTGCCGAGACAACACAAGGATGAGAATTGCCAACCACGCAATGCACCCGCGGCCGGTTGCAGGAAAGTACGCGGCCTTGGATGGGCGGCCGCTGGTGATTGCGAACGTTCGCCCACGATGACGACAAAAAGACACAAAAAGAGATTGCCTCATGAGGGGGGTATGATGTATGGTCATACCTTAACCGTAAAAGGAGGAGGTCCTTATGGCCGTGGCAAAGATCGCTATCACTCTCGAACAGGACATTCTTGGCGAACTGGATCGGCTCGTCAGAAGGCATGTATTTCCGAATCGTAGTCGAGCCATCCAGGAGGCGGTGCGGGAAAAGGTGACGCGACTTTCGTTCAACCGTCTTGCCAATGAATGCGCAAAGCTCGACCCCAAGGCGGAGCAGGATCTGGCGGAGGAAGGCATGTCCAAGGAGGTCGCCTCATGGCCCGAATACTGAGAGGCGACATCGTTTGGGCGGACTTGAACCCGGTCAAAGGGCATGAGCAGGCCGGGCTGCGCCCGGCTCTTATCCTTAGCCCTCAGATTTTTAATGAACGATCAGGCACGGTCATAGCCATGGCGCTGACGAGCCAACCCCAGAGGGCTGGTTTTCCCTTAACCATGGAGATTGCCAGCGTGGCGCTACCAAAGCCGACATGGGTGAAGATCAGTCAGATCAGGACACTCTCGGTTGAGCGCTTGGGAAAACGACTGGGCCACGTCTCCGATGCTGAGATGAGCCAGATCGTCGAAGGGCTCAATGAAATCATTGGCGAACAAAGCACTTCTGGCTATCGGCGCTGACGCGCCTCAGTCAGAGTGCCGTCGTTCGAAGGAGTTTTTGGAGAAGGTCAAATCCTGGGTCGGGCGGGTGACGAAGGAACAACCAGGGCGCAAAGAAGTGTTGAAGCGGGTTTCCGTGGCGGACGTGGTGGCGGTGGTGGAACGAAAGAAGGGGGAAGTTTGAATGGAGTTCGCGAACCGTCACGGTGACTGGACCCGTGAACTGGTGTTATATTTGGCGCGGTTGCGGAGCGGGTTGACGTTGCGGGAGATCGGGGACGCGTTAGGCATGGCGGAGCACAAATTCTAATGAAGACGATCAAACTCACTGGACTTCATGCGATGGAACTGATGGAGACGCCGGCGCCGGAGATCTCGCGGGACACGGACGTGCTGCTGCGAATCGAGACGGTCGGCGTCTGCGGATCCGACGTTCATTACTACGCCACGGGCCGTATCGGAAGCCAGGTTGTGAAGTATCCGTTCGCCGTGGGCCACGAGTGTTCGGCCACCGTGGCGGCTGTGGGCGCCGGCGTCGGGAGATTGAAGCCGGGCGACAGGGTCGCCGTGGAGCCCGCCATGTCGTGCGGACGGTGCGATCAATGCCAAGGCGGGCGGCCTCATACGTGCCGGAATCTGCGTTTCTTGGGCTGTCCGGGCCAGGCCGAGGGGTGTCTGGCGGAGTATCTGATCATGCCGGAAGAGTGTTGTTACCCGATCCCCGATTCGATGACGCTGGATCAGGCGGCGCTCGCGGAACCGCTGTCCATTGGCCTCTATGCCGTGAAGTTGTGCGGACTTGGGCCTGGGATGCGCGTGGGCATTCTCGGCGCCGGTCCCATCGGATTGAGCGTGCTTCTGGCGGCCCGGATGTGCGGCGTTGAAGGGATCTGCGTGACCGACAAGATTGACGCCCGATTGAAGGCGGCGCGCGGCGCCGGGGCGTGTTGGGCGGGCAACCCGGATCGGGAGGATATCGTCGCAGCGATTCGCACGCGCGAGCCCCTGCTTTTGGACGCCGTGTTCGAATGTTGCGGGCAGCAGGACGCGATTGACCAGGCGGTGGAGCTGCTGAAGCCGGGCGGCAAACTGATGCTGGTCGGCATCCCCACGGTGGACCGCGTGTCGTTCGCCATAGACAGGGCGCGCCGCCAGGAGTTGTGCCTGCAAAACGTGCGCCGCCAGAATCATTGCGTCCAGCCCGCGATCGCCGCCATTGCCTCGGGCGCCGCCAACGTGGACTTCATGCTGACCCACGAGTTCCGGTTCGAGGAAACGAAAGCCGCGTTCGACCTGGTTCACGAGTACCGTGACGGCGTCGTGAAGGCGCTGATCCGGCTGTAGGCCAGGGGCGCCACGTCAAGGGGGCGGTCGAAGCGGCATCGAACAGAACCAAGGGTCACCTTAACGGCATCAAGACGCCGGGGCGACCGTGGGCAACGGAACCGTCCAGATTGGGGGATGGACAGGGGGAATTGACCTGTGATAAATAAAGCCGCCAAACCGGACGGCGGGTTGTTTCGGAGGAAGCCGTAGGGAATCGTTTCGATTTCGGGCCATATGAAGACGGCGGCGCCACACATCGTGTTGGGAGTGACCGGCTCCATCGCCGCTTACAAGGCGGCGGATCTCGTGCGCCTCATGAAGAGGCGCGGCTGGGGCGTGTCGGTCGTGATGACGCGGGCCGCGACGGAGTTCGTCGCGCCCCTGACGTTCCAGACGCTCTCCCGCGAACCGGTGGGGCTGGGGCTGTTCGACGAGAAGGATTCGTGGCATCCCGAGCACCTCTCCTTTGCCGAACGCGCGGATGTGCTGGCGATCGCGCCCTGCACGGCCAACGTCATCGCGAAACTGGCGCACGGGTTGGCCGACGATCTGCTGAGCTGCACGGCCCTGGCGACCGAGGCCCCTCTTGTCATCGCCCCGGCGATGAACGAGGGCATGTGGACTCATGCCGCCACGCGGGCGAACCTCGATCTCTTGCGGTCCAGGGGCGTCCGCGTGGTGGATGTCGGGGTGGGGGAACTCGCCTGCGGACGGACGGGCCGGGGACGGCTGGCCGACGTGGAAATCGTTCTGAAAGCCATTGAGGAGGCGTTGGAGTTGAAGCACGGGAAAAGGAGCGGAACATGAGCCGAAACGTTTTGATTGCGTTATTATTGCTCGCTTTGTCGGTGTTGGTGATGATTTTCAACCACAGCCGGGTGGACGTGGACCTGATGTTCGCGACGATCAAGCCGTTCGCGTCGCTGGTTTACCTGTGCTTTACGGCCATCGGCGTCGTGATCGGAATTCTTCTGAAGTAGCGCCGCGCTCGCGCCGTGCGGTCCGTGGCCCCGCGGTCCGCGCCCATCCCCCATGAGCGATCCCAAGGTAACAGGTTTCGAACTGATCGAGAAACTCGGTCAGGGCGGAATGGGTGTCGTCTGGAAAGCCCGGCAATTGTCGCTGGATCGCATCGTCGCGATCAAAGTTCTGGCGCCGTCGCTCAGCCAGAATCCGGAGAACATCCGGGCGATCATGAACGAAGCCCGCCTGGCGGCCAGGCTCAAGCATCCCGGCATCGTGCAGGTCTACGACGCGGGCGAGGAAGAGGGATCCTGTTACTTCGTCATGGAGTACGTGGACGGGTACAGCGTGGGGCTGTGGCTTCAACGGAGGCGGCTGATCGCGCCCAAGGACGCGTTGCTCGTGGCCGAGCACGTGGCGGTCGCCCTGGACTACGCGTGGCAGACGGCGGGCCTGATCCACTGCGACATCAAGCCCGAGAACATCATGGTGGAGAACGACGGCGCCATCAAGGTCGCGGACCTGGGCCTGTCGAGGACGGTCGGGATGAGGAATCCGGCGGACGACGAGATCGCCGGAACGCCGAGTTTCATGTCGCCGGAACAGGCCGGCGGCGCGAACGATCTCGATTGCCGGACGGACGTCTATTCCCTCGGCGCAACGCTTTACAATATGCTCACGGGCCACCGGTTGTTTCAGGATTTCGCCAATCACGAGGCGATCGCGCAGCAGATTTCGGGATCCGTCGGAGATCCGCGGGACATCGTTCCCAACCTCTCGACCGGAACCTGCCGTTTGTTGGAACGTCTGCTGGTCAAGGACCGGGCGTTACGGCCCGCGGACTGGATAACGGTTCTCAACGACATCCGCCGGGTTCAGAAAGGGCTGCCTCCGGTGAGCAAGCCGCCTCCGGCCGGCGCGAGCACCCTCCGCCTGAACAGTCCTTCGGACGGCAAGGCGACGATAGGCCCGCAGCGCCCGAAACGTCCGTTATGGAAGCCGCTGACGGCGTGGCTTCTCGGCCTGGTCTTGTTGGCGTTCGGCGCCTGGGTTGCGTGGCGCGTCTGGACGAACCGCGGGGCGGGTGGAGCGGAGAACCCGGCCGGCGGTCAGATCCTGAACCGGGCGCTGTCGGAGATCGTGTCGCCCTCGAATAAGGGCGATGGCCGGGCCGCGGCAGCCTACAAAGAGGTGCAGGACTGGATGCAGGATTATCCCGAACGCCTTGAAGAGGCCATGGGCCGGCTGAATGAGATTGTGAGCCGCTATCCCGGGTCGCCCGAGTCCGAGCAGGCGCTTTCGGCCATCCGACGGCTTCGTGGCAAGGCTGAGGAGGCGGGGAAGGCGGCGTGGCAGAAACTGCGCGCCGATGCGGAGACCCTGAGCCGCGAGGGGCGCACCGTCGAAGCCATCGGCGCCCTTGAATCGTATGCGGGCATCGGGGCGGAACAGTCGGCGTCGAACCGGCTCGAACTGGCCCGCCAGTTGCGGCGCCTGCTGGCCGGGGAGCAGGTGGCGCAGTTGCAATCGGCGAAGTGGAAGACGTTCCTGGCGGGGCTCGCGGATTTGATTCTCAGGGGGCGTCCGGACGAAGCGGCGGAGGCCGTCTCGAAGGCGGCTGGCGAGCCGGGGTTCGAGTCGCATCGCGACGAGTTGGCGGCGCTGGGGCCGCTGTTCAAGGGAGGGGGAAAGGCCGACGAACGCGTCATCGGGTCTTTTCTGGGGAACACGGGCCGGGTGGTGAATATCAAGGTCGGCCAAGCCACGATCCCCGTGAAGGTGCTCGGGATCGTGGGGCAAAAAGTTCACGGAATGGCCGTGGACGAGCAATCGGAAGTCTTCATCGGGGCGAAGGAAATGGCGCCTTCCGAAAAACTGGCGCGCCTTGGCGATGCCGACAGTCCCGACCTTGCCATGACGAAAGGCGTTCTTTGCGTTCAGGCTCGTTCCTTCGATCGTGCCGCGGAATGTTTTGCGAACGTAGGGCCGATTCTTTCGCCGGTGTTGGTTCAGCGCCTGGAGGCGCTGACGAAGCCCGCTGTGGACGACCCCGCGGAAACGGCGCTGGGCCGGGTGCTCGCGGTGGGCGGCATCAGGGTCGGCCCCTACGAGGAGGCCGCGTGGATCGAGGCGGTCAAGACAGCCCGCCTGGACACGGCCGTCGCGGTGGCCACCGGTTTGGAAAGAGAACGGTTCCTGGAAAAGTTCGGGAAGTCGGACTTTGCGGCCAAGGCCACGCCGGTCTTGCTGGAATTGGAACGGGTTTGCGAAGAGGCCAAAGAAAAGGGCGCCCCGGGCGTCGAGAAGGCGGGGGACGCCGAGACTGCCGTTCCGACGCCGGAAGGAGGCGCCGTCAGTCCCGCGCGGGAGATGACCCCCGAGTCGGTCGCCATGTCGTTTCTGTCGTCCAATCCGGATCTGGCGCCCAACGAGGTGTCGCTGTCCAATGCGCCCGGCGGGCTCATGGAACTGCGGATTGCGTCGAGCAAGGTTCGGGACCTGAGTCCGCTGGCGCGCTTGCCAGCCGTGGGAGCTTTGGTTCTCGAGTCGAAGGCCGCCACGCCGGTTCCCGTGGATCTGAGTCCGCTCCGAGGAACGGGCATTGTTTCGGTGCGGTTGGAGGGCTACGTCGTGCGGGACCTGGTGGGACTGAGGGGGGTCAAATTGCGGGTGCTGGACGTTTCCGGTTCGCCCGTGGCCAGCCTGGCGCCGTTGGAAGGAATGCCGCTGGTCGAACTCGACCTCGGCAAGACGAACGTCCGAGACCTGGGGCCTCTTCACGGCATGAAGCTTGAGATTCTCCGGTTGGACGACACGAAGGTTTCTTCCCTGACGCCGCTGGCGGGAATGTTGTTGAAGGTGTTGTCCGTCCGAAACACGGGCGTCAGGGATCTTTCGTGCCTGAGGGGGATGACGCTCGATACGCTCGATCTGTCCGGCGTTCCGGCGCTGGATTTTGAGTATCTGAGGGGCTGCGCGGTGCGCGAGTTGGTTCTCCGGGGCACGCAGGTGCGGGACCTGTCGTTCTGCGGCAAAATGCCGCTCGTGGCGTTGGACATTGGCGAAACCCCGATCCAGGATCTCCGTCCGTTGAAAGGCAGGCCGCTCGAACGCCTGGTACTCCGGAAGTCTTCGATTCGCGATCTGGAGCCGCTCAAAGGCGCCAACATCAAGACGCTCGACGTGTCGGGGATGCGCATTCCCATCCGGGATCTGACGGATTTCCTCAAGAGCGTGAACGTCGAAACCCTGGACCTCTCCAACACGGAGGTCGCGAGCCTGTCGTTCATGGAAGGGCGCAAGATGCGCAGCCTTTGCATCGCGAACACTCGTGTCAGGGATCTGACCCCGTTGCTGACGATCCCTCTCGAGTCGCTGGATTGCCGGGGATGCCCGATCGAGGACTATTCGCTGCTGCGCACCCTTCCGTTGACGAGTCTGTGGTGTGACGCGAAGTTGGACAAATACCGTCAATTCTTCCTGGCGATGCCGAAGTTGATGACGGTCAACGGCGTGGACGTCCGTCCCAAGTCGGGCGCCAAGTGACCGCCGGTCACTCCCCTCGAAGGCTCTAAGGCGCTGACGGCGGGACCCCTTTACGCAAGGGAGGGTGAACCGCGTGAGGCCGCGCTCGCCAGCTCGCTAACCTGGGGCCAGACGTTGGCTCAGAGAGAAAGAGGACATGAAGACTACATGGAGAGCGACGTTCCTGGGGATCTTGGTTGTTTGCCAGTCCTGCGCCACAGCGAGACTTTGGGAAGACATCGATCCCAATGAACGCATCTGGATTGACGCCAGCAAGACAACGGAAGAGGCATTGCGGAAGAAGGGCGTGGATTTCGAGGCGTACGATTCCGGGAACTGCAAAGGGTATCTGATCAAGAAGTCCGGAATGGACCGGATGAAGGACTACCAGCTCAGGGCGCTGGGCACTCCCGTCACCCTGGCCTTGGATGCCGCAACCACCGTGGTTGTGGTGGGGGCCTACATGTTCGTCAATGATCCGGACGGAACCGTTTGGCTGATCAAGGCGTTATGTCACTGATGAACGTCCAATCGGGTCCCTGTGGTATTCTTCCCCCATGAAGACAAAACGCTGGCTGGTCGGCGTGGTCGTGTTGGCCCTTTTCGGCATCGCAAGCGTTCCCGCGCGCGGCGCGGACGTCCACTATGTTTTCCTGAAGGAAATTCCCATCGGCGGCGATGGCGGGTGGGACTACCTGTCGGTCGATGCCTCCGCCCGCCGACTCTATGTCCCCCATGCCGGCAAGGTGATCGCGTCCGTGCCCATCGGCCAAGGGGTGGATGCCAGGGCCTTCGATCCGGAGACCCGGCTCGTCTTCAGTTCCTGCGGCGACGGGACGGTCACCATCGCGCGGGAGGACACCCCGGAGAAGCTCACGGTGGTGCAGACCCTTGCCACCGAACGCGGCGCCCGGACGATGGCGCTCGACCCGGCAACCCACAGGATCTACCTCGGCTCCGCACGGTTCGAGCCGACGCCTGAACAAGCCCCCGGCGCGCCCCGGCAGCGTCCGAAGATCGTCTCGGGCAGCTTCAAGATACTCGTCTACGGAATGGAGAAGCCTGCGAAGCCGTGACCTGCCGTCTGGCCGACGGCATCATGGCCGCGCCAGAGGCGGTTCAAACGTTGCCCGGACGCGAGCGGTTCTTGACCCGCTGAGCCGGCCTTTGCTACTGTCCCGCGCTCATGAAACCGCTTCTTCAGGCCGCTTTCGTTGGCGCGGGCCTGTGCCGTCCGGCAAGCGATTTCCGATCGGGTCCAGGCTGTTGTTCTTGAATTCCTATAATCGAAGGAGCTGATGATGAAATACGGTCGTTTCGACAAAGCGAAGAAGGAATATGTGATTGAGAGACCCGACACCCCGCTGCCCTGGATCAACTATCTGGGCACGCAGGATTTCTTCGGCATGATTTCCAACTCCGGGGGCGGGTATTGCTTCATGACCGACGCGCGGAAGCGGCGCATCACCCGCTACCGCTACAACAACGTTCCCATGGATTCGGGCGGGCGCTACCTGTACGTCAGGGACGAGAAGACGGGGAAGTCCTGGGCGCCGGGCTGGATGCCGGTGAAGGCCGCCCTGGACTTCTACGAATGCCGCCACGGGCTGGGTTACACCGTGATCACCGGCGCGAAGGACGGGATTCGGGTTTCGACGCGCTACTTCGTGCCGTTCAACGAGAACTGCGAAATCTGGGAGACCGACGTCACGAACACGGGGAAGACCCAGAAGACCGTGACGCTGTTCAGTTTCGTCGAGTTCTGCGGCTGGGAAGCGCTCAACGATGCCACGAACCTGCAGCGCACTCTGAACCTGGGCGAGGTGGAAGTCGACGGCAGCGTGATCTACCATCTGACCGAGTATCGCGAGCGCCGCAACCATTTCGCGTACTTCGCCGTGAGCGAGAAGATCGCCGGCTACGACACCGATTCGGAATCCTTCCTGGGCCGTTACAACGGCTTCCAGGAACCCCGGGTCGTTGCCGAGGGCAAAAGCCGAAACTCCGTCGCCTGCGGCTGGAATCCCTGCGGGTCGCACTCGATCAGGATCACGCTGAGACCCGGCCAGACCAAGAAGATGAACTTCATGCTGGGCTACGCGGAGAACCCGGAGGCCGAGAAGTTCAGCGCGCCCGGCGTGCTCAACAAGAAGTACGTGAGGCCCACGCTCAGGAAATACCTGAAGCGCGAGAATTCGGAGAAGGCGTTCAAGGCCCTGGTCAAGGGGTGGCAGGACCTGACCGGACGTTTCCAGGTGGAAACTCCGTACGACAACCTGGACATGATGGTCAACGCCTGGAACCAGTACCAGTGCGTGACGACCTACAACATGGCCCGCTCCACCTCCTATTACGAGACCGGGATCGGGCGGGGCATCGGATATCGCGACGCGTGCCAGGACCTTTACGGCGCGGTACACATCATGCCGCCGGAGCGGTCGCGGACGCGGATTCTCGAACTGGCCGCGATCCAATGGCGGAACGGCGCCACGTACCACCAGTACCAGCAGCTCGACAAGAAGGGCAACGCCACCATCGGCGTCGGATTCAACGACGACCCGCTATGGCTCATCCTGGGAACGGCCACCTACATCAAGGAAACCGGCGACTGGTCGATCCTGGACGAACAGGCCGCGTTCGACAACAACCCCAAGGATACCGCCACGCTCTACGAGCACCTGATCATCTCGGTCAAGCACATCCTGGAGCACCGCGGCCCTCACAAGCTGCCCTTGGTGGGCCGCGCGGACTGGAATGACTGCCTCAACTTGATCATGACCAGCATCAAGCCCGGCGACACGTTCCAGGGCGACGCCACGCACGCGAGCCTGGAGTCCAAGATCGGACGCGTGCCCGAGAGCCTCATGATCGCCGGGCAGTTCGTGTGGGCGGTCAGCGAATTCGTGCGCATGGCTCAGCACAAGAAGGACCGGAAGAACGAGAAGATGGCCGCGGCGGCCGTGAAGGACATGCAGGCGGCGATCCTCAAGCACGGCTGGGACGGCGAATGGTTCGTCCGCGCCTTCGACCGGTTCGGCAAGAAGATCGGCTCCCGGGAGAACAAGGAAGGGCAGATCTTCGCCGAATCGCACGGCTGGATCGGCATGGCCTCGGTCGGCAAGGAAAACGGCAAGCTGGAAAAGGCCCTGGATTCGGTGAAGGAACGGCTCTTCTCGCGGCACGGCATCGTGCTGCAGCAGCCCGCCTACACGAAGTACAACTTCTACTGGGGCGAGATGACCTCCTATCCGCCGGGCGTCAAGGAGAACGCCGGCATCTTCTGCCAGCCCACCGGCTGGCTGACGATTTCGGAGTGCAACGTGGGCCGCGGCGACATCGCCATGTACTACTACAAGTCCATTTGTCCCGCGGAGCGCGAACGCATCAGCGAGATCCACCGGTGCGAGCCTTACGTGTACGCCCAGATGATCGCGGGCCCGGATTCCGCGCGCTTCGGCGAGGCCAAGAACTCCTGGCTTACGGGCACTGCCGCTTCGTCGTTCCTGGCGGTGTCGCAGTACATCCTCGGGATCAAGCCCGACTATGACGGCCTGCTGATTGACCCGTGTATCCCGAAGGCGTGGAACGGGTTTCGTGTGCGGCGCAAGTTCCGCAACGCCCTCTATGAGATCAACGTCTCCAACCCATCCCATGTAAGCAAGGGCGTGAAGAAGGTGACGGTTGACGGCAAGCCGCTGGGCGGCAGCTTGCTGCCTGATTTCAAGGATGGCAGGACCCACAAGGTCAACGTCGTGATGGGATAGGGCGTGGAAATACCGAGGGGTGATGACGAGGGGCATTGGATTGCAGGAAGCCGTTCCCTGAACGGCGATGGGTAGAGGAGGCGAGGACGGCGGGGATTGAAGAGGCTTGCCTTTCAGGGTAGGGCTTGCCACCGCAGGACAGACCCATGGGGTGCGGCTTGCGCCACAAATAGTCTTGCAGGGGTGGGGCTGGGCGGATAGCTTCCTTGTATGTCGGTTCTTGCTTCCATTGGGATCGGTGCGATCAGTCTCTATCGGCGCCTCAGGCATCTGACCGCCGTCGCCTGGGCGGTCTTGTGCCTAGCCTTCAAGCCTTCATCCTGGCCGGCCACGACCCGCACCGTTCTCGCCCGACAACTCGTGTTCACCGGCTACGACGCCATCGGCTTTGTGGGCGTGATCGCGGTTCTAGTCGGGATTTCGATCGTGGTGCAGGCCCAAGTCTGGATCGGAAGATTCGGGCAGTCGGAATTGCTGGCTCCCCTGCTGATCACCGTCATCGTTCGCGAAGTCGGTCCGCTGCTGGTGAATTTCATTGTCATCGGCCGCAGCGGTACGGCCATGGCCGCGGAACTGGCGGGCATGCGGGTCCGGCAGGAGATCGAAGTCCTGGACGCTCAGGGCTTGGACCCGATGGTCTATCTCGTGATGCCCCGTGCCGTGGCGATGGCGCTGTGCGTATTGGGGCTGACGGTGGTGTTCGTGATCGTGTCTCTGGGAAGCGGTTACCTGTGCGGCGCGTTCCTGGGCACGGGGCCGGGCGATCCCGCGTTGTTCCTGCGCAGCGTCATTGTTGGGCTGGCGCCGAGCGATTTCGTGATGCTGTTGACCAAAACCCTGATCCCGGGCCTCTTTGCAGCGGTCATCGCCTCCATGGAAGGGATGTCCATCGAGGGAATGGCCACGGATATTCCCCAGGCCGTGACGCGGGCGGTCGTGCGGTCGAATGCCGCGGTGTTAGTCATCTCGGTCTTGATCTCCGTCCTGTCCTACATATGAGCGGTGACCCTCCAGTGATCGAATTTCGGAACGTTTCGGTTCCGGCCCAGTCGGAAGAACTGGGGGGTATCGCGGACGTGAGCTTGGCGATTCGCAAGCACGGGATCGCCCTGATTCTGCTGGAAGAAGGCCGGGAGCAGACGCCCTTTGCCGCCGTTGCCGAAGGCCTGATCGGCGCGGATTCGGGACGGGTGTTGTTCGAGGGCGCCTGTTGGGAGGACCTAGGCGCTTGTGAACAATCCGAGCGGCGGGGCCGGATCCGGCGCGTGTTCGAACATTTTGGCTGGATCAGCAACTTGGACGTGGCGGAGAACGTCTGTCTGGCCGAATGCCACCATACGGGACGGACCCTGGATGAAGTGCTGGCGGAGGCGGGAACATGGGCGGCCCGCTTCGGGTTGGAGCGGATTCCGGAGGGACGACCGGCCCGCGTGCATCCGCTGACGCTGCGGAAACTGGAGTGGGTGCGGGCCTTTCTGGGGAAGCCCTCGCTCATCATCCTCGAACGCCCGCTGGCCCGGGCTCCCAAAGCCGACGGGCCGTTGTTGGTGCAGGCCGTGTGCGAGGCCGCGCAAAAGGGTGTCGCGGTGATGTGGTTGACCGACGAACCGCTCGCCTGGAACTGCGAGTCGGTGGGCGCGGGAGGCCGCTATCGCATGAAGGGCGAGCGCTTGCTGGCCGTTGAAACGGAGGGAAACAAGGCATCATGAGTCATTCATACCGTTTCCGATATACAAACGAGATTGCCGGCGGATTCGTCCTGCTGGCCGTGGTTCTGCTCGCGATGGGAATCTACGCGGCGGGCCATGCGCAGGGCTGGTTTCAAAAGAAACTGATCCTGCACGCGAAATTCAACACGGCGGACGGAACCTACGGGCTTCAGGAGGGGGCGGACGTGCGCATTCTGGGCACGCTGGCCGGCCGGGTGGGGGAGATTGTGCCGGCGCCCGACGGCGGCATGGCGACGACGTTCGTCCTGCAGCGAAAATTCAGCCGCTTTGTGCGCGTGGGTTCGATGGCCAAGGTGAAGAAGAAGTTCGAAATCGCTGGAGACGCCTATGTCGAAATCACGCTGGGGAATCCCGGCATGGCGATGCTTCCGTCCGGCTCTTCGATCGCGTGCGTCCAGGATGTCGAGCTGATTGAGGCGGCGAAGAAGATGGTGGACGACTTCAGGGCCGCGGCTGTGCCGATGCTCGACGAGTTTCGGGGCATTCTCGCGCATGTCAACGCCGTCACCCGGCAACTGGCCGAGAAGCAGGGAACGGCGGGGCGGATCATCGGGGATGCGGACCTGGCCAAGGAAGTCGAGGGGATCGTGAAGGATATCCGCCAGACCACGAGCCAACTGCCGGCCATGGCGGCTCGTCTGGACACCGTGATGACCAACGTGGAAGCCGTGTCGCAGTCGCTGAGAACCACCGCCGGGGGGTTCCCGGCGATCAGTTCGAACGCCACGGACGTGGTGCGGGACGTGCGCACCGTCACCGGCGGGCTCACGGGCGAAGTCGCCAACGTGCAAGCGGTGCTTTTGCAGGCGGAATCGGCCCTGCGTGAAACTCAAAAGCTGGTCGAGGGGATCCAGAAGCACTGGCTGGTGAGGAAATACATCGAGGAGCAGGAAACGACCCGCATGTTGGCGCCGGCCCCGCTGCCGGCCGCTGGGGGAAAGTGACCGTGAAGCTGAGGATGAACACCGGCAATGGTTTAGGCACGGGCATTGCAAACCTAATGGTAACTAACTACTCAGAACCAACCTCGCCCACCAGGACCCCGCGGAGTTGTGGAAAATGGTCATGCGCCTGAGCGAGGTTGAGCAGGCCTTCAAAGAACTGAAGAATGATCTGGGACTGCGGCCCATTCATCATCAACTCGAGCACCGCGCTGGGGATGCAACTGCCGCCGCAACCGCCCCCCCAAAGCACACCCGATATGCCCGTCGATCCCTCGTAGCTTTGTGGTGAAGACTTTTGCCTTCCACACCCAGAAATCATTGGCCCCTTTCGCTCTCCATACCCTCAGTAGAGACAGTCGGGCTAACTGACGGGTTGACGGCGGGGCGTCGTTGGGGTGGAGTGCGGGCAGGGCAAGGCCGTTACGAGTGAATAGGGTTGGCGGGTGGTGGCGGATCTATGACCAAGCCGTTGATAAGTTACATGTTAAGACGTGATCCCGATCCCGGGATTATGCCAGAAGCGAGCGCTTCCAGCCGGTTTATGAACTGTCGGAGGAGTTACTGAAACGATTGCTTCTGTAAAGCTCGGCAAGAAGGCCGGAATGAAGTTGGACTTGGAATGCCATCGGTAATCGTGCTGGCCAAGGGGCAGACCGAGAAAAGAGAAACCAGAAGTTGACGGCGACACTGTAAACAGATTGTTGTGCAGGCATGGCTGGATCGTGGAGAATCAGGTTTGCCGGTGCGAAATGCCATATTGCGGTGCGCGGAAATGCAGGCTGATTCTTTCGTGTGTTGTCTTATTCGGGAGTGACTTTGTCATGGCAAGTGATGTGACAGATGTGACAAAGGATGCTGCGAGTCCGGGGTTCAACTACTACGGGCGATGGCATCGCGGGAAAATGGCGGTCACCATCAACAGCGGGGCCTTGGTCGAATTCGCCTATACCGGGCGGGAGTGCTCGCTGGTCTTCGACGTCAAAGGATTCACCCAGTTCCCGGCCATCTTTGTCCAGACGGATGGCGGCACCGTCAGCCGGACAACGCTGGCAGCGAAGGTTTCCAGCGTGAGCGTTACGCCGGATCTAAAGCAGGTGGGACCGCTTCATCTGGTTCGTTGCTGGGTGGCGGCGCATTCGCTGTATCAGACGCCGGTGGCGGGAAAGCAGTGGGAAACGCTGGATGGCGGGTGCCGATTCCTCGGCGTGATATTGGAGAACGGCGAACTTGTCCCCTTGCCCTACGGGAAGGAGCAGATTGAGTTCCTCGGGGATTCGATCACGCAGGGGCTTCGTCTGCTTTACAACGGCAAGGATGACGACACCGGCCAGCAGGAGCCATTCGTCAACTGGCCGCAATTGACGGCCGAAAATCTTTTCGTGAAGCCGATTGTCACGGGCTTCGGCGGACAGGGGTTGTCAACGCCGGGGACGTGCGGTGCCCCCTCTGCGAATGAGTCCTTTTCGTTTGTGTTCAAGGCTGTGCCTTGGCGTCCTCCGGTCGAACCCAGGGCGGTTGTCATCTATCAGGGGACGAATGATGGCATCCCGGCGCCGGCGTTTCAGGATGCGTATTACACATATCTACAGACGATCCGGCAAGCCTATCCGGCGGCGCTGATCCTCGCGGTGTGCCCGCATGGCAAGGGCAACTATGCGTCTGCTATCCAGGCGGCCGTCACGAAGATGGCCGATGCGCGGATTGCGTTTCTGGACTATTCCTCGGGCGTGATCTCGACGAAAGAAACGAGCGATGGTTGTCACCTCAACAGGGACGGAGCCGTCCGGCTTGCCGCCCGGGTGACGAAGGACTTGCAGGCTCGTATGGGAAGCGGGAAATGATGTCAGGGCGGATTGGCGGTGGTTCGATTTGTCGGCGGCAACGAACAACAAACAGTGAGATAAAACGATGAGCAGCATTGAGCAGGAAACGACTTACCCGGATGGGCGACCCGTCGCG
>Ga0182021_10004947_pt1 | contig 15728 bp, 19 predicted proteins | sample 612E3MmetaG_FD_120493 | JGI IMG/M metagenome (GOLD analysis project Ga0182021, IMG submission 120493) | Permafrost microbial communities from Stordalen Mire, Sweden - 612E3M metaG (Illumina Assembly) | ecosystem: Environmental > Terrestrial > Soil > Wetlands > Permafrost | place: Sweden... | reverse complement strand
CAACCTTATTAAAATTCCTATAACGCAATCAACGAAGGAAAAATAATTGTTCAACGTTTTTTCTCAATAAAAGAACAAAAACAGTTGTGATTGCATTTTGAGCGAGTTTGTTTTGGGTTGCTTTTCTGTTTTGGGGTTTGTGGCGTTTGCAGGTTGCGTCTGGATTCGTAACAGAACGTCACAAAAAGTCATAAAACGTCATAGAAATTCAATAGCGTCATGAGGAAGAACAACATTGCCATTAACCAAGTGAGCGAGTTCTTAAGCAAAGTAATGGAAGAAAAATCGGTAGAAACAAAATTATGCACGCCACACAGATCCAAGTCTTTGATTAATTCAGAAACTTTGGAGGGGTACGTTAAGTCATTGTCGAGATATCAGCATATCAAACGTGTTTTGATAAACCTTAAATTTGCAAGGCACAATACCGTGTAACTTGAGGTTTCAGTGTTGCCATATTGCCGTAGATGCGGAACTAAACTTGATGACTCTGCACGTTTTTGCCATAGGTGTGGAACTCCAGTTGTAACGTTTGCTCCTTCAACGCCAGCAAAGCCTAATAGGTCGCTGAGAAAAGAGCCTTTAGTGATAGCTACCATTGTATTAATCGCAATTTTAGTGGCAGCAATAATTGTAAGTGCCATTGTTTTTGCTCCGTTCTCACCCATTAGCTTTAACCAAACAAACCAAGACAGCCACTCCGGTATCAACATTCTTAATCTGAACTTTCAAGCGAACACTGCACAAGTAACCATAGTAACCCAAAACATAAACAACCAAAATATATTAATCAAAACTTCTGCGAACGGCTCTAGAAGCATATTCGGCTCACCCAACCCAATAGAAGTAACCTTCACCAACCAAACCGAAGGCAACACGTTAACAGTCAACTCAGAAGTAACGGAGGGAAACGAGTTTCCTACAACAGGAAACTTTCACGTAACCTGCGCCATCTATGTTAACCCAACATTAAAACTGAACATTAACGTAACCACTCAAACTGGATCAATCGCCCTGATTGCAGAGAAATCTACGACTTTTCAATCCATAAACCTTCACGCAAATGCAGGAGAAGTTCAAACAAACCTACAAAATGCTACTATCGCAGGCGATGTGTCTCTTATCACTCAGGCTGGAACAGTTAATTTTGGAGTTCTCCAATCAACTCTTCAAGGTAACCAAACGGTTACATTGCATTCAAACGCTGGCTCAATAGGAATTGATATAACTCAAACCAAAACATTGCTGGGAAACTTCAAAGTAGATGCTGTCACTGAGTTGGGTTCAGTAAACGTTGCTTTACAAATCGACAGTGACGTTGGGGCCAAAATTATTTCACAAACAAACCTTGGAAGCATACATTTGGATGTGCAGCATTTTTCAGGTAGCCAATCACCCATCCAATCCGACAATTACCCAGCAGCAAGCAACATCGAAATAACCAGCAGAACAAACTTGGGAAGCATTAACATAAACGCTGCTTACCAATCTTCAAATGGACCAAGCTTGAGTAACTGATTTTTTTCAAGCTTGAAAACATTTAAAGCCTTCTTCAACTTTTAGAAAGTAACGGAAAGGTGAATTTTTTGTCAGAACAAAAAAAGGTAACTCGCCAAGAATTAACGCAAAATAATGGGAAAAATGGTAAACCAGCATTCTTTGCTTATCAAGGTAAAGTCTATGAAGTCACAGATAGCAGTTTCTGGATGGAAGGAGAACATATGGGTATGCATGATGCAGGCAAAGACTTAACAGAAGAACTAGAGATGGCTCCGCACCGCAACGAAACTTTTAAGAGAGTAAAGTTTGTGGGCGATCTAGTTTAACATCACTAAAAGATGAATTGCAAAACACTATCAACTTTTTCCAATTCATTCATCATATTTTTTATGTCTTTTGAGCTTAATAATTGGCGAATCGCATGAAGCTTCATGATTGTTTTGGCTAAACTGTCAAAAGCCGATTTTACGTCTAAATTATTATTCATGTGAGTTTCAAAATCTGGTGTAATTTTACTGATAAGTCCTTTCTGCATTTCTGTTTGGGTGATTGATTTTGTTTGTTGCACGTCGGCAATCATGTTTTTGAAAGAATTCAGTTTCTGAGTTGTCTGAGCAAACTTTTCGAAGCTGAAGTTAAGTTTTTTCCTGTAAGGACCATAGATCAAAAAGAACCTCAACTGGCCACTGCTGAAGCCTTTGGCTAACAAGTCGCTTGGATAGTACACGTTGCCCTTGCTTTTGGACATTTTTTTGCCCTCCACTAACAAGTGCCCACCATGTAGCCAGTATCTTGCGAACTGTTTTCCTGAAACCGCCTCAGCAACTGCAAGCGTATAATCGTGGTGCCTAACCAAATTGTCGATCCCACCGCACACGACATCTACCGTGAATCCTAATTGTTTAGTAACTATTGCGGCGTCTTGAATGTTCCATGCTGGTCGTCCGCTTCCAATGGGCGCTTGGTAACATACGTCCCCTTGTTTGCAACCGTGCCAAAGCACAAAATCCCCCTGGTTCCATGGTGTGCCAGGGTAGGTATCTTTATGGAAACGACGTTTTTTCTTGGGCCATTTACTCATATCAAGATGTGCGAGTTTTCCGAAGCCATTGAATTTTAGGGGGTCAAAATAAATGTTTTTTGCGCCCTCATAAATGTAAAAATATGCATAACCCGAATCTAACAGTTTAGAAATTAAGCTTGCCGCTTGATCCACAGCCGCAGACGCCCTAACTGGGTAATCGGGCTTTTTGATTTTCATAAGCTCAAAGTCTTTGAAGAAAACTGCTTCGTTTTTCTGTGTCAACTCCTCCACGGTGAGGTTTTCTTTTTTTGCTTGAGAAATGGCTTTGTCTTCCACGTCAGTTAATGTCATTACCCGCTTAACTTTGTAACCCAAATATTCCATATAGCGTTGGAGAATGTCTTCGAAGAGGAAGGTGCGGTAGTTTCCGATGTGTGCTGGTTGATAAGTGGATGGTCCACAAGTATAAATTTTGACATTTTTGTCTTCTTCAGGCATGAAAGGCTCGTTTTTCTGTGTCAACGTATTGTATAGGTTGAGCATTGTTGCTTCTCCGGTTAGGCAGTAACTTTTTCTTCTTTCTCTATTTCCAATAAGGTTTTCTTTGCTTCTTCAACATGTTTCTGAGCCTGGGTTTGGGAATTGAAAATATGACGTACCACACCTTTCTTGTCTATGATGTAGGTGACTCGCCCAGGAATGATACCCATGCTAGACGGTACACCGTAAAGTTCCCTAACCTTTTTGTCTTCGTCGCTAAGAAGAATAAAAGGCAACCCATAATGACTGGCGAAGGATTTGTGGGATTCCACGCTTTGTCCACTTACGCCAAGCACTTCAGCACCCAACTTGGTTAGTTCTTCATAGTTATCTCTAAACGTGCACGCTTCTTTCGTGCAACCTGCCGTTTCGTCTTTTGGGTAAAAATACAAAACTATGTTTTTTTTTCCAACAAACTCTGAGAGCCTCACGTCGTCGCCCATTTGAGATGGAAGCGTGAAATCAGGTGCTTTATCTCCTACTTTAACTACCAAAAAATCACCAGTTAAGAGTGGCTTTTTAGAGCTATTATCCTTTTCGCAAAACCGAATTAAATGTTATAAGAGGGTTCGTACATAGCAAAGATTGGAGCGTTTCATTTTGGAGAAAACATTAAACGTTGCAGGCTACAAGTGCCCAGCCTTATACTACACTGCATCAGGTGTTCCAATCGTTTTCCTTCATGGTTTATCCTATACCGCCGACATTTGGCAAAAGATAGGAGTCTTAGATTATTTAATAAAAAAATGCGTGCCTTTTTTGGCTTTGGACATGCCTTACGGCTTAAAAAGTGAATGCCAACCCAAAACACGCAGCCCAGAAAAAAACATAGCTTACGTGAATGAAGCAGTCAAAACGGTCTTTGGTGATGAAGTGCCGGTTCTTGTCGGTGCTAGTATAGGTGGAAACGTGGCACTTAGGTATGCTGCAAAGTTTCCAGTGAAGGGGTTATTGCTTATTGGACCTGCAAGAGTCCTTGAACCAGATTTAGTGCAGGTTTATGATAAGTTCAAGTTTTTAACAACTATAATTTGGGGTTCCCAAGACAACATAATTTCAAGCGAAGATATGCGTGCTTTAGCTAATAAATTGCCCACTGCAAAACTTGTTGTCTACGATGGTGCTAACCACTCTGCCTACAAGGACGAACCAGACAGATTTAAGCACGATTTGCTTGAACTCTATGCAAACGCAGAGTAATTCCGTTTAAGGTTTTGCAGCAATGACATAGTGATAAGGGCCAACATCTCGAACGTCGGTTACGGTAAACCCAGCTGAACGCATCAAATTCGAAGCTTTTTCCTCGTTGAACCTAATAGCAAATGGCGGACCAAACGACATGTTCATTTTTTTCCAGTCCAAATCAATCAGTTGCCCGTTTGCTTTCATCATTTGTTTCGCGTTTTTGAGGACTTTGACAGCGTCAGAGAAATCATGCAAGTCCATACTGTAAAAAATAAAGTCAGCGCATTCCTTGCAGAAAACTGTGTCCTCAGCTTTCCCCACTTTAGTATGGATGTTCTTTAAGCCTTCAGTTTCAGCTTTTTGCTTGAGTTTTTCAATCGCTGAAGCATCAACATCCACGGCATAGACTTTACCAGTTATGCCCACTTTTTTTGCGGCTATAACACTAAAGAAGCCATCGCCACAGCCTATATCCATAAAAACCATGCCTGAGCGCAAGTTTTGCAAGACGGCTTCAGGACTGTACCATGATCGCCTTGTGGCATCGTCGAGGTTAAACCCTCCGTGGCAACCCATAGTTAAAAACCTGTAGGCTCTGGTCGGAGAAGTTCTCTGATTTGCTTCTCGTGTGTTTGGCGGGTGGTTAAGGGGTAGATTTCGCGTTCTGACTCGAAGAACATGGGGTCTTGACCGACGATTTTGGAGAGTTTCTCGTCTGAGTCCACGTTAACTATTAGCATGCTGCCTTGTTGCCCTATTAGGTGGTAGGTGACTTCGAGGGTTTTTTCTTTTTCGAGGTTTTCAAAGTACTTGAATTGCAGTGGAAGTAATTTTGCCCATTTATCTATGGGAACCTCACGTTTGATTTTTTGTATGATTAAAAACTTCATGTGTATCCTTGTAAGAAGGTGTTTGCTTGGGGGTAAAAATCTTTCTATAGACGCCAAAAGAGGTTTTTTTAAAACGACCCTCCAAAAAAAACATACGGCATCTGTATTTTGTTTGGCTTACTGCTTGATGGTTTAGATTCACGATATATTTTTAATTTGGAAATAGACCTTTATACAAATAGACCAACGTGTTACTTTAAATCAAAAAGTGAAGGTCAAATGTAGTGCCAAGTCATATTGCTAAAAAAAAAATTGGCGAAGACAAAGGATTGCCCACGATTCAGTGTTCTTTTTGTGGACAAGAGATACTTTTGGTTCCAAACGTCAAGCTTATGAGTGAAGCAATTGAGGCCCACGCTATAGAGCACGCCAGAAAAATATGCGACCCAACAGAATCTGAAGCAGAAGCTGGGCGAGTTCTTGACTCTTTGATTGCTAAGGTGCTTGAGAGAGCAAGTAAAACATAGAATTTATCTAAAAAATAAGAAAAATTTTGGAAATAGTTGGACGGATAATTTATTGTTTGTTTTCTCCGCGCCTCATCATCTCAGGAATTTTTGTTGAAGCTTTAGACATTGCGTCTTTAACAACGGCCATCAATTCCTCGTTGACTTCAAGTTCAACGGTTACTTTCATTTTACCTTTCTTTTCTGGCATATCACTCATGGAACCACCTCCTGAACTGACTTAATTGTTTAGGAAATAAGTTACCAAAAAGATGGATCGTTTGCATCCCTGTCAGGTCTAAATCAATTACAATTCGGTAGTGGAATTTTCCGAGGCGTTTAGTATGTGCTTTGTACTCACCGATTCTGCCTGCTTCCTTGAATCGATGCAGCTGCTGATTCATCAAAACCGTGATAGCTGTTGGCGCTAAGGGTTCAAAGACAAAAGCAACCCTCATAAGAACTCGAACTGCGCTGCCGATTAAAGATTCAGAAACGGATTCTTCATTTACCATTTTTTTTCCTCGTAAAATTTAGTTTAGAAACTACCAAATCTCTTCTTGTTTTGACCGACAAGAACTTGATTAAGTATTAGTTAGGCGGCATTTTTTAAGGTTGCGTGACTGTTAATAGCCAACAACAAGGTTGTTACCAATTCAATGGAAAAATTCAACATTCAAATTTACGGCTGCAAAAAATGCAGGCTCTGGCAAGGCGCTAAACACAGCGTGCCCGGAGAGGGACCTTTAGACGCTAAAGTTATGTTTGTCGGGCAGAATCCTGGGGCGGATGAGGATGAGTTAGGCAGGCCGTTTGTTGGTCGATCAGGAAAATACCTGACTAAAACCCTCGGTGAATTTGGTATAAAACGTGAAGAGGTCTTCATAACTAACATTGTTAAGCATGTTTCTCCAAAAAACCGCAAGCCCTTTCCCGATGAGGTTGCTGCATGCTTACCTTACTTAATCACTCAAATTAGATTTATTAAACCAAAAATAATCGTGCTCCTTGGCGCATCAGCAAAAGAAACCCCCCGAATTGATGGCATAGAATATATTCAAGTTATCCATCCATCGGCAGCGATGCGCTTCACACAAATGCGCGAAAAATTTAGAGTTCAAATCGCTGAACTTGCAAAGCGAATTCAATAAGGTGAAGTAGTGTGAACAATTAACTCGAAATTTTGCACTTAGAAGGGTTGGGTATGAGAGATCCGTCCTTTTTCAAAAGATGGTTGTTTGTGGGCTGTGTTATTTCATAGGTTGTCTTAGGATGGTTTTCAATTTTTCTGGCGCTGTTGTGGCCGGATTGTTTAGGTAGATTTCGTGGTGTTTGCCGCTAAGTATGTGTTGGCTGTTTTGGATGCATGCATGTATTTTTTGTATGGTTGGTCCTTCAGATGAAAACGGTCCGATGTACATTATTTGTGCGGAAGACCCTTCTTTGAAGGTTTCAAATCGCAGCTTGGGGAGCGCAGCTGGATTCTTTTTCTTCTTCACTTGTTCAATCGCAGTTTTGAAATCTTCCGCTGTTACGTAATTAGGCTGCATTATCATGGCTGTCCACTTCCACTCGTCTTTTTTGTTTGCGTTGAACTTGGTCATGTCGTCTACCCACCATAAGCCTTCAAGCGGCATAACCCCGTAATCGATGCCCCTATCTTTTTTAACCATAAATTTGAGTGTATAAGAAACGTTGAATAGCGCTTCAATTGCCTCGCTGTATTGGGGTGACGTCGGTGCGCCTTCGCCATTTATCAAGAGGAAGTTCATGGATGGAACATCAACAATTGTAACTTTTTTGGATGAAGGATTGTATAGGTTCTTGAGTTCTTTCTTTAAATCAATTTTATCCATCAAACTCAACCTTGCTCTTTAATCTACTCTGTAGTTTCTAAATAAAAAACTAATTGCAAGCCAACTAGCAATCCGGTGTATGTTTAGCGCCCAGAAATGTTAACGTTAAGCTATAAATGAAAGGAAACACAATCATTTTTAGGTGAATGATTTGGTTTTAGCTAGAATGTCTTTTTGGTATTTCAAAAAGGGAAAAAGGGAAGAAGGTTTTGCTGAGCTTGATAAAATTCTTAATACTTTAGCACAAGATGCGGAGGGCTTCCGCGGTTACATGTCGCTGCTTTCTCATGAAGACCCAAACGTAGTTACCATCTTAACGCTTTGGCAAGATGAAGACGCCTTAAAGAAGTCTGAACAAGACGTGTTTGCCCGAGCTACGCAAAAAGTTCAAGTCTCACTTGAAAAAGCGCCGAGAATAGAAAATTATAGAGTGTTTTCAACCCAGCTGTTTCAGCGTCCCCAATAAACCATCCTTTTCATTTTTTGTAGGATAGTGACCCATTTCAAAAAGGGCAAATGGCGCTAGCTTGTTTTCAGGTTTATCGTGCCTTTCGTGTAGGGTACAAACTCTCGGATTTGTTCAATCGAGGTTTTGCCAGCTTTCTCACGTTGCTCCTTTGACAGCTTGAGCATCAGCGATTTCAGAATCTGCTTAAGCAAATCTTTACCCAAAGTGTCTCCTGGAAGGATAACGACGTAAGCTTTGGTTTTCGCCTTCACCGCATTCACTGGTCCCCCAACAAAACTGGTTTCTTCCCCCACAATTATGCCGACTGCAACTCGGAGAGGCACATTGCGCATCCAATTGCGTTTGCCCACTACAAAGAAGGCACCATGAGGAACCGATTCCCCAGACGGACCACTCTTGCTGAGCTGGTCAACTTTTACCCAGTAAACATCTGCTGTCCCAAGGTTTTCTCGCCAAGCACGTGAAAAAGAAGCAGCAAAATCACCAGCTTCATGCAGGGCTTGCTCACTTATCGGTTTGCCCTCTGCTTTAACGACTACGAAGGGTGACCCAGTGATTTCAGCGTGGAAAACCGCGTCTTCCTGCGTAGCATACTTTTTGACAAGTACTTCGTTGCTAACTGTATCTTTTCCGGCAACCACCAAAAAACCGTCCGAAGTAATGAACCAACGGAATTTTTCGTACCATTCCCGATTTTCCATTTCCACTTTGCGCTTCGATAGAGCTTCCATGATTTCAGCTGGTTTGAGGCTTTTGAGTTCTTCCGCTTGAGCCAATTCACGTTCGATTTTAGCGAGTTTCCTCTTTGAATCCTGAAGGGCAAAGAGGGCGCCTTGAGATTTCTCTTTTGCGCGTTTGCCATGTTCATAGTACCTGTTAGCATTTTCGAAAAGTGAGTCTCTCAAGTTAAAACTGAAATGAAAACTGTCCACGCCGAGGTTTAATGCAAGGTTTTTTCCGTCAAACGATTCGACATAAGCAGCTGGGGGTTTGCCTGCTTTCTTTGCAGAAATAACAGTGGTGATGATTTTTTCCCATTCATGCCCCTGCTGGTTGGCTTTTAGGAGTTGCTCTTGGAATGTTTGGAGTTCGTTGAAGTGGGCATAGATGGTGTCGCCGATGAGTTTGTCTCGTTCTGATTTGGCTTCATCTTCATGAATGGATTTTTCCTGTTCAGCAACCATGCGCCTTAACCTTTCAGCTTCCTTCTTTAACTTGTCCACTTCAAGGTGGTTAACAGCTCTTTCAGCAACAGTCACCCTAAGGTAAAACTCGTCTAAAGCCTGGTTAAAAGATAGGTAAACCTGTGTTTTGAAATCTTCATAACGCTTGAGTTTGATGGGTACAACATCAAAAAATTCTCCTTCTTCACCTAAAACTATGGCTGCCTCCAAGTTTCCGCCTGAAACCGCAGCCAACAAGGTTTGTAGCGTTTCGTAAATTACTCTTGCCTCCTCCCTTGTCAAAGCGCTGCAAGGCTTGGTTTTATCGACGTTGGCTCGCAGAAGGATTTCTTCAGCGTAAACTCCACCTACACCCAAGAAACGCGCTATAGACCTTACAACTTCGGTTTCGCCTGCGTTTTTGAGGGCTTCTTCCAGTTCGCTCTGGGAGACTTTGAACGGGTTTTTGCCGATAGAAGGAGGAAGCTCCAAAACTACGTTATGCAATATATCGCGGTCACGCATTTTTTTGAAGGCTAGAGCTTGAATAATTACGTTTTGTTCATTTGTTAGTATTAGGTTGCCTTCGCCGAAAAGCTCCACAACAAGTTTTAGCACGCCAGTTTTGGTTCGAAAACTTACTGTTACGATTCTTTCAAACTCGTATTGGTCAATTCCCGCTACCCAAGCGTTACGCAGGTATTTTCTTAGTGCCATGCAGAACGCGGGGGGTTCTGCTGGGTTTTCTTCTGCATAACTGGTGACGTGTAATCTTCTGCCTGCCTCCATCACCAATCGAATGGGCGGCATGTCTGTTTTGTGCAGTTTGAAGATTACGGTTTTCTCGTCGAGTTGGTAGATGTTGTTTACTCTGGATTGGTCTAACGTTACTTTTAGTTCTTTGATTACTGCCGCAATGTCAAAGCTTGAGAAATCTTTTTTGCGCAATGCATCCACCAATGGTAGGACTTTATAGCGGAGTTGGCTATAAAATAACCGTTTCACTAAAAAACCCCGATTGCAGGATGCAGTGTTTAGAGAGCAGAAATGATTAATACTTAGGCATCTTTTTTAAGTAAGAACAAAATATACTCAGCCAAGGAATAGATTTACATGACACCTGTAGTTCAGCTTTACTGGTTAAGAGTTGTGTTAGGCATTATTGCAGGAGCAATAACAGGCGCTTTAGCTACATTCGGTAGTTTAAGTGACATAACTACCCTTGTTAACAGCATAACAGTAGCTTTACTAATCTACTTCGTAACATACTACATCCTGCGGGGTTTCTATAAAAACAAAATAGAGAAACAATCAAAAATCCTTAGCACAGCAATAGGTATGTACTTCTTTAGTTGGTTATCATTCTTTGTCCTATTCTACACAGTATTTCTAGTAGCATTAGGACAAGCTTAAATTTTTTTTTATTCTTCTTTGTTTTCTTTGGGCTTAGCCAGAAAATTCGCTATAGTCGCCTGACTCTTATCGCTTCTGAGCGTTTCAATCTTTTCTTCCTCACCGTCACCTTTCCCATTGCTACTCTGCGGATTTGGAACATCCATACGTGTCAGAATTCGCATGCAATCTGCCCAAGCAGAAAAGAATCCGCGGTCAAAATCTCCATGCAAGCCATTGCGCATATGGTCAAGGAACTCTTTTCTGTAAGCGTGCAGGTTTACTTTATCAGTTAAATCAATTTTTGAAAAAAATGCGTAGTCATCTGTGGCACTGTTTTTGCGTGAAAGATACATGCCATAAAGTGCTCGGAAGTATCCCCTGTTCCATTCGGTTTTCTGCATTTTTTGTTTGACTCGTTCCAGCTCGCGTTCAGCTTCGGTGAATTGCCTGCTGACTAGGAGCTGGAAGTACCTGGTAACTAAGGCTTGTGAAATCGGCATACTTTAGCGTCCACGAGGTTTGGTTGCTTTCTCTTCTTCGGAGACATCCTCTATTCCGTTCTCGGTTACTTTAAGGATTTCCTCGCCTTCTGGTAAATATGGACTTGAAACTAGCCTTGCAATGCGTATTGGCCCATGAGATGCACGTCTTAAGTATATTCGAGTGTTGCTTGTGTGGCCAACGATGTTTCCACCTATTGGATGAATGGCGTCACCGAAGAATTGATCTGGTTTAGCCATCACTTGGTTGGTTACGACTGCAACGGCGTTGAATGCTCTTGCTAAAGCGATGAGTTTGTGCATGTGTTTATTGAGTCTTTGCTGTCTTGAAGCTAGCATTTCTCTACCTATGTATTCGCTTCGGAAATGTGCGGTTAATGAGTCTACTATGATTAGTTTAATGTTGTTTGCTTTGATTATTTCATCAGCGTTTTCCAACAGGAACATTTGGTGGTCTGAAGTGTAGGCTTCAGCGTAAATAATTTTTTTAACAGCTTCAGCGGGGTCTAATCCTGCAAACTTCGCCATCTGCACGATGCGTTCCAATCTGAAGGTGTTCTCAGTATCAACGTATAATGCACCTCCGTTGAGTCCGCCTTTTTCTGGAGGCAATTGGATGTTGATGCATAACTGGTGGCACATTTGACTTTTACCACTACCATATTCACCATAAAACTCTGTTATTGTTTGGGTTTCTAAGCCGCCGTCAACGATTTTGTCTAAGGCTTTGCTACCGGTAGTTACGCGCAAGACGCTTTGGCGCATTTTGAAGAGTTCATCTGCTCGGATAAATGATATGCCAATTGATGAGCGTGCGGCTTCAATCACTTGAAATGCTTTTTTCTCGCTTACTCCGACTGGTTCGAGTTCACGGCTGGTTGCCATTGCTAAAGATTCTACTGTATGATAGCCGAGCTCTTTGAGTTTTTGAGCAGTTGCAGGACCAACACCTGGCAGGTCTTCTATGAACTGGTATTTTTTCTTGTTTGTTTCTAAGATAGTTTCTTCGCTGTTTTCCTGCTCTTCAACTTCGGAGTCATCAGTCATTTACGTCACGCTTTTAGGATGATGTATGGTTAGGGATATTTAAAACAAACGAATAACCAGAGTTTAGTAGCAGTGGAGGGGTAATTGGAAGTGAAAGTGTTTTAGGGCGGTTGTTTATTATGAATGCTGGTAGTAATTTTTTAATTCTAAAGCGTCCTTTCGAAGTTAGAAAGAATTAAATCATTATCCCTATTCTATAAACGCATGAATCCGTTTCTTGGCTTCTTAACACCCGAAAACATGAGCCTATTCACAGATTATTACGAGTTAACTATGTGCGCAAGCTACTTTGACAACAAAAACTTTGAGCCTGCCACATTCGACCTTTTCATTAGAAGGCTGCCAGAAAATCGCTCATACTTTCTATTCGCGGGATTAGAAGAGGCGCTACAATACCTGCAAAACATAACATTTACTGATGAGCATTTAATGTATCTAAAAAAGCTCGGGTTCAGTTACGATTTTCTTGAGTACCTCCATGATTTCAAGTTCACTGGCGACGTGTGGGCTGTTCCCGAGGGCACCATATCTTTTCCCAATGAACCCTTAATCCGAGTGACTGCGCCAATTATTGAAGCACAACTGGTTGAAACTTTTCTTTTAAACACAATTAATCTGCAAACTATGATAGCCACCAAAGCTTCACGTGTAGTGCATGCGGCTAACGGGAAATCGGTGATTGAATTTGGGTTAAGACGTGAACAAGGCATAGATGCTGGAATGAAAGTTGCCCGCTCAAGCTATGTCGCTGGATGCCAAGGAACTAGCAACGTTTTAGCAGGAATGGCTTATGGCATGCCAGTCTTCGGAACTATGGCGCATTCATTCATTATGTCCTACCAAAAAGAAATCGATGCCTTCAGAGCCTTTGCAAAAACGTTCCCCAATAAATCAACCCTACTCATAGATACCTACGATGACATGGCCGGTGCCAAAAAAGCCGTCATTATAGCCAAAGAACTCGAAGCAAAAGGCCACAAGCTTGGCGGTGTTCGACTGGACAGCGGCGACTTAGGAAAAACCAGCCAGAAAGTTAGGAAAATCTTGGATGACAATGATTTATGGTATGTAAAGATTTTTGCCAGCGGGGACTTGGACGAATTTAAAATCACACAACTGCTCAATGAAGGCGCGAAGATTGATGCATTTGGTGTTGGAACTAAGATGGGCACATCAGCTGACAGACCATACCTTGACGTTATCTACAAACTCTGCGAAACAATGACATCTGACAGCAGCTTTTCGCCAATAATGAAGTTAAGCAAAGATAAAATCACATTGCCTGGAAGAAAACAAGTTTTTCGCTTTAAAAATGAAGAAGGCTTTTTTGAAAAAGACCTAATCGGATTATCTGATGAAAAGGTAAACGGTGAACCGTTACTCTTTAGGGTCATGGAGAATGGCAAACTCATTTTCAATCTTCCAACTATTAGTGAAATCCGCGCTAAAGCTGCAGAAAATGTCTCTAAACTTCCAACAGAATTTAAGGTCTTAACAAACCCTCCCGTTTACTCTGTTGAGTTAAGCCAAAAACTTCAGCGCCTTATTGAAACCACAAAGTCTCAGATAATGAAAACGAATTAAATAATCAAGCCCTTTTAAACAGGTTTCAAGCTAATTTTTTGTTAATTCCTTTTTGTATTCGCTGCAAAAGCCGGTTCCACTATTTTAACATTCAGTGATGCATTGCTGTGTTATTTTATGCATTAGCCTCTAAGGAAGAACCAATCGTTCTTATTTGCAGATTACTTAGCATTTCTTTTTCCTACATTCCTAAGCGTTTGAACCCATTTTCTTGAGTTTGCTATTTATGTTAATCACAAATTTTGTGAGGAATTTGGCAAACCCTTAATAGTCTTTTTAGAAAATTTGTATGGCTATCCAAAAAGGGGATACATTATGCAAAACCGCCCAGCCATTGTTGCTGTTGGCCGAACCAAGTTTGGAGAGCACTACGGCAAAGAACCAGAAAAACTAATTGAGGAAGCTTGGCTTGCCGCTTCAAACGAATGCAGCATCGAACGCAAAGACCTAGAAGCATGTTACATGTCCGATTGTTTTCTTCCCATCACAAACAAATTAGGTCTTGAAGAAGGTTTTCTCTCAGAATTAACTGAGCTTCACGTGCCGATGGAAGTCACACGTTCATTTAGTGCCGCATTATTAACAGCTTGCCATGCAATTCAAGCAGGAGCTTATAACACGGTTCTGGTTGGAGGTATTGAGAAGATGACAGATCGTTGGGACAAAATCCGCGATGACCTCATGCTCCTTGATGACCCATGGAGTTATTATGCAGGTGGAACACCGGAATCAAACCATGAACTTATGCTTCGCGCATACATAAAAAAACATAATATAACAGGTGAAAACCTAGAAAAACTTAACATGGCTTTAGCAGAAGTTACAGTAAAGAACCATGCGAACGCAACCAAAAACAAATACGCCCAATACCAAAGAAAAATAACCATAGAACAAGTTTTAAACGCAAGAAAAACAGCACAAAAACCCTTAGGTCTCTATGATTTTGCTCCAATCTCTGATGGCGCATCAGCATTGATTCTTACAAGCGAATCAGTCGCTAAGAAGAAGACCGAGCGACCAGTTAACGTTTTAGCCATTGGAGCAGCAACAGACTACCTCAATTACCCCGCGAGAGAGGATCTTTCACATTTCGTTTCCGCTGAACTTGCAATGAAAAAAGCTTCCGAAAAATCAAAAATCAAACCTTCCGATTTGGAGGTTATCGAAGTTTATGACCAATCCACCGTGATGGAGATGGTTTCTCTTGAAGACTTGGGCTTCTGTCAGCCTGGAACCGCTTGGAAAAGCATACATGGCTGCCAAAACTTCTATGACATAGGCGGCAAACCACTTTATGTAAACACAGATGGGGGCTTAAAGGCGAACGGTAACCCGTTAGGTGCAACTGGAGGAGCGCAGATATTTGAGATTTACCGTCAACTACGTGGGGAAGCTGGCGAAAGACAAGTTCACGTTGGTAATGATATGCCCAAGCATGGTTGCGTATTAGAATTTGAGGGCTTTGGAACTAAAGCCTACGTTACCATATTAGGAGAAAACAAGAATGAGTAGTGAGCCAATAGAACGACGGGTTTCTTACTTAGGCGATCGCTTAAAAGCGAGCCGATGTCAATGCTGTGGCAAGGAATATTTTGAAATACGCGATTATTGCAGTAACTGCGGTCGAAAAAGCTATGGAAAAATGGATAGCGTCGACTTATTCTACGATAAGGGCAAACTGGAATTATGTACCTACATCAATGAACCAACTAACAAGTTTATGAAACTTTCAAGTTTCGTTTACGGAATTGTTTCTTTTCATGATGGGAAAATACGTGTTCCCGCAAGATTAACTGACCAATTGATTTGTGCCGGTGACAAAGTGGACTTAGCTAGCCTTGAAGGCAGGGATGTAATTCCCCGTTTCAGAAGACGCTACTCAGTGGGTAAAAGCGAGGTTGTTCCAACAATTTCTTTAGCATTCACTTTAGCCGACGAATACTATCCCCACCAAGAATACAAGGTGATTCAACCAACCAAAGAATATGATTTGCCTGGAATCGTGTGTTATGGCGCTTATACATCTCGTTTCCGAATAAAAGAAGAAGGCTTGGAACGTGCTGTTCCTTTTATGGATGAAGACGCGGTAACTGCTTCGGTTGAAGCTGGAAAGCTTGCGCTTATCCATT
>Ga0182021_10004946_pt1 | contig 15728 bp, 10 predicted proteins | sample 612E3MmetaG_FD_120493 | JGI IMG/M metagenome (GOLD analysis project Ga0182021, IMG submission 120493) | Permafrost microbial communities from Stordalen Mire, Sweden - 612E3M metaG (Illumina Assembly) | ecosystem: Environmental > Terrestrial > Soil > Wetlands > Permafrost | place: Sweden... | reverse complement strand
TTTCTTTTAACTTGCTTGACTTTAATCCGTATCTTAAATACCGACCTTATCCGTCCAAACAGATATGGATCAGGATCAGCAAACCGTTTTTTACTGCACAATCCTTATTTTCTTCCCTGCCGGAAGGTCTTTTTACAAACCTGGCGGGAATTAAAACCACAGGCGATCTTTCATATTACCTGGATTTTTATGTTGATCTGGACATGCCTGATTCGCTGAGGTTTGAGATGGAAATGAAACGTCGCCAGTTCAGGGTCCTTTCATACGGGAACGGGACTCTGCTGAAGCTCGACAGTGCCTTTCTTTATACTGCCTATGAGGATGGTGAAGCCGTACGATCGTTCACCGTTGGCCCGGAAAACCCTAATTTCCGGAGGCTTGACCAGATCTCACCCTATCTCCAGTATGCAGTAATGACTTCGGAAGACGGAGGTTTTTACCTGCACCGTGGGTTCCTGCCCGATGCATTCCGCGAATCCATTATTACGAATATCAAAGAAGGACGGTTTGTAAGGGGAGGGAGTACGATCAGCATGCAGCTTGTGAAAAATGTCTTTCTCAGCCGGAATAAAACCATTGCAAGGAAGCTGGAAGAAGCACTGATAGTCTGGCTTATCGAGAACCAGGAAATCTGCAGTAAACAAAGGATGTATGAAGTTTATTTAAATATCATAGAATGGGGACCGCTGATATATGGCGCCAATGAGGCATCCCGGTTTTATTTCAACAAGGATGCATCCAGGCTCACTTTATCAGAGGCCATTTTCATGGCTTCCATAATCCCCCGTCCCAAATGGTTCAAATATAATTTTGATGAACAGGGCCACCTGCGGACTTCCATGGCTGATTATTACCGGCTTGTTTCCTCTAAAATGCTGGCCAAGGGCTGGATCACGCAGGACGATTTTAACCATCTTGTTCCCGATGTGGAACTCAAAGGGCAGGCAAGGATGGCTCTGAAAGATAAGGGAGAAGGGGAGCTGAGAGACGAATAATCGAATAACGAATAAAAACAATTCATTGCTTAATTATTTCTTTATCTTTACTTCAAACTTTCTTACCTTGAAGTGAATTCGTTCCCGGCTACTGATATGTTCCCGGAAATTTTGTAAAAAGGATGCTTATGAAATACGATGAACTTTTATTTACGGCGAACATTAAAGCCAGGAGAATCGAGGATTTTGACGCCTCCTATACGGGGAAATTCATGCAACATAAAGAAGCTGAAATTGACCTTGAAAAGAACCTGAAGAAAATGGCCAGGCTCCAGGAAAAGTTGTTCGCCGAAGGCCGGCAGTCGCTTTTCATCGTTTTGCAGGCCCTGGATGCTGCGGGCAAGGACGGCGCCATAAAACATGTGATGTCGGGATTGAATCCACAGGGATGCAGGGTTTCATCATTCAAAGCGCCTTCAGTGTATGAACTGGACCATGATTTTCTCTGGAGGTCTCATATGGAGATACCGCCACGCGGGATGATCGGCATTCATAACCGTTCATATTATGAAGAAGTCCTTGTTGTAAGGGTGCATCAGAATTTCCTGAGAAACCAGAAAATGCCGGATATCACGGAAAAGATCGAAGACGGGCACATCTGGAAAGAAAGGTACGACGATATCAATAATTTTGAACTTTATCTGGTCAGGAACGGGATCCAGGTCCTGAAATTTTTCCTGAACATCTCAAAAGACGAGCAGAAGAAGAGGTTCATGGAAAGGATCGAAAATCCTGAAAAGAACTGGAAGCTGTCACCTAATGATGTCAGGGAAAGAAAATTCTGGAACGATTATATGAAGGTCTATTTCAAGATGATGCAGCATACCTCGACAAAATATGCACCCTGGTATATCATCCCGGCCGATAACAAATGGTTTTCCCACATTGCTATTGGTGAAATAGTTGTTGAAAAGCTCAGGGAAATGAATCCGGAATATCCTGAATTAAACAAGGAACAGCAGGAGGAATTGAGAATTGCCAGGGACATACTTGATAATGAAAAGAAATGAATACGGTTAATTCATCCTTTAAAAAAAAGAATTTCTGAAAGTTCCGGATGGATTGGCAGGTATTCAAATGAATCCTAATACCTTTATAACCTAAGTGCACAGGTTGCCTGTAAGGAATACATCCAGTCGTTGAGGTTTCCGAAATGAAACATTTTAAATTCCCCTCCGACAAGCCAGTATTTGCTGAGGGGATAGATATAGGAAGCGGAAAGCTCAAAATTGGAGAGAGAGGTTGTCTTTGTGATGACCGATTGATTTGCTCCTGAAGCTTTATTCGTAATAAAAGCCAGCCCCATCCCTGCTCCCAGGTAAACATTGTCGACAATTCGCATTCTTGCCAGAAGCATCATTGGAACCACGGTGCGCTCAATTTTAACGGAAGTATCTGCATTCAACTGGTCTGTAATCTTAAACAACTGATAGTACCCGGTTTCCAGTCCCAGGCTCAGCCGGTGTTCAGGTTCCCAATAGAATTTGCATGAAACGCCGGCAAAATCCTGTTGGATCTTCTGGACGCCATAGTCCAGGTTGTTGATGTAATGGGTCCAGCCTGTACCGATGGTTAAGGTATAATGGTTCAGATGTACCTTAACACTATCTTTTTTCTGCGAATAGAGAACCAAAGTAAAGAAAACCAGTACCAAGGTAAAACCTGTTTTTATTCTGCCCATATTGTTATTCCTCTGTGTAATGATAAAACGCTTCAACGTATGGATAATTTGTAAGCAGTCCGTTAAACTGACCTTCATTGATGAATTTCGCAATCCAACTGGGGGTATCAATGGTCCAGCACACGGCGAGTCTTCCTTCGTTGTGCATTTGCTGAACCAGGTCATTTTGGGTTCCCAGTGTCCAGCGCGGAGCCCATACCTTGGAATTGACCTGCCTGACATCATCCACCGTGAGTTCACATAATGTAGGAATGTTTTGATAATCAGGATAGGCCAGCAAAGCATCCAGTACATCCGTTGTCGGGATTCCCATAACGATCATTATATCCCGGCCTTTATCTTGTGCACGTTGCAATGCTTTTAGTTCCAGCGGTATCACAACCGGCACTGCCGCAGCATCCTTCATATCAAGATAGACAAACCTCAGTGATGAACTGTCAATCACATAGGTCAGCAATTCATCCACCGATGGAATCTTTTCTCCATGAATAAGTCTTACAAACGATGACAGCTCAAGCCATGTGTACTTGCTGATATCTCCTGAAAGCGGACCCTTTTGCGTAAGCCGTGTGTTGATATCAGGATCATGATAGACGAATGCAACGCCATCGCTGCTTATTCTTGGATCACATTCCACACCTGTAGTACCAAGCTTTTCAGTATATCGGACCATCGCGATACTGTTTTCCGAAACAGGAAGCCTGTCTGAATTTCGTCCCCCGCAACGATGGGCAAGAATGTAGAAATTGCTGTTTTTTACCTTATCCGAAAACGGCCTGAGATATTCCAGCGTCAGTGTCTTGTCCGGCAAACCGTTGTCGTTGCCATAAGCACCGCGCATGATGATTTTTTGTGAACCATTACCTGTTACGATAGTGGTTCCTCCTTCTGATTTTGAAATGATCAGATTACATAAGCCGGTTGCGTCACTATAGCCATCACGCCAATATCCCTGGATGAAGACCACCGAATCGAGATGACCAATATCCATGATAAAATGTTTTCCATTATTGTTGGCGATCATAAGACTCGTGCGGGTCGATTTAACAACCATGTAATCACCAAACATATCTGCTCCGGAAGTTACGTGATATACTCCTTCCATGAGTATTTTTGATGACGGCTGTAAGGGGTTGGTCTCAGTTATAACTGAATTGGGCCCTTGTGAAGGAATAGGGACACTTGTGTCCTTGTTACAGCCGCAAAGAAAGAGCAGGAGTCCGATTATACTTAAATATGTGACTTTCATAATATCCAGCTAAAATTAAGTTCAGGAATATGATAATACCGGTTAAAGGTTGAAAACAGCATCCATGTGGGCCAATACATTTTCACATAGTTATCTTTGATACCGATCACAAAGACCTTGTTCTTATGGATCCGTTGTTCGATATAAAGAGCGAAAGTACCCCCATTGATAAAATTGGTCGAATTTTCTACTTCATTTTCTCCTGATTTTGTCACTTGTTTGGCAACAATAACCATTTCACCCTTTAAAGTAAAAGCCATTTTCTTCAATTTGTATCCCACGGACAGGTTTGGATAATGAATCCAGGCCCGCATGCTGTTATCAAAACCACCCTGCTTCAATTGACCATAAACAAAGGCGATATCCCATCCTGCTTTAATGCCAAAGTTTTTATATAAAAAGCTATATGTGGGGCCAAGAGCCAATTGATTTGAAACGATAATTGTCAATAAATCAGCTTCCAGGGAAAAGTTGACAGGAAGACCGAATGTTGCATGAAAATTTACCAATGGCGCCTGAATTGCATTTTCAAGCAAATCCTTTGGTGGCTTTACCATGGAAAGGCCTGCAGAAACCTGAAAACCCCATTTTTTATAATGGTGGGGGAATTGCATACTCGACATGGTGATGTCGAATGTATCCTTGGAAGCCGGCTCTTGTGCCGACACGAGCAAACTTCCAATAAAAAAGAAAAAGAGGGAAAGCCGGATATTCATTTTCAGGAGATAAGAAATTTTGAATCCATATCATTTATTTGACAAATATATAAACAAAGTGATATGATTTTCACCTAAATGAATTAATACTTAGAAATAAGTATTTACAGGCCGGGCTAAATGCCACTTCCCAATGGCTGCAGGTCATTAGGAATTATTTCCTTAACTTTCTCGAGGGAGGAATCTGTTCAAGGATGGAAGTTTCCTGACGGTCGAAATTTGAAGGGTTTGAAGGATTATAAAGCTGATTGATCATTTGTGGGTAACCCTGGCAGTTTACCAGGTTTATCAGCCTCATCAAATGGTGTTATTGATATGAATTTTCAAATCCCCTAACCTTTCTTTTTTATCTGATAGGCATTCTGACGGTAAGTAAATTTTCTTTTAAAGTAGGTGTAACTTCGGGTGTAATAAAAAGAAAAACGCTGTAATAATCTAAATTACAACGTTCTTGATAATGTATTGGCGGAGAGAATGGGATTACTCGCTTCGTTCATGATCCGCAAGAAGGGAGCTTCAATCTCACAAAAAGCCTCGCACTTCGTGCTTGCCTTTTTTATTCCTCCGCAAAACTCAAAAGCAAGCTTTTGGTTTTTCTCCGAAATAAAAAAGCCGCGAAAAGCGGCTTTTTGTGAGATTGGCGGAGAGACTGGGATTCGAACCCAGGATGCACTTTTGGCGCATACACACTTTCCAGGCGTGCTCCTTCGACCACTCGGACACCTCTCCGTATAAAGAAGTGAAGTAGCGAAATAGCGAGGCAGCGAAATTAATCGCGATCATCCCGCCATCACGATCATCACGTCTTTGGGAGTGCAAAATTACGAATAATTCCGATAAATCAAACGGTCATCTCGCCGCGAAGGCTGGTCTGGAGCAGTTGCTTCACGGCCTGGGTCGAGAATCCGCAGCCTAAAAGGTACATCAGTTTTGTGATCGCCGATTCCGTGGTAATGTCATATCCTCCTATCACCCCGATCTTTCCCATTTCAGCGCTGGTTTCATATTTCCCCATCTCCACGGTCCCGCCTTTGCACTGGGTCACATTGAGAATGATGATCCCCCTATCGATGGCTTCTTTCAGCTCATTCAGGAACCAGGCATGCGTTGGAGCATTGCCGGCACCGAAAGTTTCGAGTATCACGGCTTTTAATCCTTCGGTGTGAAGAATGGCCTTTACCGTATTCAGGGGAATTCCCGGGAAAAGCTTCAGAATAGAGATGTTCTCGTCAAGGTCTTTATACACCTTGAGTTTTTTGAAATTAGGATGAAGAATACGATCCTGGTAATATCTGATGTAAACCCCGACTTCAGCAAGCAGCGGATAATTGCCGGAAACAAAAGCCCCGAAGTTCTCGGAGTTTAGCTTGGTCGTGCGGTTCCCCCTGAAAAGCTTGTTCTCAAAACAGATGGCCACCTCCGGCACAACAGGGGTGTCGACTTCCTTGGCCATCGCGATCTCAATGGAATTGATGAAGTTCTCCCGTCCGTCGGTACGAACTCTCCCTATTGGCAGCTGTGAACCAGTGAAAATAACCGGCTTGTTCAGGTTTTCCAGCATAAAGCTCAGTGCCGATGCGGTATAGGCCATTGTGTCCGATCCATGCATGACCACGAAACCGTCGTAATTCTCATAATTCTCTTCAATCTCATTTGCCAGCTTCACCCAGAACGAAGGATTCATGTTCGAGGAATCCAGAAGCGGCTGGAAAGTATGAAAATCAATCTGGCAATTGAAATTTTCGAGCACAGGCAGGTACCTGTAAAGATTTTCAAACGTCAGCGGCTTCAGGGAACCTGTCTTGGGGTCCTGCACCATCCCGATGGTGCCGCCGGTGTATATCACCAAAATACTTGTTTGTCCGATCATATGTTTAAATTAAACAGCGATTAGCGATTAGCGAATAGCGATTAAAGTTATCCTCATGGCTCATGGCTCATCACACATGGCTATTTTTCATTTTGAATAAATTAATTGCATTCCGGGTGGTTACTTCTGCCACTTCTTCCAAAGTTACACCTTTTATTTCGGCAATCTTCTGAGCTATTAACGGAATATATGATGATTCATTGCGTTTTCCGCGGTGAGGCACCGGCGGAAGGAACGGAGCATCAGTCTCTAATAACAATGATTCAATCGGCATGGCTGCCACAACATCGGCCAGGCCGGATTTCCTATAAGTGACAACTCCTCCTATTCCCAGGTGAAATCCAAGCTTTACCGTTCTTTCAGCCTGGACAACATCTCCGCTGAAGCAATGGAATACTCCGTTTAATCCCTTGTCATTCCTGCCTTCCATCACATCCAGGGCAATCCCCATCGAATTCCTGGTGTGGATGGCAACCGGCAGATGATATTCAATGGCCAGGTCAAGCTGAATGTTAAAAGCTTCTGTTTGTTCCTTTTCAAAAGTCCTGTCCCAGTATAAGTCAATGCCAATCTCACCCACTCCAAAAAAACGATAGCGTGCTTCCGAAAGATAACTTCTGACCGCATTCAGTTCTTGACGGTAATTTGCCCTGACAGAGGTGGGATGCAGGCCCATCATGGGATAACACAGGTGGGGCCAGTTTTCACAAACCTTCAGCATTTGCTCTGCTGATCCGGAATCGATATTTGGCAGGAAAAGGTAGTAAACACAGTTCTTTTCTGCACGATGCATGACCTGATCCCTGTCGTGATCAAACTCTTGCAGGTAAAGGTGGGCATGAGTATCGGTAAAAACGGGCTTAATCAAGGTTTGCTATGATATCATCCAGCCTTATGTCCATCATGCACCGGAAATGGGACTTTGGACATTCACGGAAACCCAGCTTGCTGCAAGGGCGGCACGAAAGTCCTTTGACTTCTGCGATGAATGAACCTTGTTCGTACCCGGGCATATAAGGAGACATCCCGAATCCGGGAATTGTGTTTCCCCACACCGACACTGTCTTTTTCCTGAAGGCAGCAGCAATATGCATAAGCCCGGTATCATTGGTAAGTACTGCTGCAGCCTGCCTTACTATGGATGCAGCCTGGTTCAGCCGGTATTCCCCGCAGGCATTCTTTACGTGTTTATCCGATAGCAAGACAATCTGCTCACCCCTTACCCAGTCTTCCTTCCCTCCTAAAAGAATGACCGGTTTTTGAAGCCTTTGGATGACTTCCGCCACTCTTTCCGCAGGAAAGATCTTGGTATTATGCTTTCCGCCTATAACAACTGCAATATAATCCCGGAAAGGCGGGACTACTTCATCTTCCTCAGGAATGAAATAGTCGAGACCATTGCCATCATTCTTCAATCCAAGTCTGCCGGCGGCCTTGAAGTAACGATCGACAATATGGATTCCCGGAAGAAAATCCCATTTGAAATTGACGATAAGCCACTTTTTTATGTTTAATTTCGGGAAAGATCCCGAAGGCCTGCCCAACCGGAATCTGACATATGATGAACGCGGGTTGCCATGAAGGTCAACAATAAAATCGAAATGCTCGGCTTTGAGTCCCGGTATCAGTTTCCTGAAATTTCCATCATACAGCCAAAGCTTATCGATATTGGGATTGGACTTTAAAATGGGTTCAAATCTCTTTTTCGTTATATAATGTAACTCCGCTCCCGATTGGATTTTCAGGCACCTGATGACCGGTGTCGTCAGCACGATATCACCTATCGAGCTGAACCGGATAACAAGGATCTTTTTTACTGCGGATGACATCACTTTTACTTAAGCGATCAGCGATTGGCGATTAGCGATTAGCCCGGACAATAAGCTTTACAGAAAACGTGAAACATTAATCGTTATTCGCTCTTCGCTCTTCGCTAATCGCTAATCGCTAATCGCTAATCGCTATTTGCTAATCGCTATTCGCTATTCGCTATTCGCTAATCGCTATTCGCTATTCGCTATCTTACAAACGGATTATTCCTCTTCTCATAACCTATCGTCGTCGCCTCCCCGTGCCCCGGATAAACGACGGTATCGTCGGGAAGGGTGAAAAGCCTGGTTTTAATGCTCTTCATCAGCTTGTCAAAGTCTCCGGAAGGAAGATCGGTCCTTCCTATCGTATCCTTGAAAAGCACGTCCCCGGTGATCACAAAACCATCGGAGGGGCTGTAAAGGCAAACACTGCCATCAGCATGCCCGGGAGTGTCAAGGACCTGCAGGGAGGATTTCCCGAAAGTCACCGCGGTTCCTTCTGAAATGTACCCGGCCGGCTCAGGGATCCCGTCCATCTTGAATCCAAAAGAAATGGCAACCTCTTTAGCAGTCAGGAAGAATGGAGCCCCCTCCGTATGATATTCGGGCTTAATGCCAAAGTGCCTGAAAATAAAATTATTCCCAAGCACATGATCGATATGGCAATGGGTATTTACATTTCTTACCGGTTTAAGTCCGGCATTTTCAATAAAATCAAGAAGTGCCTGTTGCTCAAAAGGCTCATAGCAGGCTGCATCAATGATCAGGGCCTCTTGGGTCTCATCCCACAGAAGGTAGGTGTTGACCATAAAGACATTGAAAGTGAATCGTTCAATATGTATCATACTTTGTTTTTTTCGGTTCTGTTTTCTTTCCCTACTGATTTTCTTCTGAAATCAGACTTGAAAACCTGCTCTTAAACAGGCTGCAAAGATAGGAAATTGAAGCCATTGCCCCCTGCATATAAAATAATCGTAATTTAGCGACCCGATTAACTTTGCTGATCAGTGAATATGCCGGCTGCAGATGCAACTCGTCACAAAATCCCATGGCGCCAGGGAGTACATCTTGCGGCATTGGTTATTTTCCTGGGGATGAATTATGCTTACGGGCAGTTTTACAGCGGCTCCCAGCTTAATTTCGGCAAGTCAAGGGTTCAATACAAAAACTTCCTCTGGCTGTATTTCCGGTTTGATAAGTTCGATACCTATTATTACCTGAACGGCAAGGAACTTGCCGAATATTGCGCCGAATATACCGACAAGCATATCAAGGAAATAGAAATGGAACTCCAGTCGGTGCTTGAACAGAAAATCCAGTTCATCGTCTTCAATAACCTGAGCGACCTGAAGCAGAGCAATATCGGTTTATTCGGGGATTGGGATTCCTATAATACAGGCGGTGTCACCCGGATCATTGGCGGTAAGGTACTGATATATTTTGACGGTGATTACAGGCATTTTGAACAACAGATCAGGGCGGGGATCACGCAGGTCCTGCTGAACCAGATGATGTACGGCACCGGTATCGGGGCACAGATCAAGAACAATGCACTGTTCACCATGCCCGACTGGTATATGAACGGACTCATTTCCTATATCTCCCGGAAATGGGATTCCGATATCGATAATGTGGTTATGGATGCGGTGCTCAATGGGAAATTTGATAAAATCAACAGCCTGAGCGGCCTTGATGCGGCAAATGCCGGGCATTCCATATGGAATTATATCGCCCTTAAATACGGCGATGCGACGATCCCGAACATTGTCTATATGACACGCCTTGCACGAAGTATCGAGAAAGGTTTTATGAATGTACTTGGAGTGGAGTATAATACCGTGGTAAAAGACTGGTCGAAATATTACCTGGATGTCTATTCCCGCCAGCTTTCAGGCCGTGAAAATCCCTCCGGTGAGGCCCTGAACAGGAAAAATAAACCGGACATGGTTTTCCGCCAGATTAAGATCAGCCCCGATGGGAATACGGCCGCATATTGTACATGGAACCTCGGAATCTTCAAGGTTTTTTTAATGGATCTGGAAACAGGTAAAAAGAAAAGGATCTTCCGCGGGGGTTACCGGCTGGCCGAGAAACCCGATCTGACATTCCCCGTCCTGGCATGGCATCCAACCGGAAAAGTCCTGGCAATGATGATTGAAAGGAAAGGTGAAAATTACCTTTATTTTTATAATACCGAAGATCACAGTAAAGAACACAGGATCCTTTATGAATTTGACAAGATCCTCGATATGTCTTATTCCGACGACGGCACACTGATGGTCATGTCGGCGGTTCAGAAAGGGCAGTCGGATATCTATGTGTACAATATTGCAGCGGGTTCGCACGAACAGCTGACCAAAGATGTATTCAATGACCTTAATCCAAGATTTATTGATGGATCCACCCATATCATCTTCTCTTCAAACCGCATCTCTGATACGATCAGATTCGATCCCCCCACCGATATCAGTAAAGTACCATATAACAATGACATCTTTGTCCTTGACTACAAAGGGAAATCAAACCTGTTGAGAAGGATCACCAGAACACCTGATGTGGATGAGATCCAGCCCCATGCCTATATGGGAAATTATTACTCTTACCTTAGCAACGAGAACGGTGTGTATAACCGTTTCATGGCCAGGTATGACAGTACGGTCGCTTTTGTCGACACGGTGACACATTATCGTTATTTCACAACATCTTATCCTGTGACCAATTACACCCGTAATATTCTTGAATTGGATGTTTCAGGAAAAGGTGCAAGAATGGGCGAAGTGGTTTTTATAAACAAAAACTACAGGATGTTTGTCCGTGACATTGTGAAACCGGGCTTGCTGGAGCCCCTGACCCTGACCCAGGCACAATACCGTATCCGGGAAAAACCACAGGTCCAGCCTCCTGTTAAACCGAGCCTGCGTGATACAGCTTTAAAATTTTTGAACCAGGAACCCGCCCAGCCTGCTCATTCAAGGTTTTCCACCGTGAAGGCCAAACCGCCTGAAATGATAAGACCCGGCAAATCCGACTCCGTTACCATGCAACAATTACGGCTCCTCGCTCATGCCATGTCGGATACTGCCGCCAGGGGACTGCTGGGCATGCCGGCTGCCCCTAAAAAGGATACGCTGAACAAATTTAAAAATGCCAAGCAATTGAATTATAATGTAGAATATTCAATCGACCAGATGGTAACGCAGATTGATTTTACATATCTGAACTGGGCCTATCAGCCGTTTTCAAATTCCAGTTCCCCAATCTATATAAACCCCGGTTTCAATGCTCTTTTTCTGGTAGGCGTGACCGATCTGATGGAAGACCATCGTATCACCGGCGGTGTGCGGCTCAACTTCAACCTGGTCAATAATGAGTATATGCTTAGCTATGCCATCTATAAAAAAAGGATGGACCACCAGATCATCTTTCACCGCCAGTCGGTGGAGGAAGCCACTGATTTTTCCATTATCCGCCACCGCATCAATGAACTGTACTACATTCTGACTTATCCTTTCAACCCCGTGCTGAACATTAAAGGAACCGTAAACCTAAGGTACGATCGCGCTGTATATCTCTCGACCGACCCGATCAACCTTGCAACTCCCGACAATAACCGACTCTGGATCAGCCTCAAAGGAGAACTCACCTATGATAATACCCGCAGCCTCGGACTGAACCTGTACCATGGAACCAGGTATAAGTTCTTCGGGGAAGCCTACCATCTTGCCATAAGCGGGGATGTCAACTGTTTCGTCCTGGGAGTTGATATCAGGAATTATCAGAAAATACACAGAACCCTGATCTGGGCTAACCGTTTTGCCGCAAGCACTTCATTTGGCTCAGGCAAGCTGATATATTACCTGGGAGGGGAGGATAACTGGCTTTTCCCAAGCTTTAATTCCAATACTTCCGTCGCACAGGACCAGAATTATGTGTTCCAGACGCTGGCTACAAACCTGCGTGGGTTTAACCAGAATATCCGGAATGGAAACAGTTTCTTTGTATTCAACTCTGAACTCAGGATGCCTGTTTTCAGGTATTTCTTTAACCGTCCGATACGATCCGATTTCCTGAATAATTTCCAGGTTGTGGCATTCGGTGATGCCGGGACTGCCTGGACAGGTTCATCGCCCTGGTCAGCCGACAACGAGCTGTTCACCACCTATATATACAGGAAACCATTGTTTATCAAGGTACAGACAATGAAGGACCCGCTTGTTGAGGGATTTGGCTTCGGGCTGCGGTCGAGGCTGCTGGGCTATTTCCTCAGAGGGGACCTTGCCTGGGGTGTCGAAGACGGGAGAGTATTGAAACCTGTGTTTTATTTATCCCTCAGCCTTGATTTCTAAAGGAATTTCCATGGAAAACAGGATCCTGAAGCTTATCGATGAGCACCATATATTTACATTGGCAGTCAGCTGTGCAAACAAACCCTGGTGCGCCACCTGTTACTATGTTTATCTTGAGGACCTGAACCTGTTCGTGTTCACATCGGACCATGATACCAAACATATCAGGGACGTCGTTGAATCAGGGAATTATTATGCAGCCGGGGCGATCGCCCTTGAGACCAGGATGGTCGGGAAGATCCGGGGCATTCAGTTTGCCGGCTTCATGAGGGAATTGACCGGAAGTGAACTGAAGAAAGCAAAAGCTGCTTACCTTAAATCCTTTCCCGTAGCAAGGCTGGTAAAACTCCATCTCTGGGGGCTTGAACCTGAAATAATTAAGATGACGGATAACCGTTTGGGCTTCGGAAAAAAATTGATATGGAGAAGTAATACACAACAGATCAGATAATTACGAATTATTAAATGCTAATACGGTTGAATTCAATTAATTACTATGTATCTTCCTATTTCTGTTAATAACTATATTGACAGGCCCTGATACTTCGTTGTATATTGCTTCATCAAAAATCGCCCTTGCTAAAAGTTTTATCTTCTTAAGGGACAAATTATTAAGAAAATATTATTAACCATTAAACCTGTTTGAGCATGGAAATTACTCCCATCATCAAATCAGAACAGGACCAGAAAGCAACGCATTATACGGAAGTATTGGCCAAGCGAATTCGTCCTAAAGCTCCCGTTAATGATTTGGAGATGAAAAATAAATCAGAGGAAAAAAAGAATGAGGAGGCTGAGGTGAAAAAATCAGATCATCCTAAAAAATATTCTCATGCAGAGGCTATTGAGAAATCAACGGTGTATTTCAGGGGCGACAGTCTTGCCGCCAACGTCTGGGTGAACAAGTATGCCCTTAAGAATTCTGACAGCCAGCTGCTGGAGCTCACTCCCGATGATATGCACAGGCGTATTGCACGGGAGCTTGCAAGGATTGAAAAGAAATACCCTAACCCGCTGAGTGAAGAGGAGATCTTCGAACTGATCAGGGATTTCAGGTACATCGTTCCCCAGGGCAGCCCGATGGCCGGGATAGGGAATAATTTCCAGATCGGCTCTCTTTCAAACTGTTTCGTGATCGGGAACGAAGGCCAGTCCGATTCCTACGGGGGGATCATGAAAGTCGACGAAGAGCAGGTACAGTTAATGAAGCGAAGGGGAGGTGTAGGGCATGATCTTTCACATATCCGCCCAAAGCATTCCATTGTAAAAAACAGCGCCCTGACTTCCACGGGGATAGTCCCGTTCATGGAACGTTATTCCAACTCCACCCGCGAAGTGGCCCAGGAAGGCAGGCGAGGCGCCCTGATGTTGAGTATATCCATCAAGCATCCCGATGCCGAACATTTTATTGATGCCAAGCTTGAAGCCGGGAAAGTCACGGGGGCCAATATATCGGTCAAGATCACCGATGATTTCATGCAGGCTGTGATCCAGGATACTGAGTTTACACAGCAGTTCCCGGTTGAATCAAAGAACCCGACGGTTGTAAGGAAGATCCATGCCCGCGACTTATGGGCCAAGATTGTTCATAACGCCTGGAAATCGGCCGAGCCAGGCATCCTGTTCTGGGACACGATTATCCGTGAATCCATCCCTGACTGCTATTCCGACCTTGGCTTCAAAACAGTCAGTACCAACCCCTGCGGGGAAATCCCGCTTTGTACTTATGACAGCTGCCGCCTCCTTGCGATCAATCTGTATAATTATGTAGACAATCCTTTTACTACTGATGCCAGTTTTAACTCGGAACTGTTTATCAACCATGTCCATAAAGCACAGAGGATCATGGACGACATTATCGACCTCGAGCTGGAGAAAGTAGACCGTATTCTTGACAAGATCGAGTCTGACCCCGAACCCGAAGATATCAAAGCCAGGGAAAGGGCAATGTGGCTTAATATCAAGAAAAAAGCCATACAGGGACGACGGACAGGCTTCGGCATCACTGCCGAAGGAGATATGCTGGCAGCCCTGGGCACCCGCTATGGCTCCGACGAAGCAACGGATTTTTCCGTGGAAGTCCACAAGCTCCTGGCCATTGAAGCTTACCGCTCATCTGTTACAATGGCCAGGGAGCGGGGACCTTTCCCCCTGTACGACACCGAGAGGGAAAAGAACAATCCCTTTATAATCCGGCTGAAAGAAATAGCTCCCGACGTATATGAGGATATGGCCGAATACGGCCGCCGGAATATCGCCATGCTGACCATCGCCCCCACAGGATCGGTGAGTATACTCACCCAAACCACTTCCGGGCTTGAACCTGTATTTGCCGTTTCATACAAACGCCGCCGCAAGGTCAATCCGAACGATAAAAACGTAAAGATCACCTTTAAGGATGAAGTAGGGGATACCTGGGAAGAATTCAATGTCTTCCATCATAAATTCGTGACCTGGCTGGAGGTCAAAGGCTACAATGTGGATGAAGTTTCCCGTATGGATGAAAAAGACCTGAAGGAACTTATAAAGAAATCACCTTTCTTCCGCGCTACCGCCAGTGATGTTGACTGGGTTGCCAAGGTCAAAATGCAGGGAGCTGTCCAGAAATGGGTTGACCATTCCATCAGCGTCACAGTGAATGTTCCGACCGATGCCAGGGAAGAAATGATCGGTACTATTTACGAAACAGCCTGGAAAGCTGGTTGCAAAGGGATGACTGTTTACCGTGACGGTTCCCGTTCCGGAGTTCTCGTGAACAACGGCAGCAAAGAAAAGACCGATGATGAAACCGACTTCAGGGAAACAAAGGCTCCTCACCGCCCCGAACGCCTCGAAGCCGAGATCGTCCGATTCCAGAATGAATATGAAAAATGGATTGCCGTGGTCGGCTTGTATAACGGCCGTCCTTATGAAGTCTTCACCGGTCATGCCGAAGATTTCTGGATCCCGCAATGGGTTCAGAAAGGCTGGATCGTCAAGACCCGTCCCGACGGCATAACCTCCCGCTATGACTTCCAGTTTGAAGACCGGCAGGGATATAAAATAACCATTGAAGGCCTC